>Ga0115567_10005595_pt1 | contig 12160 bp, 8 predicted proteins | sample COGITO_mtgs_1204_2_FD_88679 | JGI IMG/M metagenome (GOLD analysis project Ga0115567, IMG submission 88679) | Pelagic marine microbial communities from North Sea - COGITO_mtgs_120412 | ecosystem: Environmental > Aquatic > Marine > Epipelagic | place: Germany:Helgoland, sampling site Kabeltonne...
ACCCTAAACCCTAAACCCTAAACCCTAAACCCTAAACCCTAAACCCTAAACCCTAAACCCTAAACCCTAAACCCTAAACCCTAAACCCTAAACCGGGCGCGGCGCCGGGCGCGCGCCGCGCGAGGGGGCGCGGCGGAGGGGAGCAGTCAATTGTTCATTTCTTTCTACGCCGATCTTCGATGTTTTCAGAAGACGCTTCCTCGCCAAGCACTTCCACCAAAGGGGCTCGGACACTTTCAAGTGCTGCGCGCCCTGGTCCTGAGGAACGATCCACGCAGCCACCCCATTCCTTCACAACCTCTCCTGCCTGCCCTGATGAACTCACGACGGGACCACTGGCAGCATCAGGCACCACCATTCCTGCTCCACTCCTGCTGAGCATTCGCTTTGAGCGCTCATCACTCCATTGTACCTCACGCTGCTTGCCACCTACTTGCTTGGCTCCTGAATCCGATTCAGACTCAGCGGCAGCATCCTCAGGAGTGCGCCTGTTTATCCCTAATGTTGCAATTTCCTGCATCAAGCTTGGCAGATCCTGAGCGGAGGTATCAGCAGGTTCCTCTGGCACGTCCAGGAAGATGTTCGACTGCCGCGACTCTCTCGCCTCATCGTTGCCATCTTCGCTGCTCGATGATGACTCGGAGCAGGTCTCAGAGCTGCTCGATTCTTCGCTGCTACTATCGTCCTCAGCAATTTCACCATCAGGGCTGGCGCTATCTCGTCCCCTGGCTGCTGCCTGAGCGACATCTAAATCGGTCTGATGCGAGTTCACTGCAGAAGGTGACCAGGGGAGGGGTGAGTCATGCAAAGCGCCTCACAACGAAAATTCTGAATAGGGATAGAACAATTGGGACGAAAACGCTGACCCGAGTCCGTGGGATGCATCGCGTCAGCCTCGGCCAACGCGGCTTCTTCAAGAGCATCAAGATTCCATCCAGTCGCCTGCTTGTCGAATCCTTGAATCTCTCTTCGGATCTTGGATGCAAGCAAATCGAGCTTCTTACACGCCGAAACATCAGATAATGATTGTATCCAGCAGAGGTAATCGTCGACGAAAAGCGTGTTGAAAAGATATCTGTTGTATGGCAAGAGAGACATGTTGGCGCGAGAGAAACATTTCATTCACAGGGAAACGGCTGAAAGTCAGATCGGCCACTGGAGAAATGGGCACACATCTCACCTGTGCCCATCCGCAAAGAGCGCCCGAATGCTTATGAGAGCGCGGAGCACAGAGCGGCGCCCGCGAGAGAGAATAATAGCCACGTCCTCGAGGCAGCGACGAGCAAGCGGAAATGTGCGGTAGAGGGGATAAGCCAACGCGCGACGGACACACCCCTTACAGGCATCCGCGACAGATTCGGGCGGATCGAGCCACGAGAATGTAGACGAGAGCTTCCCAAGCGTCCACGGGGACTCACAGGAGGGGTCTCCCTCCGTGGTGCGGAAGTCGTACACAAAACCGTAGAGTATATCGACAAGCGCGACCAGTGCTGCCTTTTTCTCGTGCGATCCTAGCAAGTATTCACGACCTGTACCATCGCTTCAGCACTTCAGGCAAACAAGGGGAGCAAAGTAAATGCATTTCAGGCAACGTGAAAGCCGACCTCTCGGCAACTTCTGCAGAACTTCACGCTCTGCAGCTCTCAGTACTCCGCTCCATTTCCGTTCCATAGTCTCATCCTTTTGGTCAATCAGTCCGTACTCAACCTCTTGCTCCTCTGTAACTTGCCGGGCATCCCCACTTCCCTCACATGCTGCCGAGGAAGCAGTGTTCTCACGCAGCAGGGTTTCATCATCCAGTTCCCACGGGCACTGGAATGCGAGGAAATGTGCAATGGCCTCTTCGTTGTCGAATGTATCCGCTAGGTAGTGCTCGCAGTCCTCTTCCATTTTGGCATTTTCGGATTGCAAGCGCAGCGTTCGCCGCGACTGCGCGGGGGTCGAGTCCGGCTCGGGCAGGTCCAAGATTTCAGCTGCCATATCGGCACGGTGCTCAAACACTCCTGAAAATGCCTTGTTGAAGCCATAGCGCACCCGCTTGAGCAGTGCATCAGCAGCTGTTGGCTCTGGTACCTTCTGCGGCAGATCCCAGTCGTATTCCTCGTCCTCCTCACTCTCCTCTTCTTCTGTGACACAGCCGCCTCGCCGCTCCGCGTGCCCCGGTTCCACTACCTCGATCAGCCCACGATCTTGAGCAAGAGGCGGCGCGCGCCGCGGTTTGGTGAGAAGCTCAGATATTGTGTCAAGGTTGTCGAAGTGCTGCGCGAAATTTTTCTTGGGCAGCAACACTGTGAGCTCATTCTTGTCAACATCCCAGCTGGCTTTCTCGGGCTCTCCCTCACACAGCGGCTGCTTGAAGACCAACGAAAGAAAGTAGGGCTTCACATGCATCTTAAAGCCGTTCCGCGTCACGTCCATCTCAGCCTCTTGGGCGTTCACGTACGGAGTTCTGGCGACCAGAATCACGTGCTTGTCATTCTGATCCAGGCGAAAGAGCGGCGTAATCATCGTGGCGGCAAGGGGTAGACACACGAGGAGCAAAAGAATCACACACTCTGTGCCGCCCCAAAATTGCCGCCCTGCCGCCGCCCGCTGGACCCACCTCTGTATCTGGGGAATTTGTCAGAAATCAGCACCTGAACCGTCCGCGAGCACCAGATGCCGCGGGCCCCTCGAAGAATTTCTTATCTTCTTCTATTGGAAAGATGTAGTACTCTCCCTCCGGCTAGGACAGCAAGGGGCCGAGGTTTGGTGCAGCAGGGGAGGCCCCTCGTTTGCGCCCCTCCACTGATTTTCTGAGAGATCGATCTCAAGGCAGAAATTGACATTTCACGATAAGGCGATGAACCCCAAGCCAGATCCAACAGCACTGTGTCTCCCTCCTTCCTCTTCGGTCAAGACCAACAAGGGGCGCTCTTCGCTATTTGCAAGATGCCGCTGCCAGCAGAATGACAAAGGGCCTTCATTCGGGAGCCATCTCGTCGCTTCAATGGCTGCGCGCTCGTCCGTTCGAACGAGCTGCCATTCCGCTGGAGGGATGCTCCAGCCGGACGAACTGCCGTTCTGTGCAGGACCACCTCCCTCACGACTGAACTGCAAGCTTGTAAATCAAGTCAGTGACTACAGCGTCTTGCGGAGACACAAGTTTCCACGACTTGGGCGAAGGGGTGCGACACAGGATCCGATTCGCTGCATCTCGTCGGCAGCGGCGCTTTGGTGCATCGCGATTTTCAGCATGGCCCCGCAACATTCGACCACCGATTTCACACGGTGCTCCCCTGTCCACCCGCAGTAGCTCTGCCTTTCACGTCACCAGCGAGATCGCGCACGCACTGGAGGGAAATGTTGGAGACACGACTACCGCTGAGCAGTTCATGTTGCTAATTTTCAAGATTGCCTCTGAACCGCAGGATGGTGACCCAGAATTGGAACGATCATCTTCGGGAAGCAGTACTTTACAAGCAGCAGTATGGATCATTCAACGTTGTGCCGGGCAAAAACGACAAGCTGCGGCGGTGGGTCGTGCACCAGCGTTTCGCTGTCAAGAATGGCAAAATGTCTGGAGAAAAGCTGGCAGCATTGCGGGACGTTGGCTTCACGATTACCCCACATTCGTCGGAATGGTTTAGTCGATTTCTTGAACTCTGCTTCTATCAGCAGTGCCATGGGCACCTGAGTGTTTCTGCAGAAGAGAGCCCGCGCTTGTTCCGCTGGACTGTAACACAACGCACCCGCTGCCGCCGAAATCAGTTGCCTCATGCACGAAATACAATGCTGACCCGGCTAGGCTTTACATGGAGCCGGAATAAAGCTGACTGGATGCTGAAGTACCATGAACTGGGTGAGGCAATCGTTCGCGACCACTGTGGAAAAGCGGCTCTGGCAGTTGAGGCGGCATTGACGTCCAACCCTCAGCTTTACCGCTGGGTGGCAGCACAGCGTACGCGATACCGCCTGGGACGCCTTTCAAAGGATCGAACACTCTTACTCGAAGGGCTCGGACTTGAATGGACTTCCACCGAATCCTCATGGAACTTCTGGTTCGCCAAACTTCGTGAGTTTCGTGCTCGAAACGGACACTGCAATGTCCGTCTGCAGAACGGCTCTGCACAGGCGAAATTTCGAGAAACTGATTCATCTACCAACAGATCAAGAGATGATCACGACCTTGAGCGTAGGTTGTCTATCTGGATCTTTAACCAGCGAATGAAGTTCAAAAATGGGGCAATGCGATCGGATCGAGAGGCTGCACTTCGAGAGCTCGGCTTTTCGTTTGGAGTACGCCACAGGCGTTCTGCACCGCTGTGTCGGAACTTTGATGATTGGATACTTGCTCTGATGCACTACAAGCAGACGCACGGTAGCCTTCCCTCCAACCAGGGCGATTCGTATTCAACCGAACCGTTAGAAGGCGGAGACAATGAGGTCTCGGCCAGCAGCAGCGATGAGGGCCGTAGGCAAAGGAAATTGGACATAGGCGACAGACCGCTCTTGCAAACAACATCTTTGCATGGCGAAGCTGCCTCCGTTTTGACGATCCCGTCGAAGCGGTGTCCTCTGCAAAAAAAGGTTTCGGAAGGTAGTGAGCGTGCAATAAGGACGGAGGTTCAGGAGATGTACGGCAATGGAACCAGCAAATGCGACCTTTTCATTTGGTTCGTGATTCGCTGATTCTTTCCCTTCTTTCGAGACACTACCTTGATGATCCGAAAACTATCATAAGTTTGCTCGTGTTTCACTAAGGCTAAATTGTGGGACCAGGCTCTCGAGTCAAAGAAGGCTGCAACGCCTCGGCCGCCTTCTCCCAGAGAGAAGGTCATCCTTTCCGGGCCGTGAATTCACGGGTTTCAAACTTCTTCAGGGCCTTTGTTCTTGCGCCCAGACTGAACGAGCGCGGCCCCTGCACAGTGAATCTTTGCATCGGCTTGGATGCCATGCTTCGACGCACGACCACCTGTGGGAACAGAACTTTCGCGCACTTGAGCGCTTTTCAGAACATCATGGACACTGCTCAGTGTCTCAAAGCTATGCGAATGACACCAAACTTGCACGGTGGGTTAGCAACCAAAGATATGCATTCGCCCGCGGCGGAGTTCTCCCTGATCGCGTTCGACGCCTACAAGCGATCGGATTTGTCTTCGACTCGAGAGGTGGGGTTTCCGCCTCTGGGTCTAATGTGAATGTCACCCGCAAGATCTGAGGTATGATATCTGCTGCAATGATGCCCTGTGGATTGTGTCCAGGAGCCAATGCGACAGTAGGTTTGCGCCGCGGACGGCCTTGGAGCATTCGTATGAAGGTGCAGCCAATAGGGTACAAGCGCAGGGCAAAGAGAGTCTGAAGACGCAGCGATTCTAGCACTATCGTACACAGGCATTTGTGAATAACGTAACAGCACGTGCTGCGCAGCACTCACCATGCGATTTCAACCCTGAAAATCAGTCATGTCAATATCTTCCTCAGTAGTTTTCCTTTACTGAAGGCTTCCGTGTCATTTACATGTAACTAAAGACGTCTCGGCCACGACGTCTTAGTAGCGATGGGCTCCAACATGCCACGATGATGCAACGCGAGAATAATGGTCCAGCCCGTGAGTGGAATGGAGAACCTGAAGCTGTGCGTAACGTTCGCGATTCAGGCGCAGCGGCCGCCCTCGCTTCAGCTCGGGGTCCTCCTCTCCGTAGGCGTCAAGATAAGGTGAGCCCCAGATGCACCAGTGCGTCTCTCGTAGCAGCAACACCATGGATGTTTTCAGAAGTAGCAGGGCCGCAGTGCCCGCGCCACATCGAGCTGCGTGAGCAAAACATTCGCACACTTCGCCTTGCACGACCGCACCGGGAACGTTGACCGCTCGGCAACACTCCGAAGCAAAGCAGCAGAGCGCGCCACAGGCCAAGCAAAGTGCCGGTCGAAGGGGAACTGAGTCGCATAATTGGCATGGGCGGTCTCGGTACGACATGTAAAGGTCATGGTAAAGGTGCGGAAGCTCGATCAGAAGCGGAAGTCCCGACGTTTGTCGAACTGGACAGGCGCGCAATGCCAGGCGCGCCACCGACTTGCCAGCTTGTTCCGCTGGGCTGGTGGCTTCAGCCGCTTGGCGAATCCACGCCTCAACCATTCGTTTGCCTGCTGCGCCGACTACAGCCGATGCGATTCTAGTCTTGGACCCTAGGGTTGCTCCCTCGTAGGCACCTTCAAGCCTTAAAAAGTTCGAAAGCGCAACCCATTCTTGCGTGGGACCCTCACCAGCACCTGCTGCCCATGGACGTGCTGCCTCTGACGTCTCTTGGACCCAAAACAGCATCGCCGCACGACGAAGCAATGGAAGCAAGCAGCTACGGAGAAACGCGTCGAAGCCCTGGCGAACAGACGCCCCACTCTCACAAATCTGGAAGGCTTCGAATGCCCCACAATCACGCAGCGCTCCTCGCACCACCTCGACGAACGGCCAAACCTCTTGCCCACTGGCATCGTGAACCCCACATTCGGGCCCTGCATCAGCGGGCTGCTGGATATCTGTCGCGTCCATAGGCGAGGCGGGTGCTGATGCCTCTTCCATCGGGAACTCAGACGAGCCTGTTACCACCCCACTGTCTGCCGCCATGCCACTATCCACATCACATACTTCGCCGGACGGTATTGCGTGAAAGACCAGAAACGCTTGTGTGAGCACAGCAAGAACGACCACTCGGAGGAGCAACTCTCGTCCACCCGCACGCAACTCTGTCTCGTCCATGGCATAGAGACCACGCACAAGGACAGAATACATCTCGGTTCCCAGAAGTGGCGTGCCGTCCAAACCCACAACTCCCCCGCAAAGCTTGTCCAGCACACGCTGCCCCGCCGTATCCCATACGGCTTTGTCAGGACTGTGCCTGATCTGTCGGCGGGCCTCCATGGCGACACCATGCAAGTGTCTTACCAACACCAGTGCGTGAGGGGGCGGAACGCGATTCTCCCCCGCTGCTGCCGCGTCAGCAGCTGCTACAGCAGCCGAAGAAATTGAATCACGACGAGCACCTCCCTCTAGAGCTGAAGGATCTCTGTCCGACACCTCCAGGCAACCCACCGTCATCCCCACGGCTTGCACGACAATTTCCAGTTCATTTGCTCCAACTCGTTGGGCTGGTCCTCCAATCAGTGCCTCCCGTGCTGCATGCACTTGTGACATTCGCCCACAAACTTTGTCCACGGCTTTTGCAAGTGGAGTGTAGCTATCGGATACACTCTCTTGACAGAAAGATTCATGCCATGCGGTTTCAACGACATCTACAGTACCCGGTTCAGGCGCCGTACCTAGCCCCGCCCACAACACTCGATCTCCACGTGATGAGTGAACGAGATGGGCCCAGGAGCGTGACAGCGCGAGGTCATTGCTCCCCGTATCCATAGGGACATCCTCTTTCTTCTCAGGGAGCGAGCAAGTTGTATCGTTGGGAACAAGCGGGATCAGGACGTTTGCGAGCTGGCGGCACATTGGGCAGTGGAAAAGCCCGCGACGGGAGTCGATGCGGGATTGCTCACGATGAAGGGACGATTCTTCGCGCTCGAGAGATTCCATGTAGGCCTCGAAACAAGATGTGTGCATGTGGTGGCGGCACGATTGTACATGAAGGTGTGCTCCGCCACTAAGCCCGGCTCCTGCCGTCCAGCTTGGGTCGTTACTAGCACCTGCGTATGTCTCCGCGCGCCGCTCCGCACTGGCCTTGTCCCGGACAGCAGCCAGCATACGAGAACGTTGTGCAAGTCCCACAATACCCACAGGCTTGTCACGGTCAGGAAGCGCCACCTGCGAACAAATTACGCATTCAACAGCGTCTTCCTGCGCCGCTGCTCCTGACACTGATTCGGAATCCTTCTCCTCTTCCTCCTCATCATCATCAGCAAGCATCGCATCTGAAAACAGCTTCTGCTGGGCAGCAAAAGATGCCAACATCGCTGCTTGCCTCTCCTTGGCAGCGGTCAGGTCCTTGTCTCTCTGGTCCTTTCCTGCTGGAGAGATTGCCACCTCGGACCCTTCTGTCTTTGCTTCACCACCCCAGTTCTCATCCATTTTGTCATCACCCTCTGATTCCTCTGGCTTCATTGCAACAGAACGCCTCCGATACTGCAAAAGAACTGAGTCTAATGGCGGCCGGCAATCGGCCCAGGAGCCAGATTGCTCCATCGCCATAAGAAGAGACTCTATGGACACATCTTTCTCCAGCTCCATTTGGTCAAGATTTGCTTGTGCGATCTCATCGTCTTCAAGATTTTGCCTTGGCAGCTTTTGGTCCATGTTGATCAAAATGTTTCTACTTGAAAACACGCAACCTCGCTGCGATGCAACACTCCCAGCTTGACAATCTTCCGTCAACAATTCATCACCCGAAGGAACCTTTGCTGTCTCCAGAGCTGCTTGAAGCAACCATAGCGCCATGTTGATCTGAACCGAGGTAACTCCGCGGGCTTTTGAATTGCACAGTATGCTGAAGATGATGTGATGCAGTACCGGCGACTGAAGCACCAAATTGATATCCTCAAAGATACTTGGCAGCTGCATCAGAACACTTCCAGTCGAATCCTCCACGATACCGCCCCCTGCCGCAGTGACAGCTTTATCGGATGTGCGTGTCTGCTCCAGAGCAGCCTCGTAGTCGGCGTGTGAAAATCCTCGCACAAGAAGGTGAATCAATGACGTATGTTGCTGCGAGGTCGCGAGCGGTCGAAGGCGATACTTTCCCTGCTCCATTCGCTCAGACTTCGGCGGTTCGTAGTCAGCAACCTCAAGCAGCACGGGTTCAAAGTCATCGTGTTCATGCCAGCGACGGCAAATACTGTCTGTCAGCTGTGAATGCGACATTGGGCGCACGGATAACCGAGCAACCACCTCCTGTCGGATGCATTCACGGTCGGTCAATCCGAGTCTTGCCCGCTCTGAAATCACCGCCGCAATCATTACTACAAGGTCTTCTAGTAACGTGCACTTGACGTCCCAAGACATCATCTGTGCCTCTGCGATGTCGGCTTCCGTAGACTCTGGCGCGGCTTTTAGCCCCAAAAGCCTGGCAAGCTCGAAGTTGTCAACGCAGGTCAGGACCAGCTCGTCTGCAGGAAGCAGAACGGCCGCACACTGAAGGAGGAAGATATCCAGATCGAGACCAAGGTCGTAAAAGTAGGACGACCGATAAAACCAGCCCCGTCGAAGCATGGTTTCACCGTTCCGACGCCAAACCCCGGCACGAATCTGCGCAAGTAGGACCTGGATGCGTAATGGATGGCTGAGAAGTTGGCGGATCAGGCCCTTAGGGTCCGGCACTCCGAGTAAGCGCGCAAGTGACGTCTCCGTCGACGAATAGCGGCACATTTGCGACGCAAAAAACGCGACAAATCGATGAAGGGGAATGTGAAGAGAGACAGCGCTTGAGCGGACCGGCCGGCTCGTGTCGTTCAAGCCAGAGGGAGACGAGCGTAGCCAATCAGTGCATGCATCGATTCCTAGGGCCAGAATGTGGTGCATCGCAGAAAGCAGCTCCGGCAACTGGAGGGGACTATCCTTCTCCAAGTCGTTCGGGTCTCGCAGCGCCTGGATCATATCTTTGACGCCAGCATCCACCAGGGAAAGTTGCTCCATTACAAGCTCAAGCTCAATGAAAAAGGGCGACGTCCAGTGCGCGTGCTCTTGCTGAATGTGTGACGTAACACGACGCACATGCGGGTCTAATCCTTGAAAGCGGAGAATAACGCGGAGCCACTCGGAAACGAGATGCGGCTTCCGCAAGAGCTCCGCAACGACTGCGCGGTGCGAAAGAATGTTGACAAGGTCGTTCGTGATGGGCCAGTACGTGCGATTGGTCCAGATGAGGTTCTCACAGTTGACAAGAACCTCACCTCCAACGGTCGCGCCAGCATGATTGGGGTCAATCTTCCCCTGTTCTTCCACGAGCGAAAGAATATTCTGCAGAAGGGTCGACAAAAGCTCTTCATCTCGGATCATCTCGACGGTGAGGAGTGAGTTTGAAAACAGCTGTACCGAGATGTCCACCATTCGCGTTGAAATGTCCTTGACCTTGTTATGCTTTTGTTCAGCAAGAATCGTGTTGATGAACTTTGAGTAGCTCCGAATGAACACTCGCGTAAAATCCCGTTTGAAGTCATAATCGAACAGCATCTGGAGGAAGAGCGTGGAAAGTTCCACGGACAAATAGCTTCCCGACGACACCAAGGACTCGAGCAACCAGCCCCCTCCCGGGCGTGCCTCTGTAATTTCGCTTTCACTCTCACGTAGCTGCAGCGTGCTCAGTTGGCCGGATTCGTCTGTCTGCATGCGTTCCCGCAAGTCGGGGTTGACCCCTCCGATATCCTACATGAGTGCACGTACTATGAGTCAGTTCTATTCCAAAAAACGTTTTCAAGCAACATGGTACAGCTCGCAGCATTTATGACGAAATTCGGGAAAGTAAGAGGCACCTGGAGCGCCGCGGAGCACACTATGCGCCTGTACACATCGCCTGCGACGCATGCTCGTTGCAACAGGTGCAGAAGTTCGCGGATGGGCGGTGGCAGTCGCGCGAGTTTCTCCTCCTCACCACCCTGCCAAAAATACCGAGTGATTCATGGCACGAGGGTTAACGATTGCTGCAAGCGCCCACTGTTTACGCTTCGTCCTTCAAACTGGGGTCTAGGTCTTGACGCGCATGTGACCTGGGAAACAGCCTGATAAAAGTCCTTGAGTGCGAGTGTGACGTGCTCCATCACAGCGTATATTGCTACGAACGTGCTGAGAAGTTCATCATCGGGCAACGGTAGGCTGAAGGTCGTTGTCGGGCCCTTATGGTCGCAGCAAAACCCCGAGGGCTTCCAGGCCCCTGGATCACCGCAATCGCAGCAGCCACCAGCGACTGAGCGGTACATGAGAAAGTTGTGGTTCCGGTGCGGCCCCTTCTCGAAGCACTCGTGGCAAATGGCCGAGCACGGAGACATGCCGCAGGTGCGGCACCGGTACGCAACGTAACCCTTTCCCCAGATGCGCCCGCACACCTTCGACGTATGCCCGTAGGCTTCCTGAATCCTTCGGATGTACTCCTCGGGATTCTCGCCCGAATTCGGTTTCGTCCCAAGAAACAAGACCCATTTTGACAGTTCACCCGTAACTCGTAGTGCATCGCTTGTCGCCTGAGTACAGGAAGGCGCCGTGACGTCTCCGTATGGGCAACACAAGGCCAACAGGCGCGCCAGGAAGCCTTTGAGCTTGGCCCGATCGGCGCGAAGCTGCTCTGCTGCGATGCGGGGCCCAAGCACAACAAGCCGCTCAAACTCCAAGGCTGCGTCAGGCTCCTCCATCCTCGCAGGCCTCGACGTCAGCGCCCAGCGCAGCGCCCTTCTCAGTGATCTGCCCACTTCCAGCCAAAGCTGGAAGAGGGCCACGACATCTTCCAGGGATTTTGAGCCATTAGCTGTTTCGAAAGTTGACTGGTTCACCTTTGGTTCCGAAAATCAATTTCAACGCCAACGACCCCAACCGAGGTCGAGGTGGTGATCAGGGACGGGGCTTCTGGCGCGCCAGATTGCCTAGATCGGAAAAATGGCGGACGGCGAGGGCGCTAGCGACATGTACTGCTTTCGCTGCACCGACGGCGATGAGGTCTCTGACCCTTTTCGTAACTGCCAATCATCCGTTTCACCCGGGCATTTGCGAGAAAGCTAGCACCGGAACAAAAGCTGCACGTCAGTGCCGCATGAGCGGCAAATTGAGGCGGCACAACTCAGCCTCTTGGACACGCCAGTACTCTTGCCGGGTGTGCCGCTTCTCTGCACTAGTTCCGAGTGGTACGCAAATTGTAGATCTGGGCTCTCGGAAGTTTTGCGGCGCCCTGCCCCAGTGTCAAGCGGGTCTCTCTTCAAATGTCCTGTGTCAGCACGAAGCGGCGCAGCACCGTTTCGAAGTCACATTGGTGGCTAAGTTTTCACCGCTGTCCAGGTCACGGACGTTTGGATGCATGTCGACATCCTGTGGCAAGAGTTTAACGCCCGCCTCGAGCGTCGCTTCTCACGCCCTGTAGTAGTTGTGTACAAGCGCGAAGGAGACTCTCAGGTAGAGTCCTGAATGCTTTCCCCCACTCACTGTTCAGTGCCAGCCTCTGGCTTTGATTCTCCAGTGCTGAATCTGACCGGGGGGGGG
>Ga0115567_10005596_pt1 | contig 12160 bp, 5 predicted proteins | sample COGITO_mtgs_1204_2_FD_88679 | JGI IMG/M metagenome (GOLD analysis project Ga0115567, IMG submission 88679) | Pelagic marine microbial communities from North Sea - COGITO_mtgs_120412 | ecosystem: Environmental > Aquatic > Marine > Epipelagic | place: Germany:Helgoland, sampling site Kabeltonne...
CGCCCGCGCAGCACTGCGTGCTGACGGAGCTCGCGGTAAGTAAGCGCGCCCACCCACACCCCGAGAAAAAGAGTCAACTACAGTGACTCAGTCTTCAAACTTTGCCGCAGGACCCGAGAGACGCGCCGAGCCCAGCCACCGGCGCCGTCGTCACGCACGTGCACCCGTTCCCCGGCCTCGCCGGTGGACTCGTGTACCCCGGCGATCAGCTGCTGTGGCTGGAGGACCGAGCCAAGACGCCGGGGCACCTGGACGCGACGGAGGCTCCGTTCGGTACGATCGACAGGGTGGCGTCCGAGGCGGGTGGCTCGTGCGTGACGTTGTTGTTTGCCCGGTGGGAAGACGGGGAAGTGCAGGGTGGGGAGTTTCTGGCGGCGAGGTACTGAGTTGAGTGGTGCGTGTGTGGGGTGGATCAACGACGACTCCACGTGTATCCTGTTGCTATGTGCGTCAATACGAGCGTACTGGAACTCTTCTACTACCTCCATGTGAACGTGAACGAGATGAACTCGACCCGCAGCTGATGGAACCAAACAGATGCGTGGAAACCTCTCTGTGACGCGAGAGGCCGCGTTCATCGGCTATCAGCTGCTGCTCAAAGTGATTCTACCCGACGTTCATCTCGTTCACGTTCCTTCGGTTCAGTACGCTCGTGTGGACGCTCACGTGGAGTGAGGGTTGTGGTTCCACCTCGGGCGCTACGTGATCAGGTACGTGATCGCGCGCGCTGATCAACAGCTCTTTCAACAGCTCGTCGGAACGCGAACGAGATGGTCACAAACGTCAGATGCTATGTTTAGCATCTGGGCTGTTGTCGCCAGACATTGATCATCTCGTTCGCGTTCCTGTGGATCAGCGCGCGCGTGCATTACCTCACGTAGCGTCTTCCTTCCATCATCCTTGTAAAAACGCTCCACGAATTCGCGTTACGAACTCGCACCGAAATTTCACGCAACGGCTAGTTTTTCCTTCTCTCGGACGCATCAGCGTATAGCTCCACGACAGTCGACGCAAAGCACAGCGAGGATGGCGCCGAGCGATCCCCCGCGCAAGCCCTGGGGCGCGCCCGCGTCCTACGGGCGCGGCACGAAGAAGCCGCCCACCGTCGGCGCGCAGGCCCGGCGCCCGTCGACGTCCGTCTACAATCCTCCCCCCGTAGCGTCGTCGTCGAAACCGAGGGGCAACAACGACGACGACGAATTCGACGGCACCGGCGCGGCGGCGTCCGGCGACGAGAACGACGCCAACTTCCGCGCGTGGCAGCGCGTCGCGTCCAACGCCAAGGCATCCTCCACCAAGGCTGCGAAGCCGTCGTCCAAGTCCAAGCTCAACGCGGCGGCGGCGGCCAAGGCGACGCCCGAGTCCCCGTTCGGCGCCCACGACATGGATTCGCTCGCGGCGCCCGATGGGTCGTACGTGCCCCTCGGTGACCATGCGCACGCGTCCTTCCACGATCTCGGCCCTGAGGAGAAGCGCAAGGTGGCGAAGCTCATCCGGCAGGTGGTGGAGCTCTCCGAGGCACGGGCCAAGCTGGAGAAGGAGCTGGAGACGCTGAAGGGCCGGTGCGCGACGGAGGAGGGCGCCCGGCGGGATGCCGAGACGGCCGAGGCGAACGGACGCGCGGAGATCGAAAGCCTCAGGACGCGGCTCGATGAAGCCCTGGCGACGATCAACGCGCTCGGAGGCGGGCACGCGGGGATGCTCGGGATGGGTCCATCGGGCGAGCTGACCATCACGCCGCTGCCGGATACACCCGCGCGGCGCACTGCCGCACCAAACACAGCTGTGTCGCCGGCGAGCGCCGGGAAAGATTCCCCCGCCGCGGTTGGACTAGTCACCGAACCCACGGAGGAATCCATCGCGTCACCATCGATCGCACCGGCCGGGTCACCTCCCGAGACCATCGTGGTGCGCACGAGCGCGACGGAGACGACGCCCAAGCCCTCGACGCCCCCCGCGGCTGTCCTCGCCGCGGCTAAAGAGAGAGCAGCCGCCGCCGAGAACGCCGCGAATACGCAGCCGAATAAACAGCCGCGACAACCGCCGAACTCACCGTTCGTTCCCGGTCTCTCCCCCGGGTCCGCGCGGGACCTCCGGTGGCTCTCCGCGGTGCAGTCCGGCGCCGCCCAGCGCGCACCCGCGTGGGCCAAGTCGTCCATGCTCGCAGCCGCCGCGCGCAACGCAGCGGCTCACAAGATCGGACCGGGTTCCGGGGGTTCCGATGGATCATCTTCGTCTTCGCCGAGCCCGGTGACCCCGACGGTTCGTACCGGGATCCGAACCGTCGCGACACCTCACGCGGCGGCGACGCCCACGGCGATGGGCTCGAGTCAGTGTTCCGGCGCGACGATGAACATGACGCTCTCCCCCGACAGCGTGGGAGCGGCTCCGACCCCGGGTGAAGAATCAACGAGCGCGAATGTTCATTCGGTGACGCCCGAGTTGCCCGCGGAGGTGAGGGCAGCCGCGAAGAAGGCTGCGGCGGCGGACCCGGACGACGCGCTCGTCGCGGCGCTCGCCGCGGCCGCCGCCGCGCAGGCTGGGATCCACTGGGAACCCTTCGACGGGAATTCGATCGATTCGCCCAGGGGGGAGGCGGCTGGTAATTCGATGGACGGCGAGCCACCGAAGGTGCTCCGTTTCGATCCCAACATGGGGCCATCCGGGGCGTTTTATTTCGCGGACGCGAGCGTGGACACGACCACCACGTCGTCCGTCGCGGTACACTCGCCCGCGCCCACGGTGCCGACGGCTGATTCGCCCGCCCCGACGGCCCCCGCGCCGCCAGGTACTAACTCGTTCGACGCGAGCTTCGCTATGGAGAGTGACTCTGCGACGAACGAGGAGGAGTCACGGCTTATACCCAAGGACGTATTCACCGAGGTTGCCGAGAAGGTCACGGCTCACACCGTCGCCTCAGTGCTCGGAGTGGACGAGTCAGGCCGCCGGGTGTCCGCGGAGGAGGCTACCGAGTTCCTGCTCGAGGTTGACCGGAAGATGACGAATTACGCATCCGCCGCGGCTGGCGGGCTGACCGTCCCCAGCCCGACGCCCGAGTCCGACGGGACGTTCGCGTTCAGCGACGCGAGCTTCAGCGCGGTCATGCACCCACCCTTATCCCCGCCCTCGCGGATCATCGAGGACTTCCTCGTGCTCAAGGGTACCACGCCGGTGACTCATCCGGTGACGCGGCAAAGGGTGGTGACTCACCGCCCCGCGCCGTCGCCCGAAACCGCCGCCGCGCTCGAAGCGTGCCTCGGCGTCACGGACCCACGCGCGGACCCCGTGGGCGACCACGTGTCATCCGCGCCCGTCACCCCCGTCCGCGCGTTCGACGAGTTCGTCAAGCGTCGACACGGCGACGGACGCGCGAGCTCCATCGTCGCCGCCGCGGCCGAGACGGTCCGTCTCGGGATGAACCATCACCGCTCTGGGGGATCGATCAACATCGACGCCTCGCCCGCGGGTCACTCGCCGGCGTCCTCCCCCGCGCCGCCGCCGTCGGTCCTATCGTTCGGACGGGGTACCAAACCGGCGTTTGTCATGACGCCCAACAGTTTGGCGGCGCGGCGTGAGAAGGCGGCGGCGGTGGCGGAGAGGTTGCTGGCGCTCGAAAGAACGGAGGCGGCGGCGCTGGAGAGGGTGGAGGTTTCAAGCCCGAGCCCCGCGCGCGTGAGGGTGGATGCGCCCGTGAGGGTTGATGCGCCGGTGAGGACACCGCCGCCGGTAGCGTGGGAGATCCCGAGCCCTCAGCCGTTGAAGGCCGCGACCGGTCCAAGTTCTGCCGACCGTCGTTCGACAAAATTCGAGGAGGAAAAGAGGGATACCCCCGCGCGGTTGCTCGACGACGCGAGATCGGCGTTCTCGTTCGACCTGTCGCTCATCGACCTCGTGGACGAGGCGGAGGCGATGCTCCGCGAGGAACGGGAGGAGGACGAGTTGGAGCTCAGCGACGACGAGCCGGTCGTTCCTTCCAGACGCGCTTCCGGAGCTTCCGGGCGGCGGACACCGGGTACTACCCGCAGAAAACCGACGGCGCCGAGGACGGCGGAGAAGAAGAGGACGACGCGGGATTCATCTTCATCCAAACCGTCGGCCGCCGCTCGAAGGGCACCCGCGCGGAAGCCGCTGGGACCGATGCGTTCGAAGGACTACAACAAGTTCGGCGGGGTGAGGACGCCGCCGAGCAGGGGCAAAGGAGGTGACAAGCCCGGGTGGGCCGTCGACTACCGCTCTTTTTCAATCGGAAAAGCCGGCGAGCCGGGGTTGTGACGAGCGAACGCGGTATTTCAAACGCTTTTGATGACATTGAAACGTCTCTTGTAGTTTTAAACGATAAGTGTTTCCCCCTCGATTGTATCCACAGTCGTCGGCGAGCCCCCGCGCTCAAACCGATAATATCCCTCCCCATCCCGTCCCCCCGTTTTGATTCCCCAATCCCGAATCACCTCTTGGCCGCCCGGCCGTTGAGGTCCGCGCCCGCCGCGCGCTTACCCACAGCCATGCTCGCGCGCCTCGCGAGCGCACCTGGCGGCAGTGGCATCATACTGGACCTGCGAGCCTTATCCCCAGCCTTGGCCGCGGCCGCCGCCGCGGGTCCAACCACGACGTTGGCACCCGCGTTTTCCTTGTTTTCGTAAGTGACGTTGCGCTTGGCCCGCGTCTTGCCGCCGCCGAGCTCGACGGCGTTCACCTGCGCCGCAAACTTGAGCGAGTGCATGGATTCCTCGGCGCTCTCGGGCTCCGGCGCGACGTTGACCATCATCAGCGTCTTGCCGTCGCCGCCCAGGCACGGCGCGAGGAGGTGCGTCAGCTTGCTGTTCCTGTACGGGATGTGCTTATCCCCGCGGCTGATGGACATGAAGACGTCGCCGAGCGACGACAGCGATTTGTTGATGGCGCAAGCCTCCTTCATGCGCTGGCCCTCCGCGCCCGACCGCGCCGTGCGCTCGCTGCCCGCGAGGTCCACCAGGTTAAGGCAGCCGTTGAGCAGCTGCCCTGACGCCGGGTGCCTTCCCGTGATGTACAGCAAGAAGAGAGTGTGCGACCGGCTGGATTGCGCGTTCATCTGCGTCGCCTCCACGGCTCTCGCGGCGGCGGCGCGGCGTACGAGGCCCGCGGCGGCATCCACGCTACGCACGGGCTCGCGTTCCACGCCGGATACCGTCGGGCATCCACCTTCCGGTGCGCTGACGATCTTGTGCTTCTCGTCGTGGTCCGCGCCGGGCTTGAGCAAGTCGCGAACCTGCTCGTTGTAAATCTCGACGTAGGACGCCTCCATCGTGTACTCGTAGCCCTTCTTGGAGAGCTGCTCGGCGTGCTCCAGAACCTTCTGGACCGCACGCGGGATGATACCGCGCTGGTCACCCTCGCCCGCGCCGAGCATGGTGTGCGTCTTGCCCGAACCCGTCTGACCGTAGGAGAAGAGGCAAACCTTGTACCCGTCCAGCGCGGATTGCACCAGCTGGCTGACATCCTCGAAGATATCCTCCTGCCGCGCCTCCGGGCCGAAGCACTTGTCAAAGGAGAACACGGCGTCGTCGCCGAGCCTGTCGGTGATGGACATGGACTCCACGTCGATCGTCTTGACCGCGCACGCGCCACCGGGCGCGGGCGGGCGCGTACGGGCAAATACCCTGACGTTACCGCGGAGCTCCTGAATCTGGTTATGGAGCTGCCGCCGCGTCTCATCGGCGTCGAGGAGCTGATCTTCGAGCTCCTTGACGCGATCGTTAGTCGCCGCGATCGCAGCCTCCTCCGCGGCGATGCGCGTTTGCTCCTCGGCGAGCTGGCGCCGTACGTTGTCGATCTCCTTGTTTGCGAGCACGAGCATCTCGTTTCGCTTCTCCTCGCTCTGTCCTTGCGCCGCTCGCATCGACGCGACTTCGGATCTGAGCTGCGCGGCGGCGTTTTCAACCTCCTTGGTGGCGCGCTCCGCAGCCTCGGCGCGCGCGACGACGGCAGCCTTCTCAGCCTGCGCGAGTTGCGCGGCGGCGTCGGCGGCGCGCTTGACGCGGCAAACCTCCTCCTTTTCGCTGTCGAGCTGCGCGATGACGCCGTCGAGGCGCGCCTTGTGCTGCGCCGCGCGTTCTTCGGCGTTTTGCACAGCCTGGTCGCCCTGCTCGTGCGCCAGCCTTCGAGCCTCGGCGGCGCGCACCTCAGCCTCACGCACGGCGGCGTCGCGCGCGTGCTTGAACTCAGCGTCCAGCTCGGCTCGGAGCATCGAGAGCGCCGTCTCCCGATCCTTGCCCGCGGTTTGTTCGAGCTCGAACCTGACGCGAGCGACGGCGGCGTCCCTCTCGGCGGCGGCTTGCACGGATAGCTGGTTGGTAAGCTCGGTGAGCGCGGTCTGGTGTCGGCCCTCAGCCTGCGCCTCCAGCGCCTTGACCTTGACGTCGGCGGTGGACTCGAGGGTGGCGCGGAGGTCCGCGACTGCGGCGGCGATCGCCTGCGCCTTTTGCGTTTCAAACTGCGACTCGAGCGTCGCCTTTTGGCGCTCGAGCGAAGCCTTCTTCTCCTGCTGCGCGAGGTCGAGCGCGGCGGACTTGGACTGCTCGCCGCTGCTCTGCAGCATCTCGAGCTGCGCCTCGAGCGCGGCGGCTTGCTGCTCCGCGGATTGCTTGAGCAGCTCAGCCTTGAGCTCGGCCAACGCCTGGGTCTTGGCGGCAGCCTCCTCGTCGCGGATCTGCCTCTCGAGCGTCTCAATCGCCTGCGACTTGTCCTCGATGAAAGCCTCAGCCTGGGCGTCGAGCGCGGACTCCTTCTCCTTCTCGGCGGTTTGCTCGAGCTCGCGTCGTTGCGTAGCGAGCGAGGCGGCCATCTCAGCCGCGGCGGCTTCGAGAGCCTGGATGCGCGCGGCGGACGCCTCGGCGAGCGCCTCGGACTGCGCGGCGGCAGCCTGTTGCAGCGCGGACGCCTTCTCGGCGGCGCACTCGGCGCGGACGGCGCTCTCGCGCTGCTCGAGCTCGGCGGCCTTCTCGGCGGCGGCGGCGGCGAGGGCGGACGCGGCAGCCTCGGCGGATTCGTCAGCGGCTTGCGCGGCGCGAGCCTCGGCAGCCTGGACCGCGGCGGCGACGTCGGCGGAGGACTTCTCGCTGAGCTCCTCGTGGAGGTTATTGACGGTGAGTCGAGCCTTCTCGTCTGCACCCGCCAGGGCGGATTCGAGCTCAGCCTGGGCGGCGGCGCGCATCGAGGCCATAGCCGCCGCGTGTGCCTCCTCAGCCTGCATGGAGAGTGTGGCGCGCTGCTCCTCGAGCGCAGCCTCCATCTCGGCGGCGGCGACGGCCAGGGCGGACTCCTTGTCCGCGGCGGATGTGGCGCGGAGGGACGCCTCGAGCGCCTGCATAGCCTCGCCCTTATCCCCGTGGGCGGCGGCGAGCGCCGTGGACATCTCAGACGCGAGCTTCGCCTCGAGCGCGGCGATCGACTCGGCGTGCGCGGCGGTCGCGGTGGCGAGCGCAGCCTGCTTGTCGGCGAGCGCGGCAGCCTCGGCGTCGGCGACAGCCTCGGCACCGGCGGCGGCGGCGGCGGCGAGCGCGGTGGATTTGTCGGCGGCGGCGGCGGTTAACGCCGCCGCGTGCATCTCCTTGAGGGCATCCGCCGCCGCCTTGGCCTGCATGGCTGCGGACTCGAGCGCGGCGGTCTTGTCCGCGGCGGCTGCGGCGAGCGCGGCGGTGCGATCCTGCGTGAATCGCGCGTTCATGGCCTCCTCCTGCTCGCGTAGCGCGTCACCCTTCTCCTTGGAAAAGTTTACGTACATTTGCGACTTTTCGTTGGCGGCGCCGACGAGAGCCTCGGAGCGCTCGGCGGCGGCTTCGGTGAGCGCCTTGGACATGGCCTCGGCAGCCTCCTTGCGGATGGCCGCCTCTTGGATCTTGAGCTGCGTCGCGAGGTTCTTCTCGGACTTGTCCTCGAGCGTATCGGTGACGTCGGCGACTGCGGCTTTCATGGAAGCGTCGGCGGCTGCCAACTTTTCTGCGAGAACCGCCTGCGCGGTTGCTTGGGCGTCGGCGAGCTCAGCCTTGAGCTGATCGGCGAGCTCAGCCTCACGCGCGTGGAGGGCGGCGGCGGCGGCTTCGGCGGCAGTTTGCAGCGCGGCATCCTTCTCCGCGGCGCACTCCGCGCGCACCGTCTTCTCGAGGCGGGTAGACTCCTCTTTGAATTCGGAGGAGGCGCCTTCGAGCATCTGGAGCCTCGCGGCGGACATCTCGGCGCGGAGGGACGCCTCGAGCTCGGCGAGCGCGGTGTCCTTTTCCTCCTTGGCCTCAGCCTTGGCCCACGTGATCTCAGCCTGCGCGGCATCGTGCGCGGCGGACTCAGCCTTGGCGACGAGGTCGTGCGTGAGATCCTCGGCGGCGGCGGACGCTTTGTCGAGTTCCGTCGCAAATTCAGCCTTGAGCGAGTCAATCTGCGCAGCCATGGAAGCCTCGGCGGCGGCGACGGCGGATGCGACGGCGTTGGCGTGTTCCTCGGCGGCGGCGGCGAGCGCGAGCTCCTCGTGGCTCCGTGCGGAGGTGCGGAGGGCATCGGCGGCGGCGGCGGCTTCAGCGGCGTAGCGAGCGGCGCACTCTTCGCGAACCGCGCTCTCCGCCGCCGTGAGCTTGTCCTGCGCGGCGACGGCGGCTTGCTGCAGCTCGAGCGCGCGCGTCGCGGCGGATTCCTCGACGAGCTGCGCGCGCTGGCTCTGCAGCGCGGCGTGCGCCTCGGCGGCGAAGGCTTCCAGCGCCTGCTCCTTCTCACCCGCGAGCTTAGCCTCGAGTTCCTTCACCGTCGCGGACTTATCGGCGGTGGACGACTCGGAGAGCTCGCGAGTCTTGGCCTCCATCGCGGCGGCGTGTGTCGCCTCCAGGTGTAGCCTCTGCTGCTCGAGCTGGTGGGCGGTGGACTCGGTGAGTTTCTGCTCGAGTTGGGCGAGCGCGGCGGCGTGTGTCGCGAGGGTCGCGTCGAGCGCCGCCTTGGCGTCGGCGGCGGCGGCGGCGAGCGCGGCGGCTTTCTCTTCGACGAATTTATTTTGCGTTTGGTGCATGGCCTCGGCGAAGGACGCCTCCGCGGCGAGCTTCTGCTGCTCGAGGGATGACGCGACGTGCGCCTGCGCGGCGGCTTCCAGATCGGCCCGGAGCTGCGCGAGCGCCTGCGTTTTGTCATCCGCCATCGCTCGCTTGGTCTGCTCGAGCGTCTCCCGGGCGTTGAGCTCCAGCTTGGCGATCTTCTCCTTGTGCGCCAGCCTGGCTGCGGCGGTGTCACCCTTGGCAGCCTCGACGGCATCCTTGAGGTCAGCCTTGAGCGCGGAGACCTGGCCGAGTAGGTCCTCCGCGCGCGCCGCGGCGGCGGATTCGACCCGCGTGAGGGTCTCCTTGGCGGCGAGCTTGGTCGCCTCGTGAGCCTTCTCCGCGGCGTCAACCGCTCGGGAGAGTTCGCGGGACGCACCCGCGTTTTCAGACTGCAGCTGCGCCTCGCGGGCGGCTGCGCGCTCCTTCACCGCGGCGAGGGTCGCGGCGGAGTCCGCGGAGGCTTTCGCGGCCGTCTCGCGTGCTTCGCGGAGCTGCTCGAGGTGAACGGACTCGCGCTGCTTCGTCTCCTGCTTGTGTTCGTGCGATTGTTCCTCGAGTTTACGCTGCATAATCTCAGCCCACTCGGCGGCGATTTCCTCCTCCTTGCGCTTGATCTCATCTCCAAAGTTATCCTCGAGCATGTTCAGCGCCTCATCCTTGGCGTGCATCATCTGCGCCCTGAGCGAGTCCATCTCAGCCTGCGCCTGTTGGGCGGCAGCCTCGGCGGAGGCGCCGAGCTCCTCGACGCGCGCGGCGGCGTCCGAGGCGGCCGACTCCAAGTTTGCAATTTGCGCTCGGAGATCCGCGGAGAGCGCCTCCGTTTCGGCTCTTGAAGCTTCAAAGGCGGCGGCGTCGCTATCCTTGGCGAAGGTGAGCGCGCTGAGCTCAGCCTTGACCTCCGCGAGCTCACCGCGGAGTGATTCGTTGAGCGCGGCGGCTTCAGCGGCGGCGGCTTCGGCGTGCGACGCGGACTTCTTCTCCTCGGCGAGGTGGTCCTGCGCCCGAGCCGCCGCGGCTTCAGCCTTTTCCGCGGCGACGATGCGCTGCTCGAGGTCAGCCTCGCGCTTGGAGAGTGACGCCTTGAGCTTCTGGTGTTCCTCGTCCCTGATCTGCGCGCGTTCCTGCTCGAGCTGGTCGATGCCGAGCTGGAGCTGCGCCTCTTGTTCCTCGATCCTGCGAAGGTTTTCCTCGAGGAGCGTGTTCTGGGATTGCACGCGGCGCTTCTCAGCCTCCAGCTCCGCGCGCTCCTCCGCGGTGGCCATGGCGGTGCCCTGGGTGTTCGCGTTCGTCGCGGCAGCCTGCGACGCGAGCTGGTTAGCCATCGACGCCGCGGAAGCCTCCGCCGCGCCGACGGCGGTGTCCATCTCAGCCACGAGCTCCGTCTCTAAGTTCGCGCAGGCATCCACCAGCTGGTCCTTCTTGGTGTTCATCATCTTGAACGTCTCCTTGGACGCCTTGATGTGGTGCGTGAGCTCTTTGAGGTACGCGTCGCCGTCGCTCTTCTTGGTCTTTGGGCGAAAGGTGACGATGCGTTCGACGCCGCCGAGAAAAGCCGCGTCGTCGAAGATCATCTCGGCGAGTTCCTTCACTCGGCCGATCTCGCGTGCGTTGTACGGTGTCGCGGCGAAGCCCTGGATGTCTGCGCCCTTCTGGCGGAAGTCCTGGGGCGCCATGGACTTGCGCTTGAGGCCGTTGAGCCTGGTGGGGAGTTGGTCGCGGGATGGGATGAGTCGCGTGTGAGTCGGCGGTGGGAGGGAAAGATGGGTCTCGGCGGTGGGCGGGGGGAACGGAAGTCTCGTGCCGGGATGTGCGCGCCGCGCGCGGGGTGGTGATGCGCGGGAGCGAGATCCGGGGGGATATCGGGACGACGTGAGACCGCATCGTATCGATGCGATCGCCCGCGGTTCCGATACCGCCCCGCGACGCGTCCCAAGTCGCGTCCCACCCCGTCGCGCGGCGGTGGAAAAACCGCCGGGGGTATTTATTCGTAACGCGCGTTCGATGACCCACCTGCCCTTGAAGCTGGCGAGCTTGGCGGCGCTGTTCGGGGCGATCATCTCGTTGACGTTGGCCTCGGTGAGCGTGCCGGTGCGGTTGGGAGTGCGCGATGACGCGCGAGCGCCGTCGAAGTTCTCCTCGCCCGCCATGTCGACTCTGGGAACCGCGCTCTCGCTTTTCCCCCTCGACGACCGGTCAGTCGTTTTCGCAGCCTTCGGATCCGACGGGCGGTCGAACTGAAGGTCGTCGCTGGGTCCGATGTGCTCAGACCTGATGTATCCGCACCGGGAGCCTGCTCGCTCTCGCGGAATGCGCGGTGTCGTCCGTGCGACGGAACTGTGGCCGCGGCGATGGAGTCGCGCGCCGGTTCCCCCAGCTGTTGTTGTTTTCGGAAGTCGCGAACGGAAACGGGGCTCGATGATTTTCAGATTCGTGCGTCGAAAAATTAAACCGTCGTTGAACCGTCGACTCCGGCCGATCTCGGAGGTTGACATGCGACCAGTCTACAACTTTTGCAGATGAGCAGAATCGAAAGATGGACACGTCTCGGGGTTGCCCACGCACGACGCTCACTTTGCCCGTCTCGCGAGGAAGGGGAAGTGACGTCGCGCGAGCTCGAGCCGTCGCGCGGCACGAGGGGAGTCTCGGAGTTTACCGACGCACTCCAGGGGGCTGAGCGATGTCCGCCCTACGGGAGGCCGCGCGGGCGACGCGCGCGCCACGGATGAGGAAGCAGGCCATGGAGCTCACCGAGGCTGCGGCGAACAGAATCAAGGAGCTGCTCAACTCGCGCGCCAAGCAGTACTTGAAGATCGGGGTGCGCACGCGCGGGTGCAACGGGATGACGTACACGATGAACTACGCGGACGACGGCGACAAGGGGAAGTTCGACGAGGTCGTCACGCACGAGGGGAGCGGCGTCAAGGTCATCATAGATCCCGCCGCGCTGATGCACGTCGTCGGCACGAAGATGGACTTTGTCACGGACAGGCTGCGGAGCGAGTTCGTGTTTGAGAATCCCAACGCCAAGGGCGAGTGCGGGTGCGGAGAGTCCTTCAACGTGTAGATCTAGCCGGCGCCGTCACCGTGGGGAGGGCGGAGGGCGGACCCAC
>Ga0115567_10005598_pt1 | contig 12156 bp, 10 predicted proteins | sample COGITO_mtgs_1204_2_FD_88679 | JGI IMG/M metagenome (GOLD analysis project Ga0115567, IMG submission 88679) | Pelagic marine microbial communities from North Sea - COGITO_mtgs_120412 | ecosystem: Environmental > Aquatic > Marine > Epipelagic | place: Germany:Helgoland, sampling site Kabeltonne...
TGGAGCAGCATTAAATGTAATAGATCAATTCATATTTAGAGGTAATCTACCCTTTACAATGAATCATCCAACACCTGATTATGCGTGCTTAAAAAAAGCAGATGAAATGCCCAAAATTAATTATCCAAAACCCGATGGAGTGATTTCATTTGATAAACTCTCATCTGTCTATTTATCAAACACTAATCATGAAGAAGATCAGCCCTGTCATCTCCAACTTAAAGATCCATCAATACCTATTAGCGTAAACTTGCCATTATATGATGAGCCTGCTCAGAGATATTGTCCTGCAGGAGTTTATGAGGTAGTTGAAAAAGATAACGAAAAGAAATTTGTTATAAACGCTCAAAACTGTGTTCATTGCAAAACTTGTGACATAAAAGATCCTTCTCAAAATATAAACTGGGTCAGCCCTGAGGGACCTGGCGGACCTAACTATCCAAATATGTAATGACCTATAAATTTAAAATATTACAATTATCAGTATTAACAATATTCTTAATTTCAGCGTGTCAAACTGACATTAAAAGTGATATTACTAAAAAAGTTCAAGAACCAATTATTGATGAAAATATTAAATTTGAGGAATTTCTTTCTAATCAATGGCTTCAGGAGCTTGAAGATAGCCCAGTCTTTGCATCTCTTATAGGTAATAAAAAATATAACCAAGATATAACACCTAATAGCATCGAATTTTTTTATAAAAAAAAGGCTAAACTGCAAACTAATCTAGTTAATTTAAATGCTTTTAATTTTGATAATCTGAATAGTGAAAATAAACTAAATTACCAGCTAAAAAAAATAAGTCTTGAAAATTCATTAGAAGCTACAAATTATCCTTCATACTATATGAGTCTGAATCAAAGAGGCGGTGTTCAAAGTTATTATGAAACAGGAGATCGTCTTGTTTATGAGACAAAACAAGATTATGAGGATTGGTTAATAAGGCTGTCAAAGTATGCAGAAAATATTATAAATACTAAAATCAATCTTCAAGAAGGTTTAAATAATAATTACACACAACCAAAACTTGTTACTGAACAGGTTGTAGCCCAAATAGACAATATATTAGATACAACTATTGAAGATAATCCTTACCTAAAAGTTTTTTTATCAGCCAATGATTCTTTTTTTAATGAAGATGAAAAGGAAGATTTAATAGAGAGCGCTAAGTTTTTAATTGAATCTAAGATTCTTCCAGCCTATAAGGATTTAAATGATTTTCTGAAGACTGTATATTTACCAAACTCAAGATTAACTATTGGTTTAAATGGTGTTCCAAATGGAGATACATGGTATGAATATGCAGCAAAATATCATACGACAACTAATCTAACGCCAGATGAGATTCATAATATTGGTTTGAGTGAAGTTAAAAGAATAAGAACAGAGATGGAGCAAATTATCAATGATCTGGAATGGGCTGGAGACTTCAAATCATTTTTGAATTATTTAAGAACTAGTCCAAGATTTTATTATGATAATTCTGAGGACTTATTAAATGCTTATTTGATAATGGCTAAGTCAATAGACCCCTTATTACCAAAAATATTTAAAGTATTTCCAAGGGCTCCATATGGAGTAATACCAATACCTGATGAATCAGCACCTTTTACAACCACCGCATATTACAACTCACCAGCCAAGGGAAGACCGGGTTACTTCTATGCTAATTTATACAAACCTGAATCACGACCTAAATATGAAATTCCTGTATTAACAGTTCATGAGGCTGTTCCCGGACATCATTTTCAAATATCAATAGCTCAAGAACTAGAAAATGTACCTACATTTAGAAAATATCAAAGCTTTACAGCCTTTGTTGAGGGTTGGGGTCTTTATAGTGAGGAACTTGGTGAGTTCATGAATTTGTATGACGACCCTTATGATAAGTTTGGACAACTAACATATGATATGTGGAGGGCTATAAGACTTGTCGTTGATACAGGCATGCATTATAAAAACTGGTCAAGACAAGATGCTATAGATCTTTTTATAGAAAATACCGCTAAATCAAAACTTGATATAGAAAATGAGGTTGATAGGTATATTGCTTGGCCAGGACAAGCTTTAGCATATAAAATTGGCCAATTGAAAATTCTTGAATTACGAAATAAAGCTGAAAAAGAATTAGGCGATAAATATGATATTAAAGATTTTCACCATGAAGTTCTTAAAAGAGGCTCTCTTCCTTTAGATATTTTAGAAACATATATTAATGAGTGGATTTACGAATCTTTAAATTCTTAGATTTTTTACATCTCTCACTACAATACTTAACTTCTTTCCAATCTCTCTCCCATTTTTTTCTCCACTTAAATTCTTTTTGACAAGCTGAGCAAATTTTAGATGGCAATGTAATTTTTTTATGCAATTGTTCCTAAAGGGTAATGATTGGTTCCACTTCTAATATGTAGAATATTATCAATAATTATATTTTCCTTGAGTGCAATATCAACCAACTTATAGTAAGTTGCTCTATTAAAAAAACCTTCTATATCACTCCTAACGTTAACTAATGGGATAATAGTATTTTCATAGTTTATTAATCTTGTTGTATTCTTATTATCTAAGGTAAATGAATAATCAAGATTTGTGTGAAGAGTTATAATATTATCAGCAACATCAAAGTCAGTAATGATATACGGAGCCAGTTCAACAGAAACTGGTACTTTTTCATGAGGAGTAATTAAGAAATATAATCCGTTATCATTTCTTAAGACTGTGCTAAACAGTTTTACTAATTTTATGTTTTTTATAGGAGAGTTGTTGTAATACCAATCACCCTCTCTATTGATTGATATTTCTTGTCCTTCGCATAATTCAGGATTCCAAAGATGAACAGGTGGAAAACCTGAATCATTAATTTTTATATTATTAGCTATTTTAGAAATACTCATACAATGATTTTAAAAAAATAAAGAGTCCAATAGAGCATAAAATTAATGCCATTGCTTTATTTATTAGATAATTTCTTTCAATATTAAATGTATTAGAGCTTGTTAATAAATAACTCAAAAACATAAACCACAAAGCTGAGGTTATTGAAAAATATATTGGATAAATATAAAAAAATAATCCATCTATTGAATCAATAAGCATAGAAAAAAGAGAAACAAAAAAAATAAAGGCTTTAATATTAAATATATTTGTTATTAATCCAGACGTAAAACTTCCATAAAATGATGACGATATAGCTTGGTCATTTTCTTTGGCATTATTTGAAGGAAAAGCCATCCTAATACCTAGGTAGAAAATATAAATACTACCAATTAGGCTTACAATTAATTTATATATATCATTTGTAATAATAAAAAGTGAAATTCCATTAATTGCCAAAAGGCAATGTGCGTAAATTCCAAAGCCAATTCCAATTGATGCATAAATACCCGCCCTTCTTCCATGAAGATTAACCTGCCTGATAATAATAGCAGTATCTGGGCCAGGACTGGTAAGGGCAATAAGATGAGCAATTGATGACCAGATAAACATGATTAATTAATAATATTTGGTTCTATTTCAAGGGATATGTTAAAGGTTCTAAAAACCATATCATTTATATGGGATGCAAAATTTAACACTTCTTGCTGAGTTGCCTTTCCATTAGTTATTAAAACCAATGAATGATTTTTATAAATAGAAACATTTTTAGATAGCGATAATTGATCTTGAATTAGTTCAATCAATCGTGCGGCCCCAACTTTAACTAAAGTATCAGAGTAGTCCCAAATTATTAATTGCTCTTCACCAAAATACTCAAAATTAATTTGGTTTTTATGAATAATAGGATTTTTAAAAAAACTTCCAGCATTAAAAATATAATCTGGATTGGGTAAGGCCTTTGTTCTGACTTTAGATATAATTGCTGAGATATCTTGTTTATTTAAATTATCTATATTTAGAGAATTATCATGTATATATTTTTGTATAGACGCATAATCTGAAGAGATATTTTCTTCAAGATTAGATTTAAAGTTTATGTTATAAATAAGATAATGAGAGTTTTTTAAAATAGAGTCTCTATATGAAAATTTACAGTCTTTGTTTTTAAGGTTAACTTGTTTAAATGTTTTTAAGCAAAAACAATCTATACTTTCTATCAAGCTTGAAACATCAGCGCCATAAGCTCCAATATTTTGAATAGGACTTGCGCCAACGCTGCCTGGAATATCAATTAGGTTTTCAAAGCCATTAATATCATTTTTAATGCAGAATTTAACTAAGTCTGTCCAATTATATGCTGAACCTACACTTAAAATGTTTTTTTTAAGATTGATGTGCTTTAACTCTGATTTCAAAATTAAACCATCATAGAAAGTTGGAGGTATTATGTTAGTGCCCTCCCCTTGAATAAAGTATTTTTTATTAGATTTAATTAAATCATGAATTTTATTCAGATCTTCGATATTTTGTATTCTAACCAAATATTTACACCTTGATTGAATACGAAGAGAGTTATCAATTAATGCATTTTCTTCAATCTTCATTAGCAGTCAAATAAGTAATAGCTTGATCTACATCTTCTTGAGTATCGATTCCAGACGGGATTTCATTTTTATATTGCGTCATATAAATTGAATAATTATTGTCCATAAATCTAAGCTGTTCTAATTTATGCAATAACTCGTTTTTAGTTGGCTTTAGATTTACCAATTTTCTTAATGTTTTCATTTTATATCCATAAATTCCAATATGTCTCATGGGAATTTCACTACTATTTATTGTTCTTTTAAAAGATTGTGCATAATTGTTTGAATTACAATGAACTTTAACGCAATTAGGATTTATTAGATCATCTAAGTTGCATATTGGATGACAGGCACTAATGACATCGCATGAGTTCTGAAAAAAATCTTCCACAAGCTGAATTACCAAATCATTGGGCATGAAAGGCTCATCTCCTTGTAAATTTATTATAAGAGTATCATCGTTTATTTTAAGATTTTCAGCAGCCTCAAAGACCCTATCAGTTCCTGAGATATGTGCATCACTGGTCATGATAATATTTTTTGAAAAGGATTGGGCGTGTTTGTAAACTTCCTGAGAGTCAGTTGCGATGTATGTATTCTCTGAGATAGTTACTGAATTTTTAAAAACCCTTTCGATTAAGGACATACCCTTGATATCTATTAGTGGTTTATTTTTTAATCTAGTTGAACCAATTCTTGCTGGAATAAGAATTGTGAAATTAGTATTCATTTAATTTAAAGATTTTAATTTAGTATCTAGTTCCTCAATAAACTTATCAGAAACTTCAGCTTCAATTGTTAAATACCAAATTTTATTATTGTGGAATTGTCTACATTTGGACGCATCCTTCTCAGTCATTATTATAGGTAAATGATCTAAATAAAATATATCTGATTCATCAAAATTATGGTGATCTGGAAAAGGATGTCTGATAATTTCAAATCCAAGTCTGGCTAGAAGATCAAAAAATCTACCAGGATTTCCAAGACCTGCTACTGCATGAACCTGTTTGTGCATTGGCCATTTCTCAACATGGTAAGATTTACCAGATTTTAAATGAACAAATTTAGCAGGACTAATATTCATTAAATATTCATTTTCTTGAGTTGGTCCAGAATTATTAACAATAAAATCAACACTATTTAATCTTGACTTTGTTTCTCTTAAAGGGCCCGCTGGGAAAGTTAAGTTATTTCCAAAACGTCTTTTCCCATCTATAACTACGACTTCTATGTCTCTACCCATATTATAATGCTGCAAGCCGTCATCTGAAATAATCACATCACAATCGTGTTTTTCTTCCAATGCTTTTACTGCTCTTACTCTATTTTTGTCTATATAAAATGGTAAGTTTAATTTAGATAATATTTGAGCTTCATCACCAGTCTGTTTTACAGGCGTATCGGCTGTTACATGAAGTGTTTCTCTAAATTTGCCACCATAACCTCTGCTAACTAACCCTGGCTTATAACCTCTTTTGGCTAATTCAGAAGCAATATATGCAACTAGTGGAGTCTTACCTGTCCCGCCAATTGTTAAGTTACCCACAATAATGATGGGTATTGATGTTTTATAACCAAGTTTTTTTGATTTTATAAACTTTCTTCTCCTTCTATTAGTTATATAAGAAAATATTAAAGAGAAAGGTAAAAGTAGATATAGCCACAAACTTTTTTTGTACCAACTATCTACAACAAGACTTGAATTATATTCATCATCATATTCTGGTATGTATAGTTGAGTTGATTTAGAAACTTTTAATTTTTCTTCAGGCGCGTCCTTAAATTTATTTTTATATAGTGATTGATAAATACCATCATTATCTAATAATTCAGCATGAGTACCTGTTTCTGAAATAGCGCCGTTATCAAGAACAATTATCCTTGAAGCATTCTCAATAGTTGATAGTCTATGAGCTATCACAATAGTTGTTCTGTTAGTGATTAATTTCTCAAGAGCTTCTTGAACAATAAGTTCTGATTCAGTATCCAAGGATGACGTGGCCTCATCTAATATGATGATTGGAGAGTTTTTATAAAATGCTCTTGCAATGGCAAGTCTTTGTCTTTGTCCTCCTGAAAGAAGAACGCCATCATCTCCAATTTCAGATTCAAAACTCTCTGGAAGGCTTTCGATAAATTCGGTACATCCTGCTTGACTTGCTGCTTCTTTAAGTTTTTCAACATCTATCTCATCATCACCATAAGCAATATTTTTTGCAATTGTATCGTTGAATAATGAAGGAGATTGATTAACTATAGAAATAGAAGACCTCAGGTGTTTTAAAGAATAGTCGTTAACTGAAATACCATCAATCAAAATATCACCAGATGTGTGGTTATAAAAACGTGGAATTAAATTGGCAATAGTTGATTTACCAGAACCAGACTTACCAACTATAGCAATAGTTTCATTTTTAGATATTGAGAATGAAATATTATCAATAATCAAACCACCGGTATTATATGAGAATGAAACATTTTTAAAATCAATATCGCCAGAAATTGGCGCATCTATATCACCAGAATTATTTTCATTTTGCTGATCTAGTTGATCAAATATTTCATTAGCTGCGGCTAAGCCTTTTTGGACAATAATATTTATATTAGATAATTGTCTAATTGGTTTAGCCATTAAACCTGCTGCAGTGAAGAATGCAACAAAAGTTTGAGCGTCTAAGCTTATTCCAAGTTGAGAACCTAAAGCAAAGTATGCTACAAGTGATAACGAAAATGAAACAAGAATTTGTATTATAGGAGTTGCAAGATTTCCAGTAGCTTCTAATTTTAAATTCTGATTTTTATTAGATGAATTAGCTTTAAAAAATCTATTATTTTCATATTCTTCTGCATTAAAACTTTTTATCTCTACGTGACCATCAACAGCCTCGGAAGCAATGTGAGTTACATCACCCATGGCTGTTTGAATTTTAGTAGCTAGTTTTTTTAGTCTCTTTCCAGCTGTGTAAACAATTAAAGCTATTAATGGCGCCGTGCCTACCAAAAGAAGAGTCAATTTAAAATTGAGTATAGATAAGTAAACAAATAAGCCAACCAAAAGAAAACCTTCTCTAACAAATGTTTTAACAGCATTTGATGCTGCACCAGAAACTTGAGTTGTTGTAAAAGTAATTCTGTTTATAAGTTGCCCAGACTGATTAGCATCAAAATATGATTTAGGAAGATCATGAAGCTTTTGAAATAATTCAGCCCTTAAATCATGAACTATTCCAAAACCAACTCGCGACATGAAATAGTTACCAACAAAGAATCCAAATCCCCTTCCTATAGCAATAAATATTAAAGACATAGCTAAAAGAGTATTCAGACTTTCATCGTCTGAATCTATATAACTTATTATTCTTCTTATCCATTCGACTGCTGCAATATCAGCAGCAGCAAATGCAATGAATCCAAAAACACTAATTAAAAATGACCACCTATATCTATAGGTATAGCCTAATATCCTTCTTAAACTACCTGATTTCATTTTTCTATAGTTCTTATCTGAACCTCATTAAATCCATTTTTATTAAGAATATCCATTATACCTACAATCCAGATATGAAGAGAGGCAGCCTCAGCACTCAAAATAATTGAGTTATCTGAATTATTTAATTCAAAAATTGCCTGTTCTATCTCCTCAACGTTGTTGATGTTGTAAACAATATCATTTATGTAAACACTTCCATCAGCTATTACAGATATCTCATTTATGGATTCGACAATGTTATATTCAAAAGATTCAGTTTTTGGTAGATCCAAGGAAAGAAATTGCGAATCACCCACTTTCGAAGTTACCACAAAAAAAATAACTAATAAAAAAACAATATCTATTAAAGGAGTAATTTCAATTGAAAAAGAAGATTTTTGATTACTTATAAACTTCATTTATTTATAACATCAATAAAACGAGACACCTCTATCTGAAGTGTAATTAATAAAAAAGAAACTTTTTGTTCAAAGTATTTATGTAAAACTAAGCCTGGAACAGCTATAAATAAACCAAAAGCTGTTGTTATTAAAGCTTGAGAAATACCTGCAGCAAGAGCATCAGGATTTGCACCTGTCACTTCGCTAAGACCTGTGAATGCTGTAATCATTCCTATTACTGTGCCAAGAAGACCAAGAAGTGGGCTTATTGTTGCAATTGTTCCAAGCATGGTTAAATTACGTTCAAGAGAAAACTTTACTTCTATGGCCTTGTCTTCAATCTTTGATTCTAAGTTATCTCTTGGGAGATCTTTATATTGGATACATGATATTAATAAAAAACCAAGTGAAGATAATTCAGATATCTCATCAGCCTGTTTATTATTAATTAGGCCTTTGTTATAGAGATTTACAATTTGATTGGTTAAGCCTATAGGAGATACTAGCCTTATTTGAAGAAACCATAACCTTTCTATAGAAATAGTAATAATTAAAATACTACAAGCTAATAATGGCCACATAAATGGTCCGCCAGCAATTATAAATTCAGTCATTTAGGCCTCTATTAATTTAAAGTCTTTTAAATAATAAATTTTATCAAAACTCTTTATAAAGGTATTATCATGAGTAGCTGTCACTAAAGCAATATTATTTCTTTTTGAGACGTCTAGTAATAAATTTTGAATAATTAAAGCATTTTCGTCATCTAGATTGCCCGTTGGTTCATCTAAAAAAATAAAGTCTGGCTTGTTTATCAAAGCTCTTGCAATAGCTACTCTTTGTTTTTCACCGCCAGAAAGTTTCCAAGGTAGATGATTTATTCTAGATGAAAGACCTACTTCCTCAATAATGTCGTATGCCTTCATATGATTATCATTATCTGCAAGTTGTGCAGGAATCATAATATTCTCAAGAACTGTAAGATCTTCTAATAAGTGATGAAATTGATAAACAAAACCAAAATTATTAAGACGGATATTGCTTAAAGTTGCATTTGTATTATTTTCGATAGGATTGTCATCATAAATAATTTGACCGGAGGTAGCTAAATCTAAGGATGCCATTATATGAAGAAGAGTTGATTTTCCAGCACCTGATTGTCCTGAAATGGCAACTAAATCACCCTTACGTATAGACAGATTAATATCATCCAAAACTTTAATACTATTACCTTCCACAAAAAAAGTTTTTGATATATTTATGCAACTTATCTTATTCATGTCTAAGAATCTCTATTGGATTTAGTTTTGTTACACGAAGTGCAGGAAACAGAGAGGCTAATAAGCTGAAAATAAGAGATATAAAGCATATAAAAGCTATTTGTTCGTAATCAATATAATACGGGAAATAATTGATAAAGTAAGCTTCTAATAAATTTCTTCCCATAACACCTTCTAAAAAAGTAATAAAATTATTTATATTGAAAGTAACTATCAAACCCAGCATTAAACCCATTAATAATCCAATAAGACTGACCATTAATCCCTGAAAGAAAAAAATCATTACAAGCTGTTGGTTGTTAGCTCCAATAGTTTTTAATATACCGACCTCTCTTTCTTTAGATTTAACTGTCATAACTATTGTTGATAAAACAAGTATCGAAGCTACCGCCACTATTAGAAATAACATTAAGCTTATTAATAACTTCTCAAACTGAATTGCCTCAAACAAAGTTCCATGTGTCTCTTTCCATGATGACGACTTCAAACCAGTATTGTCTGGTATTGCTAAATAAGCTATTTTATCCGCAAGAAATAGATTAGATGTTTTTAGTCTGATTGATTGAGTTTCATCATTTAGTGATTTAAATTTTTGAGCAAGCTCATGAGATATCAATACCAAAGACTGATCGATTTCAGCTCTAAGTTCAAAAATACCTATAACCTGTAGGTTTATAGATCTCGGGTATGAACCTATGATTGAACTTTTAATGTCTGAGGTTGTAATCGTAATTGAATCACCTACAAATATTCCGAGATAAGATGCAAGCCAAGACCCTATTACAATTGTATTATCTTTGCTTAAGTCTTCTAAAGAACCATAAAGCATATAATCAGGAAGTATTGAAACTCTATCCTCAAGCTCTACATCAATACCATTTACAGAAACTCCCTTACTTATGGAGTTAGAGGTAATTAATGCTTGAAATGAAATATATGGGACGGCTTCTTCAACTCCATCAGCTAATTTTAATTGGTCAATAAGACTATCATAGTTTTTAATTGGTTCATCTGAATAAACCACCGCATGAGGAACAACACCAAGAATTCTATCTTGAAGTTCTTTTTCAAAGCCATTCATAACAGACATAACTATGATTAGGCTAGAGACGCCAATAGTGAGACCGGTAACAGCTAAAAATGAGGTAAACGAAAATATTCCACCTTTGTTAGATTTAAAATACTTAAACGCTAATCTAAGAGGGAGCTTGAACACAAAATTACTTTAATAGACTTTTTAAAAGATTCTCAATGCTTTTTGTATAAGGAGGTCTAATGCCATCAAATAATTTATCAAATTTAAAGCCAACATCTTTATAAAATGCTCTGGGGTTTGAGAAATTCTTAAAACCATCATAGGATTGATACCTTCCCATTCCTGAAGGCCCAACCCCACCAAAAGGGAGATCTTTTTGCTGAATGTGACCAACAACGTTATTGATAGTAACGCCGCCTGATGAAGTCTTATTCATAATTTGTGATTCTTCAGATTTATCAGTACCAAAATAATATAGGCCCAAAGGTCTATCCTTTGAATTAATAGTAGATAAAGCATCATCCAAATCATCGAATTCTATTACAGGAAGAACGGGACCAAATATTTCCTCATTCATTATTTTCATATCATCTGAAGTATTTGTAACTATGGTTGGAGGTATTTTATAAAATTGTTGTTGTGAGAAATCTTCGTTTGATGGATTGATTTCATTAATATGAGCGCCCTTGTCTTTTGCATCCTGGATTAAAGAATTAATTCTATTAAAGTGACGTTCATTAATGATAGAAGAATAATCATCGTTATCTTTGATAGTGGGATAAAAATCTTTAATAGCGATCTCAGCTTCTGATATAAATTCTTCCTTTTTGTCTTTATGTACAATCACGTAATCAGGTGCTAGGCAAATTTGACCCGCATTTAAAGTTTTACCAAACATTATTCTTTTAGCAGAAACTTTCATATCTGCTGATTTACCAATAACTACTGGTGATTTACCACCCAACTCAAGAGTGACGGGAACTAAATTTTGCGATGCTGATTGCATTACATGCTTACCAATATTGCCTGATCCTGTATACAAAAGATGATCAAAATGTAGCTTTGTAAATGCCTCACCAACTTCAGGTCCGCCTAAAAAAGTAGCAAATTCATTTTCATCATAGGCTTTATCACACAACTCTTTTATTAATGATGCTGTTAAAGGTGTAAGCTCACTTGGCTTATGCATAACCTGATTGCCGGCTGCAAATATAGCTGCAAGCGGCTTAAAAGTAAGATTAACAGGAAAATTCCATGGTGAAATCATGCCAACAGTTCCTAATGGTTCATGCCTTACATAAGATTTAGCACCTAAAAGACCAAAGGGAAAATTAGACGATCTTTTTTTGGGGCTTGTCCATTGCTTAATATTTTTAATGGCATTGTTAATATCAGGAATAATGCTATAGGCATCTGTCATTATTGATGTATTTTTTGATCTATTTCCATAATCCTCATTCAATGCATCAACTAAATCATATCTATTATCCATTATTAA
>Ga0115567_10005602_pt1 | contig 12153 bp, 10 predicted proteins | sample COGITO_mtgs_1204_2_FD_88679 | JGI IMG/M metagenome (GOLD analysis project Ga0115567, IMG submission 88679) | Pelagic marine microbial communities from North Sea - COGITO_mtgs_120412 | ecosystem: Environmental > Aquatic > Marine > Epipelagic | place: Germany:Helgoland, sampling site Kabeltonne...
CCCCGGTCCCCCCCCCCCCCTCCCTACTGTTGCCCCTACCCGTGTCCCTACTGTACACTCAATCCCTCCCTCCCTAGGTCGCGGAGCGTTTCAAGAAGTATACGCTTTCCATCGCCGAGCGGACTACGACGGGTGCGCACCGCGCCCACCCGCCCTGCCCTGCAGGGCTCGCGCCCTGGCGTGTCGAGGGGACGGGTTGCTATCGCTCGCCGCGCTCGCGATGCCTGCTGCCGGCGCTGAGCCCGCGGGGCCCCAGGCCCGATCGTGATGAAAGACCTCCCGTTCCGGAACGGACGCTTTTACCACCACTCCCAGCGCGAGATCGCGGCCGGTGTGCGCCCACGGGAGACCCCGTTTGTTGACTGCGCGCATGAGCAAACGCACTTCAGTCTCGGGGAAAGCTCGCCAGCCTTCCAGCCGCCCCTCGGGCGCGCCATGAGCAGGGACGCGGGGCCCTGCGCGCTTGCACGTGCGCGCCAGACCGCGCTCGTGCTTGCCGGCCGCTGGGGCTGATGTGTGGGCGTGCTCTGCGACGGGAGGCAGGGCGGGAGGATCCTACGCCCAAGCACACCAAGCTGCTGCGCAAGATCAAGGCGGTCAAATGAGCACGGCGGCGGCCGCGCAGGCATCTCGAGGGCGCCTGACCGACGGCCGTTGGACCGGCGCTACCGGGGAATCGTCGCAGAGCGGACAAGGGTGGCGGGCTTTCGGCATGAATGAAGAGAACACGAAGGCGGGGGCGCGCAGCGCGTGGGTTAGCGCGTGCGGTTGCTACACGCTACACGTGCACTTTGAACAAACGCAGCTCCGAGCGGGATGCTGCGGGTCGGCCGCAGCCCCGCGACCGGCCTGCTGGCAGCAAACAGGGCCGACGGCATGATGGAAAGTAGGGAGAAGGAAGAACGGGGACGCGTGGCGCGGACCATGAAGGTTGGAAACTAGTTCTGATGCCTAGAAGGAGCCGTCCTGGAGCATCTCTTCCGTCTCGTCTTCCTTATGCAGCTTCGCCATCTTGGCCATGAGCTGCTCCTCCGATGCGCTCTGGCACGCCTGGAGCGCGTCTTCGTCGAGGCACTCCTCGTCGTTCAAAGTGATGTCCGAATCGCACGGCTTCATGACCAGTAGGCACTCCTCAGGAAGCTCGCCGTCGTCGTCTGCCATGCGCAGCCCCAGCCTGCCCAGGAGACGTTCAGGAGAGTGTCGACGGCGTGGGGGCGGAACAAGAAGCAAGCCGACTAGGTGCAACGGCAAATTTTGAGTGCAACAGTTAGTTGCAACTTCATGGCGCGGTTGGTGAGCGATCTGCTCGTGCTAGGAAGCTGCAGAATGGTATGCTACATTCTGCGGGCTTGGGACTGATGACAGGAGGTCAGGTCCTTGGTACTATGCGCAAGCGGATCCCCGGCAGGATATACAAAGGGGCCTCATGCCAGAGGGTGTTGTAGACATACCTTGCAGGGCGAGTCGCGCAGACGTTCGAAACACCAGTAGGACGGAGGGCTGCAGAAAGGTCCAATGTGAGAATCATCACACACGCGCTTTCTAGCTGCCAGCTTGTTGGTGCGAGCTACTCAATCGCTAACGACATTAATGGAGGCTGACTACTGTTGCTGACGGCTCAGTACCAATCGTGCTCAGTGCTGGCACAAAGGCCGAGGTCGTGGAGATGCAGACAGTAGCGATAGCGGCAAGTAGCAGATTCTTGGAGGCGTACATGTCCTGAGCGTGCGAGAATGCAGGTCAATTGGAAGGCGCATCTACGGGGCGCAACTCAAACCGACGCCGGATCCCAGGGCACCAGAGCTGTAGCCGGCTCGAAACTACGTCATGCTGGAGCGCGTGAATTCTTGGTCACGATCGTCAAGTGTATCGCGCGGCGGCGCGAGAGGGATGGGCGCATGAAGCGCGGCGGCGCACCAGTGCTGGGGTTCGCTGTTCTCTGTGTAGGATACAGGTGAGAAAGGAATCGAGAGGCCGGATCCAAAACTTGCCTTTTCGCAAAGGGGAACCATCCTTTCCAGCTGCCTTTTTCAGTCAACAGCCTTTGGTCGCACCCCAGTGCGAGCACTGGGCAGAGGCCTTGAAGCTCGGCCAATGTTACACAGAACCACACGCCACTCGGTGACCCGCACGCACAAGAAATCTGTAAAGAGCAAAGGATGGAGAAAGCAGTTGCAGTTTCGCGATGAACCCAGATCAGCAGCAGTCTTTGACTACAGTCATTGAATACACATGAACACCACTAAGCCGCACTCACACGGCAACGTCTGCGCCCACATCGCCTTCGAACGCATCCTGCAGATCACTCACTTGCGCGTGTTCGACAATCCCAACCACATTCTCCGAGTCGACGCTGGACGGCGAGCTCGCAGCGCGCGTCTCGTGTGCACTGCTCGGCGGCTCTAGCGCAGGCGGCGGCGTTGCCACGACTTGTGGCGAGAAGGCTGCCCGCCCTAGTCCTGGCTGATTGGTCGCGCGAAATGGCCGAGCGCCTCTTGGCGAAATCGGGGGCAAGGCACAACTGGGGCGAGGCGGCGGCGTCGGCAGCATCATCGGTGGCGGGGTCGGCGAGCGGGCGCCTGCCTCAGGCTCGTCGTCTGGATAGCGGGCCTGGCCGGAGGATTTGAAGATCAGGACACCAGCGGGGGGGGGGCGAGTGCAATGCATGCTACATTGCGTCCGCTTGCAAAACTGCGGGTCAGCCAGCAGCCAGCTCTCTGCGCTGGCAATGCTCGCGCAGCTGACTGAGGTGGAATATCACCTCTGCGACCCGATGCTGTGGATCGCTCTGCTCAGGGCTCCCTGGTAGTGGCGGCCTCTCTGCTTCTCGTTCCTCCGTCGGGTCCTCCCCGTCATCCCCCGCAGACGATTGCCGTGGCGGGTAGAGCGACTCGGGATTGAGCGACTCGGGATTGCGGGCTGCTCCCCGTGCGGCGCCCGCCCTCCTGTCGTCTTGACCCGCAAGTTCAAACGACACGTCCGACAGGTTTGGCGGGAGTGGTCGAAGCTGGGGCGGCGACGGCGACGGCGACGGATCTAGAGACAGGACGGCCGAAACCATGCCGCCCGCGGCCAGCGGCCGGGCAGGCGAAAGATCGGACCCCTCCGCGAAAGCCCTCAAGCGCGCCGCACTCCTCGTCTGCCGCGGAACCGGCGGCAAGTCGGCCCGCACCTGTTCCGGCGCCGCCTCTCCCGCGGCCGCCTCGTCCTCCTCGAGCTCCGCTGGCTCCTCAGGAGCGCCGCCCTCTGCCGCGCCAGCCTCGGCGGAGAGCAGCAGCACCTCGGCGAGGTGCTGGTTGGAGCTGTTCACAACCGACGTGCGACACAGTGGGCACTCTTGCGAAAGCTCGAGCCACTGATCCACGCAGGGCGCGTGAAATGTGTGCAGGCACGGAAGCATCCGCAGCTCTTCGTCCATCACGAAGACCCCGAGGCAAATGGTGCACGACTGCTCGCCATCCTCGTCCTCTGCGAAATTTGCGCAGCTTGCAGACTCTCCTTCGGCGCATGGCCGGCCCGCAGGAAGCTGCACATGTTTTCCCTGATATCGGAATGTTGGAAAGCTTGAGAGGAACCGCCGTGTCAGTTGCCGTGTCTGATGCCGTCGCTCGTACCGCTGCATCTGCGCGGTGGCCTCCTCGCGGGCGATGGCTCGCAACTTGATGACAAAGAAGCAACACATGATGCCAATCAGACACATGCTAACGCCTGCGCAAGCCAGTCCAATTACCCACAGCGAAATGTCTGACGTGCAATTCGGCCCGGCAGTCGCAGTCCAGTCCACACTACATTGACCGCTAGTGGGCGAGAAAAACGACCCGAGCATGCACGTCTGTGTGCCACCGCACCACCCGCACTCCTTGTCCTCAATGCAAGAAGCACAGTCGGCGTGCTGGCACTCGATCTTGCACGTGTTAGCCTCACACGTGCACAAATTGATGTCACTGCCACCATTCGGCCCAAATTGACATCCCATATTGCTCTTGTTCCAAGAATATCCCGCCTTGCAAGAGCCCCCTGAATCATCGCGGGACGGGCACCACACACAGTCTGGATCTTTGGCACACAGTGCGCACCGCGTGAGAGATGCACAGTCTCTCTCCAGACGCTCGAGCTCGATGCAGGCGTAGCCTGTTGCGGAGCGCACATAGCCCTCGTTGCAAATCCACTGTGTGCAATCTTCCGACTCGTCATCCCAGTAAGCGTTGGAGGGCTTGAACCGCTTCTGCTCCTCGTTCGATTCCGAACAAAGCATACACTGGTTTCCTCCGAACAGGCGGTAAGGAGGTCTGCATTCCCATACGCACGTGTCAACTATCCCATTAACGTCTTTCCACATCAGTCGAGTCCGGTCCGATTTCGGTTCGTTGAAGGTGCTACTCGGGCAGCATTCACCCGTAGCCGTATTTTCTACATAGTTAGTTCCGCAGCCGAAGTCCGCACTCACACTGCGAAGATCGAGCGAGCCGTCTTGCACACCGATCTGCACCGATACACCAGCTTCTGACAGCCGCCGTGCGAGGCCGGTAGGCGATTCAGCGTCGGCTCGCAGCAAGGACTGCACACTCATCTGCCCCGACGCGGCCTCGAGCAGTGGTGAAACGGACGCAGGTTCCAGATTCGAAAGCTGTACCCCAACAGCGAGTTTTTCGTTTTCTCCAGCTCGTCGGCCCGACGTTGGACGAACATAAAGCAGTTTCACCTCCTTCTCTGAGACGCCGGCGCCATCTGCGACTTGCGCAAGAAACGTTTTTTCTACTTCCGAGGTGAATGTAGCGAGCGTGAGACCGTCAAGATCGTAAGCCACGCTGAGAGCTGCAGCACATTTTGTCATGCCCTTCGCATCTTCCAGGCTGCCCAGGTTCACACCCTTGGGGAGAGGGATGCCGAGCTTTGTAAGGAGCTCTCCGCATATCATACACGGCTCCGCAACGCAAGCACTTGCAGCGCAGAGGCTATCGCCGACCTCCACGAAATCGAGATAGGGCCCTGCGGGGACAGTAGGAAAGAGCCCCTGATCACAACGCCACTCACATTTCTCGTCAGCCCAACTACCGCTCGTTGTAATCTGCGGAACGCGATTACCGCAGCACAAATCCGCTTTTGGATGCCTTGATAATTGCCGGGTGCAATCCCATGCATCCCTTGTGCAGTCCACTGACTCTGGGGGCTCAAGCCATTCCGCGTATTCCGGTTTTGGCCATCCTTCTGCAGTGGCATGCTGATCACAGCTGAGGCATTTGGTCGGGGTGTCCCGCGGATGCGGATGGTAGCCCTCTGCACAACCGTAAGAACAAGAAAGCCCCTCCCACACACCATGCATTGGCGGCGCATTCTCAAGAGATTGCGGCGGGCACCCTATGCACTCCTTCTCCAAAGCATCCCAGACAAACCCCTCGATGCAGCGGTATCCGCATTGCATCGGCGAGTTGGCATCCGCTTCGGCACCAATCGGCAATGCCAGAGGGCAGCATCCTGGCGGAGAAGTTTCCATGCTCTTATTGTAGCCTTCTGGACACTGCCAGTCGTCTGATTCACACACGCGTGCGGTCCCGTCATCCACAAAAAACGCGCGAGCCGGCGTCGTAGAGGCGTTTCCTGTTGCGTCCCCAAGGCGCTCGCGATACGTGCGACAGTGAAAGCAGCACAGTGGTTCTGATTCCTCTTTAGTGAGTCCGCCGTGGACGCATACAGCCTCTTCGCCAAAGAGGCCTTGTGCGGAGTCACATTCCCATGCACACTCGCGGACCCACAGCGAGTCGGGAGGTTTTTCGCCGCATACGACACATGCTGCGAGCACGTCGCTCCATGTGAAACCCGGGTCACACAGCAACGGGCACACCCTATCGCTTTCGGGGTGCGTAGAGTTTGGCGTCGAGTTTGGCACGTCATCCGGACAGCAATACGCTGCCCCCACTTTGTTAGACCTCGAGTAGCCGGTGTTGCAGGCCCACGAGTCAGAGGTGCAGATCTCCAATGAGTCATCCCACCTCGAGTGCACCGGCTTTGTGTGTCGATACTCCTCCGGAATGACCTCATCCTGCAGCTTTGAGCAAGGGACACAACCCTTGAATACGGGATGCCCAAAGAAGAGGGGGTCACATGCGAAGGAGCACTCTTGTCCTGTTCGCGTCCAATGCGAGTTGTTGGTCTTGGTAGGGCACGGTGCGCAGGAACGCGACTCGCAAGAGTAGCCGAGCTTCGGTATAAAAGTGCAATTGCCCGGCGCCCATTCAGCTCCCTCAGGGAGCAAAGGACACGCGCGGCATGCAAGCATCTCATCATCCCACCAGAATGCAGGATCGCATTCTACTTCGCAGGGTGCCACCCCCGCACGATAATTCGAGTTCGGGATCTCCGTGGGACAGCACACGTCCGCCACGGACGACCGATCGAACCCGTCGACGCAGACCCACCCGTCAGCAGTGCACGCATCGACTGCATCGGACCATGCCGCGAATCGTGGGAGCGTAGGGCGCTGGTCCTGCGGCAGCACTTCGGAAAGAAGGACTGAGCAGCGCTTGCAGACTGCCAGATCATTTCCGTTGAGATCATTCCCGAAGAAGCCACTTTTGCAAGCATAGCTGCATCGTGGAGCCTCAGAGGCCATGATATCGGTCCACTCTGCGTTCTCGGGGAAGATCGAACACGCCGAACAGGCTCCGTCCTCGCAGCGGAAGCCAATTTGGGGGCCGTACACACATTTTTCCAAACCGTCGATCCATTCCGAGTTCTCTGGCTTCGGGATCGAGAGAAGCTCGGCCTTGCGCGAGCAGGTAACGCAGTCAGGAGTCGTTGAATTCGTATAATTAAAGAAGGTCGCGTTGCACGTCCACGTGCATGTGTCTGGTAACCATATCCCATTGTAATCCTCGGCGCGCAAAGTGCACAGCCCGCACGTTGTGCCGTTTTCAGTCATCGCAAAGCCAGGCAAACACTTGAAGTAGCACTCGTCTTCGTGGTCGACCCAGAACCCATTTCCAGGATCTGGCTTTCCTTGCATGTACACCGAACAGAGCTGGCACTCCGGCCCGACAAAGCCGGTCTCACACGTCGAGGCACATTGGTCCGGGGACTCCTGATCAGGCACGCTGTGCTCTGGGATGCAGCTGGTGCATTGAGCCTGCCCTCCCGAGCTCCACGTTCCCTTGGGACAGGCCTGACAAGGAGAATACTTGCTAGGTGCCGTCTCACCCTCGAAGCACACCAGCATGGCGTAGACAAGACCATCGATCACTTGCCCGTAAGGTGTCTCGCCGTAGTAGTCCGGGGCTCCGACAAATACCCAATTGTGGTCGATAGAGAGAGCCTGCCCGAATGCGTAAACGTCGTCGTGTTCGACGCCGGTCTCTTGCAACATCGTCGACGCTGCACACCGCGCGGCACCTACCCTTCCGAGATCGACAAAAATGGAAAAGACTCGATTGATTCCCGGCGCCCCAGCAAGAATGACTGCGCGCGCCGCTCGATGGCCCTCGCGCTTAACCTGCAAGTCCACCGACCGCCCGAGCAGCGAGTCGAGCTCAATGTCCGAGTGCACGACAGAACACACAGGGGAGAGAGATAAAGAACCCCCGGCACCAGTCCGGTCATACGTGTACACATGCACCGACGCCCTACCTGCCCCTGGCGATCCGACAACAAGGAACCCGTCGCGCATGGCCAGAGCACGCCCGAACTCCACGGTTCCCGGCATATGTAGCCTGGTGTCCAGCATCCAGCGATCCCGGCCGTGTGCAGCACCACCTGCCGCGCGATACACTTCGACAGCCCCGGTGTCATTCCCGGAGTTTGGAATGCCAACCGCCAGGGCTGCGCCGTCAAGGGCAATCGTCTGGCCGAATGACTCCTCCTCGCTCCAGATCCAACCGCTCTCCGAGTTGAGGAAGTCGTTTGCACATCCAGAGAGGCACTGCCAGGAGACCGCGCCTGTCGTGTTGGAGTGAGTGTGTACACTCACAAACCGACGGTCGTCAGGGAGAGTTCCAACCACAGCAACTGCCCCACTGTCGAGCGCAGCGTTGAAACCAAAGCACTCGAGCGCACCGCAATCTGGATGCGGAGATCGAAGGTCTGGCAAAGCTGACCACGGTGACGAAACTTGGCTCTGGTTCAGAACATAGCACTCTAGCTGCTCCCTGATAGCGAAGCAGGAGCAGTTGCTGCTCACGAATGCGCGGATATGCCCCGAACTCGGATGGCCGACCCCGACCATCCTTTCCGACCGTGTATAGAACATTGCACCCGCCTCTGCATCCGGCGAAACCAGCGCGTTGTTTTCCCAGCCGAGACCAAGGGTTGTGTCGCGCATCTGAACCCACGCACCGAAGTCCGAGCCTGCACGGAGCAGGGCAGCTTTAGCTCTCGAGGATTTGATACTTCTAGGGCACCTGACAGCTAGGCTTGCTTCCCGACGGCTGCCCGCGTGCTTCGGACCAGGGCCAGCTGAAATAGCGCAGCCGTATTCACGTGGGGTGCGCACCACTTGTTCGCAGGGAAATAGTAGGCAAAATGGTTGTTGCTGCTGGAGACAGTGCGACCACGAGCTCCCAGCCCAGATCAAGCGGTCCAACCAAGGAGTGCTCCGGAGGACTCTCGCGCAGACGTGTTTGACCAGACTGCATCACATCGTCTTGGCGGATGCGTCGCAGACCGCTGCGCACGTCTGCCGGAAAAATGACCTGCGCGTGACCCTGGCCGACCAGAGAACGTACCGCGTGCGGAAGCTCAGATTCCCCCGTCTCTGTTTCCGCTACGAAACCCAAGGCCAGGCAGGCAAGCTGCACTGCAATCCCGAGCACCAGCATCACGCGCACCGGTACGTTGGTGCGCCCTCCCTTTTTTTGCCACAGCGGCGCGCGTGTTGATCTCTCAGGCCTGCCGTGTCGCGGCATCGAAAGACCAAGGCTCAGCAAACTGTATCGACTCAGCAGCTTCGCGTGCTGCAACTCCACTCAGGTCACCCGCAAGCCCTGCCGCGCTTGATCAAAGCCTGTAGTCAGCTTCGAGCATCACTGTCGCGTCGCAGCCTCAGAAGCTCCTTCAGGGCGCGGTGACCGGCGACGGCGAATCAAACCGGCACTTGGGAGAGTTCTTGATGCCCTATCAGTACTGAGTACAATAATAGCGGCACGTCCAATGAGTGCCCTATCAGTACCGAGTACAATAGCGGCACGTCCAAGAAGTCCCCTCGCTTGAATTCCTGGTTCCGAAGGCAGTGCGTTGGACACGATGCAGAGCGAGGCGCCCACACCGTCACCGAAAGGTCCGGCGAAGCCCGCTGAGCCGGGCCCTTGCCCAACTGCACAAAAGATCAGCGGTTTGAACCCTTGCCCTTCTCGTCACCCTGACGGCCGCACCGCATAACGCGTCGAGAAAAGTGCACACTGTCGTGCCCTTGTAGCCGCCATGCGATGAGCAGCTCGGAACGTCTGTGGGTTGTTTGCGCGTATTATGCCGTGCGCTTCCACTCGGCAGCAGAGGGCATGTTTAGGATTGCTCCAGCGGTAGAGACTGGCAAGACGAATCAACGCCGAGAACTCCGGCGCCAGCGTCCAACGCTTTTCACGCTTGCGCATCACGCCGTGCGCGCCATTCCCTGACGCCAGCGGCATTTCACCCTTTGCAGGTATGTCGTTGGGCGCTCTATCACAGCTCGGTGGCAAAACGACGGTTCAACATGCCAAAATTGTGGAGACCGCGGAGCTCAAGGTGAGCGTCATGAACGCCAAAGACTTGCCAGGTCGAGGGCTACCGATCGGATCCCTGAACCTCGACAACGAGGACGATCGAGAGGCCTGTCTTGAGCGCGAAGTCTCTTTCATGGGCTGCGACGATATTTCAAAGCGCCGCGCGTCGCTTTCCCGGATTCTGCAGCTTGCCCAGAGCCCGCAGACGCACCCAGTAGTGCTGAGCCAGGTTTGGGACGCGGTGTCTCTGGAGCTGATGAAGCGCATGGCCGATCCTGTGGAGCGCTGCCGTGACATGGCGATGCGAGCTATGCTCGCCTTCCTCGATCGTGTGACAGCAGTCGCGCACATGCTTCCTGTTGCGGTCCCGTGCCTGCAGTACCGGATGGGCACGCTGCCGCCTGAGGAGAGCAGTGAGGAGGTGCGGCTGCTGCTCATTCTGGTGCTCTCGCGCATTATCACGCTTCTTCCAAAGCAGATTGGGCAGTACATGGACGCCGTCGACACAATCGTGCGCGTTGGGCTCGAGGACGTGAATCCGTCTGTGCGGAAAGAAGCCTGCCACATCCTGGTGCTGCTGACAAACGTGCAGAAGGAGCGGATGAGGCAGATCGTGCGCTACGAAACCACCCGCGCCGGCGAGGAGCCCCGGTACCGCTACGGCGAGCTGATCAAGGCGCTCAAGTCCACGCTGAAGCACAAGCACTCGACGGTGCGCGTCATGGGGATCTCGGCGCTCGAGAACCTCCTGTTGGTCGGGCACAAGAACGTCGAGATCGTTGAGGACATTGTCGCGTGGCAGCTGCCCAACATCATCCCGGTCTGGCACTTCTTTAACGGTGGCGTCTGGGAGGATGGTGAGTTGGTCAAGCCGGAGCAGCGCGAGACGCAGCACAACATGCTTGCGCTGCTCGCGGGCGACACGTCCGCGCAGGTACGCGCCGCGTTTCACAAGATGCTCATTGAGTGGATGACGCGCCTCTACGACCGCTGGGACCACGAGAACCGCCTGCTCCCGTACCTCCTTAACGGGCTAGCAGACAGCGCGCCGGCGCTGCGCCAGTCGGCGTTCGAGGCCATGGAGCGGCTCGGGGCGACGCACGAGGACGAGAAGGGCAACAACGACAAGGACAAGCAGGAGCTCATCGACTTCCGCGAGTACGGGCACAAGACGCCCGCCGAGCGCAATGCGGCCGAGCGCTGGCGCACGCGCACGCATGAGCCCCCGTTCACGCGCCGTCCGCGGCTCGGCGCGCGCATGGTGGTGCGCAATAGCTTCCGTCGGCTGACGCCGACGCTGCTGCGCGAGATCAACGACTGGGTCTCCAAGACGCGCGCAAGCTCCGCGCAGCTGCTCTACTACCTCACGCTCTACACCGAGTACTGGGCGACGGACCAGGTGACGCACATGATGACGGCGTATGTCAAGTGCGTGGAGTTTTGCCTCGCAGAGAGCGCGCGCGGAGACCCCGAGGCTCGCTCGCTGCTGCAGCAGGTGCTGCTGTGCGCGGAGACGCTCGGGGAGTTCACAGACCCCGCGACGTACATGCCGCTGCTGCTCCCGGCGGCGCGCGGTGAGCTGGAGCTGGACCTCGCGCGGCGGTGCGCGCACGTCGAGGTCCTGACTGCGATGGTGCGCGGGTGCTCGCCGTCGTGGATGCGCCCATCGCTACCGACGGTCGTGCGCGCGCTCGACTGCGACGCCGTCTGGGAGTCGCGCGACCCCACGCTCTCCTCGCACCTCGCGCGCTGCGCGCTAGAGGTGGCGCGGACCTGCCACGGCGTGCTGGAGGAGGGGGAGCGCACGCAGATCCTCCGCCTGCTCCTGCCGCTGCAGGTAAAGGCCTGGGCGCACGGCGCGCGGCGCCTGCCGCCCGGTGGGGGCGAGCCACCTGAGGCCGGGTGGGAGTGCCTGCAAGCGACATGCTGCGAAGGGGTCGCAGCGCTCGCCGACAGCGCCGGGGAGCCGGACGGGGCCTTCATGGCGCGCCGTCTCGGCTGGGCGCTCGACGAGCTCGGGCCTGTGTGCACGGCGCGCGGCGCCCACCACCGGCTTGCGCTGCTCGAGGTCGCGCCCCTCTCCCCGCCCCTCTGTTCACGCCCCCTCTACACGCACCACCGCGGATCCCCTACCCCCTCCCCCTTTCGCGATTCCCCCGCGCGCCCGCCCACTGCACCGACGCCGGCTTTGGGCGCAGGTCGCGGTGCGGCAAGCGGACCTCGCAGGGGCCGCGCGCCACGGGCACCTCCCGGCAGTACTGGCGGCCACAGCGGAGTTCGCCGCACGGGGGGGGGCGGGTGCCGGGCGCGTCGCCGTGGCGCAGCTCGACGCATCGGTGCTGGCCTGCCACGTGCTCGCGGACCCGGGCGTGGCGGAGGGCGCGGGCGCGCGCGCCGCGGTGCGTGGGTTCGTGCCCGCGCTTGTGCGGCTCGCGCGAGACGCGGCCGAGGCGGCGCAGCGCGA
>Ga0115567_10005605_pt1 | contig 12150 bp, 15 predicted proteins | sample COGITO_mtgs_1204_2_FD_88679 | JGI IMG/M metagenome (GOLD analysis project Ga0115567, IMG submission 88679) | Pelagic marine microbial communities from North Sea - COGITO_mtgs_120412 | ecosystem: Environmental > Aquatic > Marine > Epipelagic | place: Germany:Helgoland, sampling site Kabeltonne...
CTCTCCTATGGGTTCTACTGTTAAGGTTAAGGTATTACTTGGCTTGATACCAGTAAGCGGCTACGCCAACATTAGCAACTGCCAGAGCATGAACCTGCTCTCTGGTCTTAAGGCCAATATATGTATGCCTTCCGCCTTTTGGGCATGTGAAAGCTCTGACCAGATCGTCATTATTTTTTTGTTCCCGTGTCATATTAGTGCTCCTATTAGGAAAAGCTCAGAGTGAGCAGGCCAGAGACATTCTGACCCAAGATCAACATACCAGAAATAGGCTCAGAAGTCAAGCGGAGATTTATTCTATGAGGTCTGCTAATAGTTAAGTCCAGGAATGTGCTCTGAGAGAATATCTTTTGTTGACCGGGGTTTAACCTCTGAGATTTTGTGAGAACTGGCGGGAACTGGACTTATGGGCAACAAAAGTATTAGGTCCAGATGGGGGGAAACTCTTAGTCCGAGTCTTAGTATTTTCCTGAGTAAACGGATGAACTACGGCTCTTAATCATATGATTACTCAGACTATTTCCCACGGTAGGGGTCAGGGTAAGACTATTAGTAATACTCAGAGCCGCTTGCGGAGCAAAACCAATTCCCATGGTAGGGGTCATAGTATTACTCTTAGTATGACTCAGAGCCGCTTGCGGAGCAAGAGTAAGACTCAGATCATTTCCCACGGTGGGGGTCATAGTATTACTCTTAGTATGACTCAGACCCCATGAGCGAAGCGAGGTCAGACTATTTCCCATGGTAGGGGTCAGACCATTTCCCACGGTGGGGGCTATTTCCCATGGTAGGGTTTCCTCTCTTTACCATGTAGGGGGTCAGAGTATTACTCAGAGTCAGACTCAGAGCCACTCGCCTTTAGGTTGAGCGAATTTTATTTTACTCGCTCTCCTTTAAGGTGATCAGCTTAAGGTAGATTAGAACGATTCTAAAACAGCTTTAGGTTGTATCGCCCATAGGTTGTATTAGCCCGGCTCTGCTACCGTCTCTGGCGATTTGTATTATTTTCACTATTACTGCAATTATTTGCTTGACTCCTATGTCATTATCTGTGCATATTGTATGTACGGCAAACGGGGAGATTCGCCGCCCCATATCTCAGATCTTGAAAGGATCTTTTATCATGACTAACGTAATCACTGCCGCCACAGTAAACGCTAAGATTGAAGCAGCCGACGAAGCTGGTAAGCTTGAGGTATTCACTGACCACATACAAGACAGCTTGCGTGATGCAATCTTTCCAGTAGCCCGTGACGCTCTGGAGTTAACTGTGGCTTGGTTTGAAGAGCCAGAGCAGGCGCAAGATCTTGTGGCGCACGTATGGCACACCTTTAGCCGTGAGTTTACCAACGGCGGGTCAGAGCATGGTCCCAAAACTCGAGCCGCATTTGCTGAATACCTCAATAAAAACCTCGACGAAGAGGCCTTGACAATAGTCAAAAAGCTGAAGGGGTATCAGGACGCCAACAAAGCAAAAGTACTCGGAAAAGTTGGTCTGGGCTTTGCTCAGAAAAAGAAGGCAGCCGCCAAGTAATACAACTTCAACGGGAACTGGCTTCGGTCGGTTCCCTCTACTTATAGGATAGTAAAATGAAACTTACACAACGTCAGGAAGAGTTACTGATTACAACCTTAGGGCGTCTTGCCCTTATACTAGGTATCGTTCTAGTTGCTCACGTATGGGTTGAAGACCTCGCTTGGTTACTCTCTTCATGGGGTATCAACTTATAGGTTAGTGGGACCCTTGGGAATACAACCCAAGGTTCTCGCTCCGTGCGACTCCACCCCTATCTACAACATAAAAAAATACCTTAGCATAACAAAGAGTGTGCCAAAGTGTCACACCAATACACTTTTCTCAGAGTCTACCCCTTGACAAATAAAAATTAGTTCCTATATGTCAAAGACAGGACAGGACATAACATATGTTATACGTATGTTAAACATAAGACCAATAACTTTAGTTTTAATCATAATAGTTAAATAATTAAGTGGAACATACGTTATACATATGTTAGGGAACTTAAGCACTCTTAAGAGCCAACTATAATAATAACCCTAATGATGAAAACTTAAGGGCACTTAAGCAATGCTAGTAGACTTTAGAGAAATAGTACATCATGACAACAAAAGGATAATAGACTTTAGTGTTTATTGTGTTGTCAAATATAAGGGTCGTAAGTATTACTATATAAATAAAACTAAAGAGGATTGCCTTATAGATCTCTTAGAGTTTATAACTAATGAAGAAGTCTTTGTAGAAGAACTTGAACCTTGACACCTGACATACCATTAGTAGTAGTAACTATTGTAGTTTTTATGATTATTCTGTTGCCCAATTAAAGACTACTTATGTTTTTTTGTTGCCCTCTTCCTTAAATAGACGATATAAGCCCCCCGCACTCTAAACTTTCTTTTGTGTTAAATCAACGTCTTATACGAAAGATACAAAAAAGTTATACTTTAGGGGTTGACATATACAAAAGAATACCTATGTGGTATAGCACGGCAAGCGTCATGCTCACACCTCCCCGAATATATTCATGAGTGAGACGCAGAGTATCTGACCTTGCCCTCCCCATTATAACTTATGCTAAACATAAGGAACTGACGTAATGTCTGACAAACAAGATGCTGTTGCCAACTTGGGTACAACTAGGAAAGATGCTGTTGTAGACTTGAACCTTGGTGCTAAAGCTACTACAAAATGACATACCCTAAGAATCAAGTACTCCCCTATAGTGTGCCTATTGCCAAGTATGTTCGGCAAGCGGTTCAAGATGGTGTGAGCATTAAGGATATTATGGCTACTGTAGCTAAGAAGTATCAGAATGCCCCCGGCTCTCATGGTACATTCTATAAGCTGTACGGTAATGACATAGCTGAAGCTAGAGCAGAGATTGTCTCTAAGGTTGGTAATGTAGTCGTACAGCAAGCTATGGAAGGACACTTTGCTTCACAGGAGTTATTCTTGCGTAGTAAGGGTGGTTGGAGCCCTCAGAGCACAGTTAATGACCCCGACGAGTATACTGACCCTGACCAAGACTCAAGTGCTATTGATGCCCTCATGACTTTGTTGGGCAAGGATACAGATGCAAACCCTGACACAGAAGACGCAGCGTAAGCTTACAGCAGAATCTCTAAGAGCTTTATCTGATGGTAAGGTACAAGAGGCACTTAAGCAGCTAACACCTGAACAAGCACAAGAGCTACAATACGACTGGAGCTTTTGGGCTAGAACAGATCAACTAGAGCCCGAGGGTAAGTGGAATACTTGGGTAGCTTTAGCAGGACGAGGTTGGGGTAAGACAAGAGCAGGAGCTGAGTGGGTAAGGCATAGAATCAAGATGGGCGATAGGATCGTTCATTGTGTTGCCCCCACTAAAGGAGACGTTCGTAGAGTTATGGTCGAGGGAGACTCAGGTCTTCTGAATGTTTGCCACAAGAGCGACAAGACCTATCGTAAGGCTGACATGGGTTATCCTGTGTGGTCTCCTACTAATAACAGCATGACTTGGGCTAATGGTGCCAAGGCTGTCTTTTTCTCAGCAGAAGACCCAGAAAGACTCAGGGGTCCACAGGCTTACAGTGCATGGTGTGACGAGTTATGTGCTTGGAGAAATGCACAAGACACATGGGACATGATGCAGTTTGGGTTACGTTTAGGTAAACGACCCATAGTTTTTGTTACTACTACACCTAAGACTACCAAGTTATTACGAAGTATCCTAGATGACGAGAAGACTCATGTCTCGACTGGATCAACTTTTGATAATAGTGCTAATCTTGCTGATACTTTCCTTACAGCAGTAAAGAAGACCTACGAGGGTACTAGATTAGGTAGGCAAGAGTTATACGCAGAGATACTAGATGAAGCCTCTGGCGCCCTGTGGAATCGTAAGTTACTAGCTGAGTGTGAAGTAGACAAAGATGACGTCCCCCAACTTAACCGAATTGTTGTAGCCATAGACCCTGCTATTAGTAATAACACTGACTCTGATATGACTGGTATCATAGTAGCTGGTGTTGATGTAAACGGTACAGCTTATGTCTTAGAGGATCATACAGGAAACTATAGTCCTCAAGCTTGGGCAGCTAAGGCTGTTGAGTTATACAGAGAGCATATGGCTGATAGGATTGTTGCCGAGAAGAATCAGGGCGGCGACATGGTAAGACACACATTACACACAGAAGATGAAGCTCTACCTATACGCCTCGTTCATGCGAGCAGAGGCAAGATGGCTAGGGCTGAACCTGTATCTGCACTATACGAGCAAGGCAGAGTTAAACACGTCAGAGGGCTTAACGACTTGGAGGATCAGATGGTTCAATGGGAACCTCTTGGGTCTATCGGGTCGCCAGATAGATTAGATGCCTGTGTATGGGCCATCACCGACCTTAGTCTTAATGGGTACGCAAAGCCACAACTTAAACTAGCATATTCTAGTGCTAAGGGACTCCTATAATGCCCAGAAGATTGAGTAAAACTAAAGCGACCCAAACATTAGGGGTTAGTGGACAGAATGTCCGAAATGGACAGATTCGTTCGGACGAATTTATTCCTGAGTTACGTGGCAAGGCTGCTATCCGTAAATATAGGGAAATGAGAGATAATGACAGTACTATTGGCGCAGTTATGTATGCTGCTGAACAAGTACTTAGAGACGTCAAACTCAAGGTTGAACCAGCTAATGATACTGAAGAAGCTAAGAATGAAGCTCTATTTGTGGAAAGTGTCTTTGATGACATGGAACATTCGCTTGATGACCATGTTGCGGAAGCGTTATCAAGCTTGTCGTATGGCTTTGCTTGGTTTGAGGTTGTCTATAAGCGCCGTGTTGGGCCTACTAAGCAGTCGTATAAAAAGTATAGTAAGTATACTGACGGGCGCATGGGTGTCCGTAAAATTGTTTGTCGTGCGCCTTGGACAGTCTCTAGGTTTGATGTAGACACCAAGACAGGCGAAGTACTAGGGCTTTATCAGGATACAGGTTATGCACTTTCTCAACACTACATCCCAGCTAACAAAAGCCTCTATTATAGAACTACTTCTATTAACGGTGATCCCAGTGGTCGTAGTATCCTACGCAATGCTTACACATCGTACCAATATTTAAACAACCTACAGTCTATAGAAGCCATAGCAGTAGAACGAGAGTTAGCAGGTATCCCTGTAGCTCGTATTCCTTCTGAGTACCTTTCAGGAGATGCTACAGCAGCACAATCTGGTTTTGTTGCCAATCTTGAGCAAATCTTACGTGATGTAAAGTTCAACGAACAAGGCTACATAATCACCCCTAGTGATACCTACCCTGATAAGGATGGTAGTCCTACTAATGTACGTCTAGTAGACGTAGAGTTAATGTCCAGTTCAGGAACTCGTAATTTAGATATTGACCCTATTGTAAGACGTTACCAACATGACATTGCCCGTAGTGTACTTTCTGAGTTTCTTATGCTCGGTGGGGGTAACAATGGATCATACGCCTTATCTAAAAGTAAGACTGACCTGTTTCTACGTGCCTTAGAAAGCTACATCCAAGCTATTGTAGATGTACTTAACAAGCAACTGGTGGAACGCCTATGGCAGCTTAATGGACTTAACTATGACCTGATGCCCTGTATCAAGGCTGGTGATGTTGCTCCGCATGATCTACGTGAGATTGCAGGGTTCCTTCGTAACCTTAACGGTGCAGACATTAACGTCAGTGATCATCCAGAGGTCATACAAGACCTTATGGCTATTGCTGAACTAAACTATGACCCAGACCTAGAGGTCGAAACTGAAACAAATGATCTGCCCGAGGAGGCAGAGGAAGACAAGGAATTATAATATGGGAACTATTACAACAGCCCTGAGTGACCAGTTTAAGCTACAGTTGCTTAAAGGTAATCACGACTTTGACAACTCTATGAGGGTCATTCTTCTAAAGGAAGAAGAGAACCTTGTTAACAGCTACGATGCCACCACCGCTGATATTTCTACGGTAGGTGCTGACGAGGTGTCTGATACTAACTATAATGCAACATACTCCCTTAACGCAGGTAATAATGGTGCAGAAGCTACAGTTGCTTCAGGTTTTCCTCAGATAGCAACGGGTACTACAACTGCTGTTATGGATTTTAATGATGTTACCTTTAGTAACGTAACAGTAGCTTCTGATGGTTGTATCCTTTACAATCATAATAACGTAGGTAATGAAGTTATTGCTGTATTTTCCTTCGGAGGAACAGTCAGTTCTACAAGTGGTGACTTTACTATCCAGTTCCCAGCTCCGGGAGCTACCACAAGTATTCTCCGCATAGCTTAATCTAAGGTAATACCTAATGGTAAAATTCATAGACAGAACAAAGATGACCCTCTCGGGTGCAGCAGGTACAGGTAACTTAACCTTCGGGTCTGCTGTATCGGGGTTTCAAGGATTAGCTGAAGCTTCTGTTGTTGATGGAGATATTGTTAGGTATACCATAGAAGACGGCACATCATACGAATCGGGTACTGGTACTATAGGGCTGTCTGGTGGCACCTACACTATGGCTAGGGCTCCTACATCTTCTACCCTTGCTAATAACGGGGCAATAACAGTTGGAGCTGCTGGCGTAGTAATATTTACTATGTTAGCTCAGGACGTAGTACAGTACCTAGCTGATATAGCTAATGTAGACGACACTACCCCTGCACACGGACAATCCTTAACTTTTGTATCTAGCACTAATAGCTGGGCGCCTGTGTCTCCCTCTGGGGGAATCACTATGGTTGCCAACTTTGCAGCTATGCCAACCAGTCCTAGTGCTACCGACCTAGTTTGGACTCAAGATACTAAAGCTCTTTACATTTGGGATGGTCTGGAATGGGACAGGGTTAGTACTGGTAATCAGTTAGCTCCGAGGTTTACTACAGTCCCACCAGACGTACATGCCCTTAGTCAGAGTGGAGCAGACACTGTTATTACTGCTGTCGCTGTGGACGATGCAGGTTTCCCTATTACGTATGATTGGGATGCCTTTGACGACTTAGGTAACGTGTACAAAACTGGCTCTCTTCCAGATATGATTACCGCTATAAGTAATGTTGCTGGTGCGTTTACTATTACCCCCTCTACAAACACTGCTCACTCAGGTAACATTACCTTTAGAACAAAGGCATCTGATGGTGTAGAAACCGTTGTTGCACTTACTACGGTTAAGCTTATCTTTACTGATTACGTACCTGTACCAGCACTGGTTAGAAACTATGCCAACCGAACTGAACAGTTTGCCAGCAGTACAGGATACATACACATTGTATCTACAAGGAATACGGCCAGCTATGGGGCAGTTTACCAAGGGCCACTAAAAGATGGTAAGTATTATACAGAGTATAAGATACTTACTGGGTCCAGTTTTAATTTTGCTTGGCATGGTATTACTATAGGTTGTTATGATAGGTTTCTTCAAGCAGTAAGTAATACGTCGCCATCTTGGACTTACATTGGTACTAGCGCAAGTGGGGATACTCACTCGGCATTCTACTTTAATTATGCCGGTGGTGCTATGACAACCAGTGTTGGTAATGCCCAGAGTTATGCTTTTACAGGGTTAAGTAACGGTCAATACCCGACTATAAGTGGAAACAGCACCATAACAAGTATAACTGATGATATATATATGATTGCGTGGGACACACCTAACAAACGAGTGTGGTGGGGATTGAATGGCACTTGGACACATACCAGTGGCGATCCTAACACTGCCGGTACAGGTATTTATCTAGCAGACGTTGGCTTAGTTGGACAAATAGGAACTACCTCACAAACAGAATCTCTTTGTCTGGCCTTTTTGGGTGCATCAGGTGGCCACACTGTAAAGGCGCAGATATACGCAGGGGAAGCTAACTCACTAACTTACTCAGTACCTACAGGGTTTGGCAGACAGTAGATGCTAGGCTTTGCCCCCATAGCATCCACCACATTAGGTGGCGCAGGTACTCAGAGAGAGGTAGTCCCAGTTGGTATTACTGGGGTTCAAGCATCTTGTCCAGAACCAGTCTTTACTTCCGTATTCTCTACTAACTCAAGTGTAACCCCTAAAGCAGTTGCTGTCATATCTACAAATGCAGTAAGGGCTCATAACACTACTGTCTGGCATGTAGATGATGAGGTTGGCAGCACAGAGTTTGTTGACAGCATTAATCAGCGTTACAACTTTTTCGACAAGAACCTCATCCTTGGTTCTAGGGATCAAATATACTATCAAGCCGAGGGGGGTGACTCCCGTACCACTGGTCCTATCTGGGATGACGCATTAGTTACGTTTGGTACGGCTGAAGGTCTGTCTATGCAGACTGAGTTGAACGGGGCAGTTAATGACCAGATAGTCTATCAAGATGCCTTTGCACCCTTAACTAATGGTACATACACTTACCCCGCCACTACAACCCCCGGTGGTGTTTATCCTCAGACTCCCCACCTTTTCCACCTAACCCCTGCTGAAGATATTGCTGATGTTGGCGGTGTTAATACCGCTACAGTTACTACACTAGCTGACCCTAGCTTTGAGTTAAGTGTTTCTACTTATGAGAACCTTCCTGTTAATGGCAAAGACGGTGACTACACCGTAGTCGTAGGTCAGTTCCAGATTATTAACACCTTTGATGAAACTAATTCTATCAGAGGTACAACTTATTTTGACCCCTTAGTGACTGCTCAGGCTGGGGATGAAACTACAGACCCTGCTAGACCTTTAGAAATGGCAGGGGAGAATAAGTCAAGAACCTTATTCCACCTACTGCCAGATGAAGAAAAGGGTCTACAGATAAATGAGACCCCTGAGTCAGTACAGGTTCAGACTATTGGTACGGATAGGTATGGGGAAGGGCTGACTGGCTTATATCATTTTGGTGCAGCTTATATCTTTTATGGTATCAGGTTACAACCAGAGACAACAGACGCCAACTTTCCTAACGGAGACCCTGTACCCCAAGAGCACTCCCTACTTTCTACTGTAGGTCTAGGAGCTATAACCACAGAGGTTGTTGAACCTGTTGTAGGCTTTGAGTCAACTGTTACTGTACCTTCGGGGCATATCCAGACAAAAGTCTTGGTCAGGGCTTATAAGGAACTTACACCCCCTCCCATTGACGTAGATATACCCGAATCACTGCAAGACCTGACACCCTTCCCTGTAGGTTTTGATATGACTGTGGGGTCGTTTGATCCTCAGTGGTACTTAAACCCCCCTGTCAAATTACATGCTCAAGATCGTCAGTACGCAGACAGTGTAGTATATCCATACCCTACAGGACTTTCAGAGGCAGGAACTAGCACCACTACCTTTAATATGGTAGCCAGTGTCTCAGAGTTACTGGGTCCAAAGGTTGCAGTAGTACCTATCTACAAAGAGCTTACAACCCTCCCTGACGGAGGTATTTTACAGAATGGTGCAGCAGGGGATGCAGGAGATAACGTCCTTCTACAAGACGGTAATAAGTTCTCCCTTAACTTCCCCTTCGGTTCTACTGGTTTTGAAGCAACTACTGGTTCAACACCCGTAACCACTCAGAGTTTTAATACTATCCCTTGGGACGCAACTCAGTATCAAAGTGAGTTAATCCTACAAGAAAGCTTCTCAGACCTTACAGCTAACCCTACGGAGATAGTCTACAGTAACGACAGTCAAGAGGCTACAGTCTCTTTAAACAGTAGCTTAACTTTTGAAACTTTTGCTAATGCTGTTTGTCTCGGCCAGTCTCTTACCCCTGTCGTAGCAGACCTCACTGCAATAGGTGAAGCAGAAGCAGAGCCTTTAGGAGAACAGGCTGATTTAAGTGTTAACCTTAATGCTACTGGTCACGGCGATGCTAATATTGAAACTCCTGAAAGTTTTGAGTTAGCCCCAGTATTAGGTATCTTAGGGGTAAAAGGTCTAGCAGAGGTTGACGGTGGGGTCGAGGGTACTGTTTCTCTTGAGCCTGTAGGAACAAGAATAGCTGTAGCTGTAAACGCCAGCTTAGTATTAAACCCCGAAGTATCAACCCTATCCGCAACAGGTATTAAGTTTGACTACTCAGCTATAGCCGATTTGTATAACAGGGGTAGGTCACTTAACGTAACTCGCTCACAAGTATCCTTTGTTCGACAGGTTAAGCCTACGTTATCCGCCGGTCAATCCTACAACCTTGCAGCATAAGAGGACAAGACATGAGCCTAGTTTGGCCCAATAAAGACCCAGATGAACTGCTGGATTACAGTATAGACTGGGCGGACATAGCTGCTGGCTTTAATATAACTTCTGTTACATGGTCTGTAAGGTCTAATGATTACCCTACGGAGTATGTTTTACCCGCAGGTTATGATTTAAACACTGCTAATGGCAATGCTTTTGTAGACAGCATACAAAACATCTCTCAAGCAATTTCTGGTAAGAATACAATTATCTATATTGCTGGTGGCGAAGATAGACGAGATTACACATTTATCTGCACTATTACCACAAGCATATCTACAACTATCCAAAGAGCGGTAATACTCCGTTGTAGGAGCGTATAATGTCTAGGACAGAATACAATAAATGGGCTAGAAGTGAAGGTTCTTACGCAAGTAACAACAACGAAAACATAGCTACCTTTAATACTGCTACCTCTAAATATGATGTAACTCACGGCTCTAATCCTACTAAGCTTAGTAAGTTTGTCACATTCAAAGAGGCCAAATGGTTTAAAGAATACCTAGCTAAGTTTTCCTCTGACACAACTCTAGTAGTAACAGTGGCCTCTGGCACTAACGGCTTTGGCACAGGAAACAAGTATTACATTGGAGGAGTAGTAACCCCCTCAATAAATTTTGTTGCTGGTAATACTTATATCTTTGATCAGTCAGACTCCTCTAATTCTAGCCACCCACTTAGGTTTTCTACTACTGCTAATGGTACGCATGGCGGAGGGTCTGAGTATACTACAGGCGTAACTGTGTCGGGTACTGCTGGCTCCTCTGGGGCAACAGTCACAATAGCTGTAACTGGCAGCACACCTACTCTTCACTACTATTGCACAAACCATGCTGGCATGGGAGGACAAGCATAATGGCAAAGGGCTTACAAGCAAAAGTAACAGCACACAACGCCAAGTCTAAGCATAAGGTAACGACCTCTATGTTACAGGCTGTGTATCGTCGTGGTATTGGTGCATATAAGACAAATCCCGGATCTGTAAGACCTAACGTAAGCTCTCCTGAGCAATGGGCTATGGCTAGAGTAAATAGCTTTCTTCGTATTGTCTCAGGCTCTAAGTCTCCTAAGCACGACAAAGACTTATTACCAGCTTCTCATGCTTCTAGTAGTAAGAAGTCTGGTGAAGAAGTAACAAAGGCTGAGTATCAAGGCGAGAAAGTCACCTTAAACAAGCCCCGTCGTATCAAAGGCGGCAACAAGAAGTTTGAGGTATTTGTACAAAGCGGAGGGAAGGTTAAACGTGTGGCTTTCGGAGACCCCAATATGGAGATACGGCGAGATGACCCGAAAGCTAGGGCCAACTTCCGTGCAAGGCATAACTGCGACTCAAAGAAGGACAAAACGACAGCAGGATACTGGTCTTGCAGAATGTGGGAGGGAGGAACCTCAGTGTCACAACTCACAAAACATAATATCGAAGGACAAATCCTTAAGGCAGATGACGAACAACGTCTCGTCTATGGGTGGGCCTCAGTCGTTACCGAAAAGGGCGAACCTGTGGTTGATCGCCAAGGCGATGTTATCGAACCAGAGACACTTGTAAAGGCCGTGAATAACTTCATGGAGAATATTCGTGTCGGTAAAGAAATGCACAAAGGGGATCAGATTGGGGCGGTTATCCATTCCATGCCTGTCACCAAAGAGATTGGTGAGTCCCTTGGCATCCAGAGTGACCGAGAGGGTTGGGTTGTAGCTTTTAAAGTCTACGATGATGACGTCTGGGCTAGGGTCAAATCTGGTGAACTTGCGGCCTTCTCAATAGGTGGTCGTGCAATCAAGGAATCTTATGATGCCTAATTTACTTAAACAACTTGAGTTAGATGAACTGTCCTTGGTTGATCGTCCAGCTAACAAACAAGCAATGGTCTCTCTTTATAAAAGGGACAACTCCGAGGGAGAAACTATGGAGAACGAAGTAGAAAAAATGTCTGATGACATGAAAGC
>Ga0115567_10005608_pt1 | contig 12147 bp, 16 predicted proteins | sample COGITO_mtgs_1204_2_FD_88679 | JGI IMG/M metagenome (GOLD analysis project Ga0115567, IMG submission 88679) | Pelagic marine microbial communities from North Sea - COGITO_mtgs_120412 | ecosystem: Environmental > Aquatic > Marine > Epipelagic | place: Germany:Helgoland, sampling site Kabeltonne...
AAAAGCCAGCATCTTCGATATGCTGACAATCGAATGTGACCGCATTATTGCAGAATACGGCATGATGTGGCTGCGCAATGCACAGGCAAAAACACTGGATGATAATACGGTTTTTGAAACACTCGTACATATCCCCGAAGATCTGGAAAGCCTGTCCGAACTCTTAGAATTTGCAAAAATCATTCTTGAAGACGCAAGCGAAGAAGCATCCGATCTATGTTCAATCCTCACCGCGCAAGCAAACGCACAAAGCCTAATTGCGCAGGCCTTCCTTGATAGTATGGACATGGGAAGCCAAGAGCCATGGGATATTTACGAAGATGAAAATATTTCAATGGGCGCGCTTGCAGCTGAACAGACGTCACAAACATTTTACACCGATAATGTGATCGCATTCCCGAGCAACATTAATTAGGCAACATCGCCCCTAATTTTTCACCGCCGATGATATGCGCATGAAAATGCGGCACTTCTTGTCCGCCATGTTCACCTGTATTGGCAATCACACGAAAGCCTTTCTCCGTAAGCCCGGCATCTCTCGTAATCTTTGCGAGAGCCTGATAAAAACCGGCAATTTCATCCGCGCTGGCATTTGCACCAAAATCATCAATAGACACGTACGCCCCTTTAGGGATCAACAAAATATGCGTTGCCGCTTGCGGAGAAATATCATTGAACGCAAGGACATGATCATCTTCATAAACCTTGTCGCACGGAATCTCCCCGCGCAAAATTTTCGCAAATATATTTTGATCATCATATGCCATCACAAAAGCCTTTCATTTCGTATGCGATGAATTTATATAAACCGCATGATCTTAACAATGCTAAAGTCCAAATTACACCGCGCCACCGTAACCCAAAGCGATTTGGATTACGAAGGCTCCATCACGATTGATCCTGACTTGCTCGAAACCGCAGGGATTTTTATCAATGAACAAGTCGATGTACTGAACATCACCAACGGAAATCGTTTAACCACCTATGCGATTGAAGGTGAGCGAGGATCGGGTGTTATCGGCATTAACGGCGCTGCGGCGCATCTGGTTGATATTGGCGATCTGGTTATCATCTGCGCTTACGCCCAAATGGATGAGGGCAAAGCCAAAACACATACACCAACCGTGATTCTACTTGATGAAAATAATAAGCCAAAAGACTAACGTTTGCGCGACGCAAACTCTTCATGGCCCGAAATACCAAAACGATCTTCCAAAATTTTGAAAACCTCTTTCGGGTTAATGTCATGATGCGATAAAAGCACCATCAAATGAAACATCAAATCCGCCGACTCACTGGTCAGTGCTTTTCGAATAGCGACATCATCCGCAGATTTCTCTAAACGAAGCCCTTCGACAATTGTCTCCTCGGCCTCTTCACGAATCTTTTCAGAAATTTTCGCTGAGCCCTTCGCATAAAGACTAGCCACATATGATTCGCTAGGATCGGAATGTTTCCGCCCCTGCAAAACCTCATATAGCTTCTCTAAAATATGCTCATTCATAGCCTATAGCCTTACTGGAATATCAGCCGATTTCATAGCGTCTTTCGCCTCGGCCACCGTATATTCACCAAAGTGAAAAATCGACGCGGCAAGCACGGCGGAGGCATGCCCCTCTTTTACACCTTCAACCAGATGTTGCAAATTACCAACGCCGCCAGATGCAATGACCGGTATACGCACCGCATCCGACACCGCGCGTGTCAGCGGCAAATTAAAGCCCTGTTTGGTTCCGTCACGATCCATAGAGGTGAGCAAAATCTCACCCGCGCCGTACGCCTCCATTTTCTTCGCCCATTCAACAGCGTCGATGCCTGTCCCTTTACGCCCGCCATGAGTGAAAATCTCCCAGCCCTCGCTGCCATCTTCTTTGGCTTTCGCATCAATCGCCACAACAATACATTGTGATCCGCATTTATCTGCCGCTTCTTTTACAAAATCAGGGTTTTTAACCGCCGCCGAATTAATCGACACTTTATCCGCGCCCGCATTTAGCAAATTACGAATATGCTCCACCGTTGAAATTCCCCCGCCAACTGTCATCGGCATAAACACTTCATCGGCCACATGGCGCACAACATCAATAATCGTATCGCGCCCTTGATGGGTCGCCGTAATATCAAGAAAACATAGCTCGTCCGCGCCTTGATTATTATAAACTTTGGCTTGCTCCACGGGATCGCCTGCATCCACAATATCAATAAAGTTCACGCCTTTCACAACGCGTCCGTTATCAACATCAAGACAAGGAATTATACGGGTTTTTAACATTCTCCGCCTGCTACTTTCAACGCATCCCTAGGATCAATACGCTTATCATAAAACGCTTTGCCAACAATAACACCGTTTAGGCCATGACTTTCCACGCCCGCTTTCACAGCTTCGATATCTTTCATAGAACCAACGCCGCCCGATGCAATAATCGGAATGCGCGTCGCCTCGGCAAGCTGCAATGTCGCTTCAATATTTACACCCTCTCCCGTACCATCACGGTCAATATCAGTATAAATCACTGCGCAAACACCGGCATCTTCATAATGCTTCACAAGCTCTGTCGCCTGTATGTTGGCCCCGTCTACCCACCCATCAACCATGACCTCGCCTTTCAACGCATCAATACCAACAGCAATTTGATCGGGAAATAGACGACATGCTTCTTTCACAATTTCAGGATCTTTGGCCGCAACCGTGCCCAGAATAACGCGGCTGACACCTTCCATGAGCCAATGTTCAATCTGATCAAGACTGCGGATGCCGCCGCCAAGTTGCACCGGAATATCCGCCGCTTTTAAAATTGCCGCGACCGCCAAATTATTCACAGGCTTTCCGTCAATCGCGCCATTTAAATCCACAACATGAATCCAGCCAAATCCTGCCGCCGCCCATTCATGCGCTTGCGCGCCGGGGTCTTCGTTATAAACTGTATCACGCGCCATATCGCCTTTCACAAGGCGGACACACGCACCATCTTTCAAATCAATTGCAGGATAAATAATCATGGAAGAATTTATAAAGCAGGTTTAAAGGCCACGCAAGGCGCAACAGGACTTAAACTTCCTGCTCGACCGCCGCGGGATCAATCACTTTATAATAATATAAACTTTTAACAATTTGATCGGGCAACCGAACTGAATAAGGGTGCGCACCAAATTGGATATAGCCCATGCTTTCATATAGCGCGATGGCGTCTTTATGTGTCTCGCGTACATCTAGATTAATCACGGCAAAGTGCTCTTCCAAGGCTGCCGCTTCGGCTTGCTCCAGCAACATTTTCGCAAGACCATGACCACGCGCCCAAGGCGCTACAAAATTCGTTGTGAGTTGGACCGCATGTGCCTGTGCCTCGTTTTGTGTAGGCGGTTTCCATAGCTGGCACGTTCCACAAATGACACCATCAAGCCGCGCCACGAATAATATGCGCGCCGGCATCGCCAAAACACCACGCCAATATGATTCCAAGCGCTCACGGTTAGGTAAAGCAATCCACCCAAAACCACCGCCGCCCTCAATAGCTGCATCCGCGGCATCACAAAGATCATTCAAATCGCTATTTGATAGCTCTTCCAACAATTCAACACTCGGCGTAGGGGGCAATTCTTTAAGATTAATCCGGTCGTTCATTTGATTTCTCCGCAAGTTTAATTTGCTAAGGCTTCCATGCCATAAAATCACCAATCAAGCGCAAACCTGCATCTTGACTTTTCTCAGGGTGAAATTGAACCCCAACGATATTATCACGTCCGACGATTGAGGCATAAAGCCCACCATAATCTGTCAAACCCAATACATGATGATTATACTCACATTCAAACATAAAGGAGTGAACAAAGTAATAATGTTCTGAAGATTCAGTCGAAGTTTTTATGCTGCGTAGCAGCGGATGATGATTGTCCTGCCCACCCGAAATCGGCATCAAGACTTCATTCCAGCCCATCTGTGGAATTTTCAAAGCAGGATCAATATTAAACGGCACAACTTGACCCGGCACCCAATTTAGACCTGCCGTTATCCCGTATTCCAATCCGCGGGTCGCGAGCAATTGCATGCCGACGCAAATACCGAGAAACGGCTTCCCGTCTTTCAATACACGCTGCTCCAACGCTTCAATCATACCATTGGTAGCTTGCAGATTTTCCATGCAATCGGGAAACGCCCCTTGACCGGGTAAAACAATGCGATCAGCCTTTAATACATCATCGGCCTTATTCGAAATCAAAACCTCCGCATCAACCTTGTCGTGGGCGATCATATGTTCGAAGGCTTTGGCCGCAGACCGCAAATTCCCACTGCCATAATCAATAATGATGATTGTCTCTTTGCTCATAACCCCCTATATATACTGTCATATCGAATGAAGTCGACCTAAAAACTGAATTAAAACATGAGCATCAATTTTTATAACTGGAACGAAACGGACGCAGCGTCAAAAGCACTCATCATGCGCCGTTCTCAAGCCAACATTGACGATGTTATCGCAGTTGTTGAGCCAATTATTCAAGACGTAAAAACACGCGGTGATGCGGCGCTGATTGATTATGCGAAAAAATTCGATGCTGCGGGTTTAATATCCATCAAAGCAACACCCGAAGAATTCGCCGCCGCTGAGGCCTCATTGGATGAAAACTTAAAAGCCGCCATTGAACACTGCGCCTCGAATGTCCGCAAATTCCACCAAGAACAAATGAACCGTGTCGAAGACCCATGGATGGTCGAAATCGAACCGGGCGTTTTTGCAGGCGAGCAAGTCAATCCGATTGAATCGGTCGGTTTATACGTACCACGAGGCAAAGGCGCATTTCCGTCTGCGCTCTACATGCTTGCCATCCCCGCCGTAATCGCAGGCGTTAAAAATATCGCCGTCGTTTCCCCGCCGACCAAAGATGGCAAAACTGATGATGCAACGCTTTACACCGCCAAACTTTGCGGCATCGAAAATGTTTATAAATGCGGCGGCGCGCAAGCGATCGCGGCATTGGCGTACGGCACCGAGACCGTCCCTCAAGTCAAAAAAGTCTTAGGTCCTGGAAGCCCGTACGTCGCCGCGGCCAAACGCGTATGCTCAATCGTCATGGACCCGGGAATGCCCGCAGGGCCATCCGAATCAATTATCCTTGCCGATGAAACCGCCAACCCACACAACACATGCTGGGACATTTTAAACGAAGCCGAACACGGCGAAGACAGCGCGGCGCTTTTAATCACGCATGACAAAAAACTCGCAGATTACGTGCGCGAAAACCTACCCGCAATCATTGCCGAATTGCCAGAACCGCATCAATCCATTTGCGCATCAGTCATGCAAAATTACGGCGGCATTATCCTCACCGATAGCTTGGAGCAATCCATAGAAGTGTCGAACGCGTACGCCCCCGAACATTTGCATTTAAAAGTTAAAGATGCCGATGAAGTAGCAAAAAAACTCCACCACGCAGGAGAAATTCTTTTGGGTGAACACACGCCCTCATCCCTTGGAAATTATGGCATTGGCGTAAATCACGTCCTGCCGACTGGTGGCTGGGCGCATACATATTCTTGTACGAGCGTATGGGATTTTCTCAAACGTACATCCATTTCAAAATGTACGCGCGAAGGCATGGAAAACCTTAAACAATCTGTTACCACCATGACCGATTACGAAAACTTTCCCGCCCATGGTGATGTTTTAAGAAAACGCAAATAAGAAAAGGACATATAGTATGAAGCATTTTATCCTAGCACTTGCCGCTTTATCAATTCTACCGCACAGCGCAAACGCACAAAGCGATATCATAATTACCAAAGTCAGCGACAGCATCCACATGCTTGTCAGCCCCGATGGTGGTAATGTAACAGCCTCTGTAGGCGAAGACGGTACATTCATTATCGATGACAACCTCCCCGGTCGTAGCGAGCCGTTAATGAACGCAATCAAAAGCATTAAAGATCAGGATATTAAGTTTGTTCTCAACACGCATTATCACAATGATCATACAGGCACGAACGAAGCATTCGGCGAAAATGGCGCAATCATTGTTGCCCACGACAATGTACGGACACGTTTGAGCAATAAGCAAGTCATCGAATTTTTCGATAAAACAATTGAGCCACTCTCCAAAGAAGGCTTACCAATTGTTACCTTCTCCAGTGATATGGGCATTCATTACAACAACAATGACATTGAGATTATTCATGTCCCTAATGCCCATACAGATGGGGATGCTATCGCATATTTTAAACAAGAAAATGTCATCACAACAGGGGACGCGCTATTTAACGGCATATATCCGTTCATTGATGTTGAACATGGCGGAACCATTAAGGGTATGATTGCCGCGCAGGATAAAATTTTGGAATTAGCAGATGACCAAACGTCAATTATCCCCGGCCATGGGCCATTGACCAATAAAGCCGAAATTAAAGAATATCAAAATGCATTAATATCAATCACCGCCAATGTTGAAGCAGCTATAAAAGGGGGCAAATCGTTAGAAGACATTCAGGCGATGAAACCAACCCAAGAGTTTGATGAAAAACTTGGCGGTGGCTTCATAAAACCCGATGTCTTCGTATCATTTATTTATAACAGTCTCGATGAATAGCCATTACGGATAACCGCTAAAAATTATTCTTCGACAATAACATCCGTTTTAGGCGTAACAAGCACAAGGCTTTCAGCGACAAATTCATTATCGTCAAATTTACCTGTGAAGCGTACTTCATCGCCTCTCTTAAGAATATCTTCTTGTCCGTCGTCTAAATCAAGGCCGTCTACATCGACATTAACGCGCTCGCCATTGACAATAATGTCAATTTCATCTTCATTAACATTATCAATAATGCCCGTTATGGCGCTTTCATCGTCATCGCCAGTAATGTAAACATCGCTGGCATAGGCTACAGAAACACCACTTGAAAGCAACAATACAGCCGCTAATGGATATAATAATTTTTTCATAATATTCTCCTTTTCATGAAACAAACGCACGTTAAAAAGATATAGTTCCACTTTAAAAAATAAACACTATGACCCGAAAACGCACTCTAGATCCTAAACAGCCAATTGTTGAAAGCATCCACTACATGACACCCAATGGGTATAAAGCTTTGGCCGATGAGCAAGATTACCTCATCCATAAAGAGCGCCCAAAAATTACCGAGATCGTTTCTTGGGCCGCAGGGAACGGTGACCGTAGTGAAAATGGCGATTATATTTATAATAAAAAACGCCTGCGCGAAATTGATAGCCGCCTGCGTTACCTCAAAAAGAAACTCGAAAACTGTAAAATCGTCGACCCTAAAGACCAACAAGGCTTAGATCGCGTTTATTTCGGCGCAACCGTGACCTATGCCAAACAAAATGCCTGTGGCGAGGAAATAGAAATTACCGTCCATCTTGTCGGCATAGACGAAGGCAATTTAGACAACGGCAAAATCAACTGGCTGTCTCCTGTCGGAAAAGCCCTTCAAAAAGCCGAAGAAGGCGATATCGTAAAAGTTAAAACCGAAGATGGTGTTGATACGCTTGAAATCATCGATATTCAGTACGTATTGGATTAGCTCTTTTTCTCAACCGGAATCAAAACTTCGTTCCGGCGTAAATTTGGCAACGTAAATGGCGCATCATATCCCGCCGTTTTAACCGGCCCCACGACAACATAATTATTATCCACGATCCATTGCTCCAAAATGTCGCGATGCTCATTAATATTATCATCACTCAATTTTCCGCTAAAGGTAATCGCCGCAACGGTGTAATCGGTTACCTTATGCACCATCACATTAGAATTAGTCGGGATCGGCGCTGTCTCAGCGGTAAAATCTTCCGGTAAAACAAATGACATCATCGGCTCAGCCTGCTTCTCGGCATCCATAAATACTGGAGCAGTCATTGCAATCTCAACACTTTTTGCATCATCCATAATAACAGGTGCGGTCATATCAATGTCTTCAGCATTCACATTTTCACCGGAGATATAACCGAATAAGCGTTTAAATGCGCCATCCCGATCACCGCCACGCATGGATGTTGAGGCCAGTATCATATCCGGATATTCACGCACTTCGATTTGCGTTTCTTGTGAATCGGTAATCTTTGTGTAAGGCGCAGTCTCGACATTATTTTCCCCTACAACGCAACACCCCGCCAAAGAAAAAGAAACTAAGCCCAATAAAAATTTATTCATGACGCTCTCCAAAATTATGAAACAATATTAAACACGCAAATTGAAAACCCCAAATCATCAAATGTAGATAGATTAAAGATTAGATTTAAAAGTATCGCATGCATCCATATCGCTAGTTTTAAATCCGCGCTGGAACCATTGATAGCGTTGCTCGCTTGATCCATGCGTAAAAGAATCCGGCACGACATAGCCGCGCCCTTTTTTCTGTAATGTATCATCGCCAATCTGCGTGGCGGCATTTAACGCTTCTTCGATATCGCCTTCATGCAATAAGCCTTTTCGATGCATATCCGCCGCCCAAATTCCCGCATAACAATCCGCCATAAGCTCCGTTTTCACCGAAATCTTGTTAGCATCAACATTATTCAATCCACGTTTAAGCTCATCCGATTTTTCCAAAACCCCAAATATATTTTGTAAGTGATGCCCCACTTCATGCGCGATCACATACGCTTGCGCGAAATCACCCGGCGCATTATGAATTTCTTTTAATTCTTGAAAGAAATTCAAATCAATATAAACGTTCCGATCACCGGGACAGTAAAATGGACCAACCGCACTTCGCGCATACCCACATGCAGAGGTTACCCCACCCGAAAACATAACCAAATTAGGCTCGGGATATATACTTCCCTTGCGCTTAAAATGTTCGTTCCACGTGGTTTCGGTGTCCGCCAAAACAACAGAGGTAAATTGCGCTAATTCTTCTTGCTGCTCTGGCGGTAAAGCCTCATCAGGGTTCGCCGATAATATATGTTCATTAATCGTACGTTTAAGACCCTCTTGTAAAAGCGGGGTCGGATCGCCGCCCAAAAAACCGACAACAACCGCAAATCCGATTAATATTAAACCACCGCCGCCAGCCGCGGCTTTAACCCCGGCGCCTCTGCGATCTTCAATATTCGAACTGCCGCGTCGTCCCTTCCAGCGCATAATAAATCCTTACAAGGCACCCTTGGTTGTCGGAAGCTCATCTCCCGCACGCTCATCGGTTTCCACCGCCATACGAAGCGCCTTCGCACATGCTTTAAAAATACTCTCGATAATGTGGTGGTTATTATCGCCATATTCATTTTTCACATGAAGCGTAATACCCGCCGCTTGTGCAAACGCATTAAAAAATTCCTGAAACAATTCTGTATCCATCTCGCCCAAACGCTGGCTGGTAAATGTCGCTTGCCAAATCAAATACGGACGATTGGATAAATCAAGCGCCACACGGCTTAAAACCTCATCCATGACCAAAGTAAAATGCCCATAACGACGAATTCCGCGCTTATCTCCCACGGCTTCTTTTACAGCCTTACCCAGCGTAATGCCGACATCTTCCGCAGTGTGATGTCCATCAATATGCAGATCGCCTTTAGCTTCGATTTTAATATCAATCAAAGAATGTTTGGAAAGCTGTTCCAACATGTGATCGAAAAAGCCAATGCCTGTTTTAATATCGCTTGCCCCTGCACCATCAAGGTTTATCTCAACAGATACTTTCGTCTCTTTTGTTTCACGGTTAATTTTTGCTGTGCGTGCCATGATCTAAACGCTTCCATTTCCTTATAAATTTCGTCATTCTTATTCCAGAATGTATAAGAAATCTACACTATTTCTATCCCTTTTGCTATCTCTGCCTGCACTCGCATTGTCTGGCTGTGCTGAATTAGTTGTCAAAGAAGTGGATTACGCAAACACATTTGATATTCCCCCAAGTGCCAGCCCCACACCAATTGAATTTAAAAATTTCCGTTTTCTCTTACCCCCCGGTACAGAAATAGGCTTCGAAAGCGGAGCAGGACCTATGCTTCTCGGCGAATTTTGTTCATGGAATAATTACCCCGTTAGCCGCCGCGTCCTCAGCCGTAAATTCGAAAAACAATATGTCGACCTTGCTTTCGAAAACGCGCTCGAATCCCAAGGCTATGACGTTACAAACGATATCGACATTGAATTTCGCCGTGATGACGCGGCGCAACGCGCAGAATATTTCATCTCCGCTAAAGTCATCGACGTCGACTTAGATCTCTGCCGTCGCGGAAGCATCACCAGCGGTAATATCTTCAACTCCGCCCCACGCGCCAAAGGCAAGCTTTACGCCAAAATCGAGTGGAGCGTCTATGACGCCCTACGCCGCACAACAATTTACAAAACAACCACCGAAGGATACACGCGTCGCGATTACCCCAATTCCGAAGCGCTAGAACTTTTATTTTTGGACGCATTCGAAATGGCCGCGCATAATCTCGGAGCGGATCAAGGCTTTCACGATCTCATCGTTCTTAATGAAAAACCCGAAAACCCATCAAACCGCTTTTTCGATAAAAAGATCGACGATGATTACCCCCGCAATTACAACCCCGATGAAGAGGTCGCCATAGTCACGCCCCAACTATCGCGTACACCATTTGATGAAATTGCTCATAACGCCCGCAAAGTCGCTGTTTTAGTGCAAAAAAGCGGCCATGGTTCTGGCTTTTTCATCACACGTGAGGGCCATATTTTAACCAATTATCACGTTATCGGGGATGCCCGTCGTATTCGTATCGTAACAGGCTTTCGCAAAACGGGTATAACGGCCGAAGTCCTGCGCGTCGACAAAGCCCGCGATGTCGCCCTCCTCAAACTCGAAGAAATTCCAGATTGGCTCGATATGAATAAAGTGCTGGTTCGCCCTGTCCGCCTTGATTGGCCACGTGTCGGAGAAGACGTTTATGCCATTGGCGTTCCTAAAGATTGGAAAAATTTCCGCAATACGGTGACCAAAGGCATCATTAGCGGGCATCGCAAATACAAACGCGTAGGCTCAATTCGTAGCAATTTCATCCAAGCCGATGTTGAAATCCACCCGGGATCATCAGGTGGGCCACTCGTCGATAAATACGGTAACCTTGTCGGCATCGCCACGGAAGGATATGTCGCTGGTAGCGATAGCACACACAGCCCTATCGGGGTCGGGCTGAACCTTTTTATCCCTATCCAAGAAGCTTTGGATGTTTTAAACATTTCCTACGATGAACAGGAGTAAATAACGATGGAATTATTAGTTGCCGCAGGCCTTCTCGCCATTCAAGGAATATTCGCCGGATTTTCCGCAGGCCTACTCGGTATCGGCGGTGGCGCAGTCTTGGTCCCCGGCCTCTATTATATCCTCAAACATTTCGGATTTAGCGATGTCGCCATGCACGTTGCGGTCGGCACATCACTGCTCACAATCATTTTCACAGGCACATCCAGCGCCCTCGCCCACCATCGTAGAGGCGCCGTAGATGTTCCCATGCTTAAAAAATTCCTGCCGGGTGTCGTCATTGGCGTGCTAATCGGCACATATCTTTCTGATCTTTTACCGACCGAAGGGCTAAAAATAATTTTCGCGGGAAGCCAACTCGTCTTCGGGACATACATGATCTTACGTACAAACAAAACAAACCTGGTCAACGACCTTCCCAAACAACCATATTTAAGTGTATTTGCCGCGCTAAACGCAGGTCTTGCAACCATGATGGGCGTCGGCGGCGGCGTACAAAATGTCACATTCATGACGATCTGTAATGTTGGCATCCACAACGCTATCGCCACCGCCCGGCCATTGGCCCTTTTATTGCGGCCATTGGCGCGGCAGGGTTTATAACCATCGGCCTCGATCAAGCAGGATTACCACCCTATAGTTTAGGCTACATAAACTTTGCCGCCTTTGGATGTATCATCCTGACCAGTATCGCCACCGCGCCATTAGGCGCAAAACTCGCACACAATCTACCCGTTCCCACCTTAAAAAAATATTTCGCGATCTTTATGTTGATCATTGCTGCAAAAATGCTTTTGGAAATCTTCACAGATTTTAAAATAATCGGATAAATTCATACATGATGAATACTTGACGGCGCACCTATTCAAAGCCATATATGTGCCTATGACAGATCATATGAATTATGCGAATGCACAGCTTTGGCGCGGCACCACAATCCTCTCCATTCGAAAAGGCGATGATGT
>Ga0115567_10005611_pt1 | contig 12140 bp, 10 predicted proteins | sample COGITO_mtgs_1204_2_FD_88679 | JGI IMG/M metagenome (GOLD analysis project Ga0115567, IMG submission 88679) | Pelagic marine microbial communities from North Sea - COGITO_mtgs_120412 | ecosystem: Environmental > Aquatic > Marine > Epipelagic | place: Germany:Helgoland, sampling site Kabeltonne...
ACTCTATGTTACTCCGCCTGCTATGGGGAAAGGGCTTATTGCAGGCGCATTAAACATTAGGTATCTCTAGCCAGTTGGTGGTGAAGTGTTGAGTCATTTTATCTCGCTTCATCGCCCACTTGTTATCAATACCCTGCGACCCAAAAAAGATCGCTTTTTTGCCATAGCGTGAATTGATTGAATCAATAACAGACATAAGCGCGTTGCTTTCTGGGGTTACTTGCTCGTCAAATAAATCATATTGAACAGTGTCAGCCGAGCTGATGTCAAAGAGCATAACACCTGCTTTCGCATAGCGTGGACCTTGCTTGAAAATACTGTCAATGGCCCTTATTGCAGCCGCTATCATATGACGGGTATCAGCCGTTGGTACTGTAAATTTTGTGGTCGCCCGGTTGCCATAATATTTTTCTTTTGGCTGAAAAGCCGCGGTGCGAATTGAGACGGTCATACCACTTGCCATAGAATTTTGTGCTCTGAGCTTCTGGCAGGCTCTGACAAGATGAGTGCTGATCGCTTCGATGATCTCACTTTTTTGAGTGATTCGAGTGCCAAAAGAGCGCGATGCGATAATTTGTTGTTTAGGCTTGATGTCGTTTGCAAACAGGCAGGGCACGCCTTGCAGTTCTAAAATGATGCGTTGCATTACCACTGAATAGTGGCTTCGCATTTGGTGTGAATCAGCATTGTATAGATCAAGTGCTGTGTAAATGTGATGCTTCGTCTTGAGCTGTTCAGCCCATCGCCGACCTATACCCCACACTTCTTCAACCGCAAAAGACTTTAGAAGTTGTTCAATATGAGCTGCGCCACCAATATTAAACACTTGACCTGGTATATTTCTTTTTTTACACAGGCGATTGGCAAGTTTTGCTAGTACTTTGGTGGGCGCTATACCCATTGACACAGGAATACCTGTGCATTGATGAACGTTACTGACTATTTGGCGTGCGTACTCATCAAGCGTTGCCGTATTAAAACCTGTCATGTCAAGCCAAGCTTCATCAATGCTGTAAATCTCCATGTCAGGTGTGTACTGGGCTAAAGTGTCCATCACACGTGCTGACATATCGCCATACAATGCATAATTACTGGAGACGATGATAGCGCCCATGTTCTCAAGCTGATCTTTAAACTTAAAGTAGGGTGCGCCCATTGGAATGCCTGCCGCTTTTAACTCATTTGATCTTGCAACAATACACCCATCGTTGTTAGACAAGACGCCGACAGGTAGATGATTCCAGGCGGGTTTAAACACTCTCTCGCATGAGGCGTAAAAGTTGTTGCAATCAACTAAGGCAATACGTCGAGGCTGACCATAGTCTTTAGAGCTTTCGTACAACACCAGTCACGACTCCCCAAATGCTCAGCTCCATCTGATCAGTAAACGTCATCACGTTAAATTCTGGATTTTCTGGCATGAGCTGAACTACATCACCGAGCTTGATAAGCCGTTTGACCGTTAATTCATTCTCCACAATCGCAATGACGATCATGTTGTGTATTGGATCTATCGATTTATCGACCACCAGAATATCGCCGGGCAAGATACCGGCGTTTTTCATGCTTTCACCTGTGACCCGTACGTAGAACGTAGCGGCAGGCTTAGTAATCATGAGCTCATTCAGATCGAGTTGACCTTCAACATAATCATCAGCGGGTGAAGGAAAGCCTGCAGAAACAGATGAGCTCAACAGTGGTCGACTGACTTGAGAGAGGATATCGGCAGGTCTAAGCATATTTTGGCTGACTTGTTCAAGCGCTTGCCTGCGCTTTATAAGCATGTCTTGAACGACAGGTATAAACGACTCTGGTACCCGAATCGGCTTTGTTGGTTCACCATAGCCAAGCGTTTTTTTTCGACCAGCGCCGGGTCTTGTGCCACCATGTTTTTTAATCATAATGTGAGTGCTCGTGTTGTGTTATTGAGTAAATTTTGATCATCAAAGTCTATCTTGATAATAGTACAATAATCAAGAACTATTACTGTTTCACGTTAAATAAGAGTTTTTTATGATATACCCATAGCGTTATGAATTTAGGTGTCCAAGTATTTCGCCTTTTACTTTACTCTATGTTACTCCGCCTGCTATGGGGAAGGCCATAGTGCGTTGTCGCGCCTTGATTAAAGCAAAATTCAATAGACTTTAAATCCGATCCGATTCGATTTGGGTATAGTCAAAGCTTTTGTATGCAAAATTAAATATGAAGCTCGGCATTTGATACTCTGGCGTTGGAGGCAGTGCAGGTGGTAGCTCTGTTGATTAACTTACAAAACTATAAGGTTTTTTATGAAAATCCCTGGAATCAATAATCCGCAACAGTTTGAAATTTCTCCACAAGTGACAGCGCCATCAGTACCTACTGCCCAACCCACTTCAGCACCTAGAGCAAGAGTCAACGGTACATTTCAATCCATGGCTCAGGCCTCGAGCGGATCAAATTTATCAGGCCTTCGTGCCAGCGCTTTGAGTCATCCGGACAAGGCAGTCCAGAGCGAGCAGCTGATCAAACGCTACATCGCGCAAACCACAGCGAGTCTTGTGTCAAAGTCACCAGAAAAAAAAGGCAACATTAATGCCTTAACTGTTGACGTACAAGCGAGCTGTATCATGAATTTACCAGATGGCCCACTTGGGTTGGCATATACTGGCAGCCTTGGTCTTAAAACCTTGGCCAACTCTGACTTTGTTAAAAATGTAATCCTTCAAACGCTTAATTCTTAGCGTTTTTTCATTGTAAGCCTGACTTGCTTCGCTTTTTCATCAGTCTTCCATTCGAGTGCACAATAATAAAACCCTCAAAAAGGCCGCCTTGGGTCGACTTTTGAAAAACAGCTATATTAATAGCACTTTGAAAATTCGCCTTGCCTTAGTCAAATTAACGGCCTTCTCATCGATTTTTAGTCCAAAAAGGCCTATTTTTGAGTGTTTTTCACACCAAATCGAAAGAATACCTATGCAGCGTTTTTATACCCAAAGTCCTGTTTGTTCCAAAGAGCATTGGCAAGCGCAAGGGGGTAGTGTTACGATTTTTTTTAAGTCAAAAGCGAGCATTGTTGAGCATTTTTTTGAAGTTATTAATCAAGGATAGTCAGTATGGGTAATATATTGTCGTGTTTTTCACCTGTTCTGTCGCCAAGTCAATCTGGTAAAGCACAACCAAGACAGCCACTTTTAAAAACCAACACAACCAAGACAGCCACTTTTAAAAAGTGTAACCACGACAGCTACTGATAATTTGGTTTAGATGGGGTGGTTAAAATGGCTATCTTTGATTCTTGTGTTTGATTCTTGTGTTTGATTCTTGTGTTTGATTCTTGTGCAGTCTTTGATTCTTGTGCAAACGTTGAAGGACGCAATGGTCATATTTCACAGCGAAATCACCAGCAGCGGCAAACGCATGAGAGAAAGCTGCAAGCTTCTACAGTTATCCATAACTTTCACCGCAAACGTCCCTCTGGGCAAACACCCGCTGAAATATTCTTCAAACGAAGCCATAGAAGTTTATTTGACCACTTACTTAATACTCTAGATTTGCCAGCTTTTGCAAAAGCGAAGCCTAAGAATGTGATGGCACCGGACAAGAGGTCAGTTTGAGGCTCGTGGACGGGTATCTGAACGAGGCCCATTTAATATTAAAAAACTGTCAAGCTATTGAATATAAAATATTTTAAAGAGGAAGAAATAAATTGCACTAAGCCAATGATGGCGTTATTGTGTGTAAAAGCGGTCAGAATAAGTTGATACTAACAGTTGAAGTCGACGGTTCCATTATTTGAGTACAACTCAATCCTAAACACTTTTAACACCTAAATCCTAAACGCTACGGGTATATTAGGGAATCTTTAATCTGTCAAGGAAGTTCAAAGGAACTAGCCATGAACAAGGATTTAACAACACGTAATAATCAATACCATGGCCCCTCAAAATTACTCACAAGCAATTCAGTTCCGGTCGTCGGGCTTGGAGCGTCTGCTGGTGGTCTGGAAGCATTTATGGGATTTTTTGATGCGATGCCGGCTGACAGTGGCATGGCCTTCGTCTTAATCCAGCATTTAGATCCCGATCATAAGAGTTTAACCGCCGAACTGATTGCCAAACATACCTCAATGCCGGTGCAGCAGATCAACGATCAGATGCGTGTGGAAGCCAATCAGGTCTACGTTATTCCTCCAAACAAAAATGTAAGCATCAGTCAGGGTGTTTTGCTGCTGACCCAGCCAGTCCAGGAGCATGGCCAGAGGTCGCCGATCGATCTCTTTTTCTGTGCATTGGCAGACGATCAGCAAGAAAATGCCATTTGTGCCATTTTATCTGGCACCGGCTCCGATGGCTCGTTGGGCCTTAAGGCAGTTAAAGGCTGGGGCGGTCTGGTGTTGGCACAATCACCCGAAACGTCACAATTTGACGGCATGCCGTGCAGTGCTCTCAAGACCGGCTAGGTCGATCACAGTTTACCCATCGCGGATATGCCGAGTGTGTTGATCGAATACCAACAGAAAATGCATCAATTGGGCACTATCGAACTATCAGCAGATCAGTTAAGCACTATTTTGCCGGCCTTGCGAAAACACACCAAATATGAATTTTCGGGCTATAAAAAAGGCACCTTGACACGCCGTATCGAACGCCGTATGGGTCTCAATCAGCTCACTGATTTTGCCGAGTATGCACAGCTTGTGCAACAGAGTCAGCAGGAAGCGAAACTGTTGTTCAAAGACTTGTTGATCAGTGTGACCAATTTCTTCCGGGAGCCTGAAGCCTATCAACAACTTGAAAGCGATGTCATTCAAAAAGTCGCCCAGACTAAAGCGCCTGAAGAAACGATTCGGGTGTGGATCCCAGGCTGTGCCACCGGCGAAGAACCTTATTCGATTGCCATGGTGATTCTAGAGCAGTTACAGATCGCACAAAATTACTGTACGGTACAGATTTTTGCCTCAGACATTGACGAACAGGCGATCAACGTAGCGCGCGCTGGCATTTACCCGATCAACATTGCCGCAGACGTGTCTGCTGAACGCTTGCAACAATTTTTTATCAAAAAGGATCGCCATTACCACGTGAATAAAGCGCTGCGTGAGTGCGTGGTGTTTGCAGTCCAGAACCTAATCAGTGATCCGCCGTTCTCTAAGGTGGATCTGATTAGTTGCCGTAACTTGTTGATCTATCTTGAGCCGGCCATCCAGAAAAATATTATTGCGATGTTTCATTTTGCACTCAATGACGGGGGCTGTCTGTTTTTGGGCAATTCCGAAACGATTGGCGACAATGAGGATATGTTTCGGCCTATCTCTAAAAAATTGCGCTTATATCAGCGGATTGGCCCGACCCGTAGCGATAAAGTGAATTCGCCTTGTCTTTTGCAGGCTAGCAGATATCGACCACCTAATTATGAAATACAACCGCGCATGCACGAGGTGACCCAATTTGGCAAACTTACCCAGCAGTTATTGCTGGAGCAATATGCCCCGTTTGCGGTCTTGATCAATGCTCAGTTCGAGATTCTCTATCTTTATGGTCAATCGGGCCCATATATAGAAATGACCACGGGTAAACCTACGCAAGAATTAATATCCATGGTGCGCGACGGCATACGCAGTAAACTTCGTAGTGCGACGCGGTTAGCGATAGCCAGTGCTCAAAAGGTCATGTTCACAGCGCGAGCCAAGCGTGACGGCCGCTATTATCCGGTCGAACTGACGGTGCTGCCCATTAACTCGCCAAAACTTGCCGATGCACTGCTCCTGGTCACTTTTACCGAAGCCATTGAGCCCGAACAACTCATTACCACGTCGGCAACGGTTGAAGAGTTACAAAATTCGACCCTGCTCCGGGAGTTGGAAGCGGAACTGGCCGATACCAAAGAAGATCTGCGCAACGTCGTCGAGGACATGACGTCCTCTACCGAAGAGCTCAAAGTATCCCATGAAGAAGTACTGTCGATAAATGAGGAGCTGCAATCTTCCAATGAGGAACTTGAAACCTCTCGAGAAGAACTGCAGTCATTGAATGAAGAGATGACCACGGTCAATAGTCAGTTGCAAAACAAGGTGGGGGAACTGGCCAGGATCAATGATGACTTGGCGAATCTGCTCACCAGTACTAATATCGCCGCGCTATTTCTGGATCTTGAGTTTTGTATCAAGCGCTTTACGCCCGCGATGTGCACGCTATTCAACTTGATTAAATCTGATGTTGGCCGACCCATTAATGACATCTCAAGTCGGATACCAAACCTGAATCTATTGCAGGAAGCCGAGTCGACTCTCAAAAATCGTTCAACCAACGAAATCGAAGTCCAAACAGCCGATGATAAAACTATTATTATACGTCTTTCGCCGTTTCGCACTAACGACCATGACATTGAAGGCGTCGTCGCGACGTTTATTGACATTACTCGACTCAAACAGATTGAAACATCGTTAAGTAGTTCGAAAGAACGTACCGAGCTGCTCTTAAAGTCCACCGGTGAAGCCATTTACGGTGTGGATATCTCGGGCAATTGTATCTTTGTGAACAACAAGCTGATCAAAGATTTAGGCTTCACAGAAGTAGAACTCATTGGCGCTAATCCCCACTTGATCTTTAATCACACTCGCGAGGACGGTTCGTCTTATCCGTGGGAGGAGTGTTTTCTCTATCGTTGCCTCAAGGATCACAAGGCCCAGCAGGGTGGCCAAGACATTGTCTGGCGAAAAGATGGTACCTACTTCCAACCTTGTATTCAATCGATCCCATCTTCGAATGCGGCGTATTGACGGGTGCGGTGGTGATCTTCCGGGATATGACCAAAGAACATGCTGTCATCCATAAATTAGACCATCATGCACGCCATGACTCGTTAACCGGACTGATTAACCGCCGCGAATTCGAAGAGCGTTTGGAACGCGTGCTGCAGAGCAGCCAAGCAGACCACGATCAACAACATATACTACTCTACCTAGATCTGGATCAGTTTAAGGTGATCAACGATACCTGCGGCCATTTGGCGGGCGATGAATTATTGCGGCAGCTTTCCAATGTGTTGCAGAGCCATGTGCGTAAGCGGGATACCTTGGCCAGGTTGGGCGGTGATGAATTTGGTGTATTAATGGAACATTGTGACCTGCGTGAAGGTAAGCGGGTGGCCAACGCAATGCGCGATGCAGTGGCCGATTATCGTTTTGTCTGGGAAGATCATACGCATGTAGTTGGCGTGAGCATCGGCTTAGTTGCCTTTATCAGCGAGGACGACGACCTGACTGACCTGCTGAAAGCGGCCGATGCAGCCTGCTATGCTGCGAAAGATAATGGCCGTAACCGGGTTCATGTGTATTGCAAGCAAGACTCTGATCTGGCTTCCAGACACGGGGAGATGAGATGGGTTGCCCGCATTAATCTAGCGCTAGAAAACAACCGTTTTCGGCTTGCGCTGCAACCGATTGTGCCGATTAACAGATTCGAAACCAATAAGCTCGCCTATGAAGTATTAATCCGCATGCAAGAAGGTGAGCAGATTATCCAACCGAATGACTTTCTGGGGGCTGCCGAGCGCTATAATTTGACAGCTAAGCTGGACTATTGGGTGATTCGCAATGTGTTCAAATGGCTCATGGAGCATAACCATGAGTTTGACCACGTCTCATTAATCAATATTAATCTCTCAGGGCAATCGCTGGGCGATCAAGAGTTATTGAAATATGTGGTCGATGAGCTCAAGACTCAGCAGATACCTGCCGACAAGATCTGTTTTGAAATCACCGAAACGGCGGCTATCACTAATTTAGCGAATGCCAAACTCTTTATGCATGTCCTCAAAAAATTAGGCTGTGTCTTTGCACTCGATGATTTTGGTACCGGTTTGTCGTCTTTCGAGTATATGAAAACACTGCCCGTTGAGTATATCAAAATCTCCGGGTTGTTCGTCAAGAATATCGTCAACGACACCGTTGATTTAGCCATGGTTAAGGCGATTAACGATCTGGGACATGAAATGGGTAAACTCATGATTGCTGAATCCGTTGAGAATAAGGAGATACTCGATCATTTAATTAGACTGGGGGTCGACTATGCGCAAGGTTATTTTGTCGGCGAACCGATCATGATGGCTGAATTCAAACTCTCACAATCCGATCCCTAACCTACTGATGGCCTTGTTGGTATTCTAAATGCTACGGGTATACATGTCAGTAGAGGTCGATTCGTGTGCTTCTTTCAAAGCTTCAAGCGAGCTTTCACTGATGTTCAACAGACCTTTGCGGGTTTCCCATCTTGTCACTGTTTGTGATGTAACGCCGATGTAGCGGGCAAATTGGGCTTTGTACATGCCAAGCTTGGCTCGTAAACGCTTGATGACAGTAGCCCTTGGTTTGAAAGCGTCGACCTTGACTGATTTTGAAGACTTGCTGTTCGCCGACGGTTTTGCAGGCGCTTGATCAAGATCATCGCCAAACGACACACCAAATAAGGTGCTTAAATCACCAGTGACAATCTTACGTTGGCCTTTGTCATCTTTTGGCACAGTGATTTTCGTTTTTTAAAAAGACAGCCACTTTTAAAAAGTGTGGCCACGTCAGCTACTGATAATTTGGTTTAGATGGGGTGGTCAAAATGGCTGTCTTTGATTCTTCTTGTGGTCAAAATGGCTGTCTTTGATTCTTCTTGTGTCAAAATGGCTGTCTTTGATTCTTCATTTGATTCTTCATTTGATTCTTCATTTGATTCTTCATTTGATTCTTCTTAAAATGGCTGTCTTTGATTCTGTTTTGATTCTGTCTTTGATTCTGTCTTTGATTCTGTTGATTCTTAGCTTTGACAAAGAAGTGATGAGCGCTCATGTCGCGCCAGTGACGATATAAGCTTCTACTGCCTCAACTAATATGCTGTGGATTATATAGGAAGCAAATCTATATGCTGTGGATCGTATATAACTCAAACTATCATGATAGCGCTATAAGCTTTATTTGACATAAATTAGAGTACAATCTATTATTTGAGTTATAAGTAAACCAAATATACAACTATTGATTTATATATAACCCATTTATTGCCCCTATGAGCTAAACATGCCGAAATCTATTAAACGAACTTATTCGCGCTACACCCAGGAAGCACTATCACTGTTTTCTAAGCTTATTCGTGCTGCTCGATTGGAGCGAAAACTCACGACTCAAGAGGTGGCGGATCGAGCGGGTATTTCTAGAAGTATGCTTCAGCGTATTGAAAAAGGCGACCTAAAGTGCGAAATCGGCGCTGTATTTGAGGTGGCGACTCTTGTTGGCGTTCAGCTCTTTCACGCTGAACCCTCTTCAATGCTGGCGCGCAATATTGCTCAAGCAAATGAAAAGTTAGCGCTATTGCCACAAAAAGTGTATCAAAATACAAAGAGCGTCGATGATGACTTCTGAAGCCTACGTTTGGATCTGGTTGCCGGGCCAAACACAACCCATTGTTGCGGGGAAACTTGAATCGCAAGACAATAGGCTTCTCTTTAATTATGGCCAGAGCTATTTAAAGCGAGTAAATGCGTCTCCCACTGCAATCGCCATTTATGATCCTGAATTGCCATTGAGGGCGGGGAGTATCGCGAATTTAACAGGGCTAACAATGCCAGGGTGTATTCGAGACAGCTCTCCAGATGCCTGGGGGCGACGAGTTATTTTAAATAAGAAGCTAGGCGCAAAAAGCGTAAATACAGATACTGCACTATTTCATGAATTGACATATCTTTTAGAATCAGGATCAGATCGTATTGGTGCTTTGGACTTTCAAGCTTCTCCAACAGAATACATTGCTCGCGGTACACAAAATACCAGCATGCAAGAGCTCATTGATTCGGCCGAACGTGTAGAAAAAGGCATACCATTAACACCAGAATTGGATCAAGCACTGTACCATGGCAGCTCAATAGGCGGCGCTCGTCCGAAAGCGTTGATTGAAGCCAACGGTATCAAGTATATTGCAAAATTTTCATCGCCTTCTGATTTGTACAGTGTGGTAAAAGCAGAGTATGTTGCAATGCGACTTGCAAAACTTGCTGGTATTAATGTGGCTAACGTGGCGATTGTGAAAGCGGCAAAGAAAGATGTAGTGCTGATTGAACGTTTTGACCGTATTGCCACAAATCAGGGCTGGGCTAGAAAGTCCATGGTTTCAGCACTGACGTTATTTGGCCTCGACGATATGATGGCGCGCTACGCAAGCTATGAAACACTGGCTGAGATTATTCGCCACCGCTTTATCGATCCACAAGACAGCTTAAAGGAGTTATTCTCGAGGTTGCTGTTTAATATTTTATGTGGCAATACCGATGATCATGCACGAAACCATGCCGCGTTTTGGGATGGCAAAGATCTTAGCCTTACACCTGCGTATGATATTTGCCCGCAAAGTCGGTCTGGAAACGAGCAAGGTCAAGCCATGCGAATTTTAGGCGATAATAATGCCAGCCAATTTAAAACCTGTCTTGCTGCTGCACACAATTTCTTATTAAGCGAGCAAGAAGCTCGTGATATTTTCGAACATCAAAAACAAGTCATCAACGACCAATGGCACAATGTCTGCGATGAAGCTGCTTTAAGCCAGGTCGATCGTCAATTGTTTTGGCACCGGCAATTTTTAAATCCATTTTCCGTTATTTAAGAAATATAAAAAAAGTATAAAAAGACAGCCACTTTTGAAGCGTGTCGCTACGATAGCTACTGATAATTGAGTTGCAATGGGTTGGCTTAAATGGCTGTCTTTGGATCTTTGTCTTTGGATCTTTGTCTTTGGATCTTTGTTTCAAATTCAAAACACTTTTTACACCTAAATTCATAACGCTATGGGTATAGAAGAAGACTAAAAACGACAGCTACTGGTAAAGCCGACTTTGGGTGTTATTCACCATCAGTGTTAAGCGATCTTTCATGAGCTTGTTTTAAGCTTTCAAGCGAGCGCTCATTAATTTTTAATAATCCTTTTTGCGCTTCCCATCTAGTCACTGTTTGTGAAGTGACGCCAATGAGACGAGCAAATTGAGCTTTGTTCATACCAAGCCTTGCTCGTAAACGCTTGATGACAGTGGCCCTTGGTTTGAAAGCGTCGACCTTGACTGGTTTACTTGCTGGTCTTTGTATTTGTGCTGAAGACTTGGTATTCACCGACGGTTTTGCAGGCGCTTGATCAAGATCATCGCCAAACGACACGCCAAATAAAGCGCTTAAATCACCAGTGACAACTTTGCGCTGCCCGTTATTGTCTTGAGGCACGGCTATCTCTGCACTAATGAGTTCATGATGATCAACGCCACGTAAAGTAAACAGTAATTCTGGTGTGTGATCGAGCCTTGCGCCTACGCCATACAGCACTGCTGCAATATGTTTGCACATAGCGACCCCATCTGGGCAAGTACAGCTTAATTTTATCTCAATTGATCCCGCCGGAAATAGGCCAGTGGTGGGGTTAGTGACAGCCGCCATAATATTATCTGAAATTTTACCCTGTAATAATTCAAGCATAGAGCTTATGCTACCAGTGCATTGGCTCTTAATTGCTTGCCAATGTTGTGGCTGCAAAGCTGTAACTGTGCCTTTTATATTGTACATACCAGAACCCATAACCATGGCTTCAATGGAGCCTTTACTTAAGCCCAAGTGGTAGACAGAGCCATTGCGTACCAGGGTTCGGCCTCTTGCAAGACGAGCATCATGGTGACTAAATGCTTCAATGTGTTCACACCAAGCCTTGCCCCAAAATGTTTTCGCAATAGTGCGCCCGGTCGTTTCAATAGGGCTAAAAGTCTTGCCTTTTTTTCCAAGTTTTTTTATTGTTGACGCCGCTTTCGCTCGCCGGGTTGCGACGCTGACATAAGGTCCCCATCTCATTGTTGTATCCTCATTTTTTCTAAAATATTTTTTATGTGCTTACTTGGTTGATATCGAGCATGACTAAGTCCAGCAGTGCATCGTTACTCATTTCTGTCAATAAGCTTTCTGAGCCTTGGCTCAAAATATCTTGGGCTAGACCTTGTTTTTCTGCAATAAGTTGGTCGATCTTTTCTTCGATTGTGCCTTTGCACACCATTTTGTGCACCATGACATTGCGTTGCTGTCCAATTCGAAAAGCCCTATCAGTCGCTTGATTTTCAACGGCAGGATTCCACCAACGATCAAAATG
>Ga0115567_10005613_pt1 | contig 12139 bp, 10 predicted proteins | sample COGITO_mtgs_1204_2_FD_88679 | JGI IMG/M metagenome (GOLD analysis project Ga0115567, IMG submission 88679) | Pelagic marine microbial communities from North Sea - COGITO_mtgs_120412 | ecosystem: Environmental > Aquatic > Marine > Epipelagic | place: Germany:Helgoland, sampling site Kabeltonne...
ATCTACGCCCTCGTTCGTGTAATCCATTGTTTTCTTACCGGCCCCTTTTCTGACCATCTGCAGAAAACGATCGGCATAGATATCAGCAAGCAGGACACTGCCTTTTGCTGCATTGGCCCGAATTGCCTGCATTGTTCTACGCACATCGGCTTCCGACAGATAGAGCGTAACCCCTTCCCAGAGGAACAGGGTCTCCTTGTCAGGGTCAAAACCTGCCTCGATCAACTTGTCGAATATCTTCTCGCTGGAAAAATCAATACTCACAAAACTCACGTGCTCACATGGGATGCCTGCCGATTCCAGGGCTGCTCTTTTTTGTTGCTGCACATTCGTCTGATCGAGCTCGAAGAACTTCACATTCTTTTGCATTAGTTTTCCATAGGCTCGGGTATCGTAACCCGCCCCCATAAATACAAACTGTTCTACTGCCGGTATTGCCCGCTCAATAATGCGATCAAAATACAGTGTTCTGGAGATAACAAAGTTTACTAGGTTTTCTGACCCTGCCTCAGGCAGCTGAGGATAAATTGAAGGCTTGCCGGCAATTTTATATTTTACCCACAGAGGAAATAGGGCCAACCACATACCCAGCAATGAATTATTCGGCAATACAGCTGCAAGCCTAGCCGTTGCCTCATCGTCTCGCATGCCAAATATATGCATGGTCCAGCGGCCATTGATTATTTCAATTGCAGTCTGGGATATGCCTAGCCGCTTGCTTACCACCATCTGCTTATATGCTTGCAGCAAAGCACCAAGAATAGACAGGGGGAGGAAGACGATCTGCAGTGGGATATAGATGATTAAGCTTAGTAGAGCCATGGATTCTCGCGTTAGTTTTCTTGTGCGCCCAAATTATTTAGTAGACGTATCGTCTTCTGCGCTAAGGTCGAGTGATTAATCAATCAGGTTCAATACAGATGGCCTTTATCCTAGCTCTCTTTCTATCTAGCTCTCTTTCTATCTAGCTCTCTTTCCGGCGCTCTGCCTTTTGACTATTGAATCACTGAACCAGACAAGGAACCAGTCACACACTCTACGGTAGTTCTCCCTCGCCACCAAAGCAGCGCAGCCCCTAGCGACATCGCGTGTGGAATGGTTCTTCGAGCAGGCCACCACTTTAATACTTTCTATCAATTTTCAATTGGTAGACTAGCGAGTAGTAGCCGAACAATCCAATGCGAAGTATTCTATGCTCTCTAGCCCATGAACAAGGGGAAATATCTATGTCGATGTCGGGTGTAGAACACCAGTATTCAGATACGGCGGAGGTGGCGGCGAGTTACCGAGCCGTTGCCTGTAAAGAATACCCCGAGACTGCTATCGGCGCAGACTACCTGGCTGAGTATTTTATTAGCACTTCGCATAAATTTCTCGCCAAGTTTGGCTTTGTTAGAAAGCTGGGAATTGCAAAGAGCAGGAAATTTACGCCCGGGGGATTTGAGTATGTGTTGGCGAGGACGGCATTCTTCGACCGGCAACTATTGAGCGCACTAGAAACCGGTGCAAAGCAGCTTGTGATACTAGGCGCAGGTTTCGATACTCGCGCCTACCGTTTTGCCGAGCAGTGCTCAGGATGCAAGATCATCGAGCTAGACATAGCAAGCACTCAGAACAGAAAGAAGGAATGCCTGCAAAGCGCTGGCATAGCTATCCCGAAGAACCTTACCTTTGCATCTATCAACTTTAATCTGGAATCGTTGCCGGATGTTCTACGGCAGGCTGGTTATAACAATGAAGTTAAGACCGTATTCTTGTGGGAAGGTGTGAGTATGTATCTGCAGAGACCGGCAGTTGAAGCTACCTTGCAGTTCGTCGGCGCATGCAAAAACCCCGAGAGCCTGTTGGTATTTGACTATATCGCCACTATTGCCGACAGCGAGGTAGATAATTACTACGGCGTAAAGACCTGGCGCGAAACCTGGGCCAGGTATCGCCAAGCCGAACCGTTCAAATTCACCATTGATGACTCTCAGATAGCATCCTATTTGGAAGGTATGGGGCTGAGTATCCAAACCCATCTGAAGGAACGGGAGATCGGGGAGCACTGCTTGCCAAAGCCAGGCTATAAAAACCTGGGACGGGTTACCGGCTGGTTTAGGTTTGTGACCGCATCCCCCATCTGTTAAAGGGGTCGGAGGGATTTATTTTTGAGCAAAGAGCAAACGCTCGAAGGTGAACCCCTGCGACTCTTCCCCCTTCCCTCTTCCCTCTTCCCTCTTTACTCTTTACCCTATAGCCCAATCCCTATTTCAGGCTCCACATTTCTTTTCATCTACCCATTGCATTGCAATCCCGACGCCCCCAGATATAGCACATCCCGGAGGCTGGAATTCTCATTCCCAAACCTTTCTGCCTGGCCGGTTCTGACCATCTGTCTACACTAAGATTGTCGTCCTGAAGGAGGGCCCTATCGTGCCCATTAAGTCCTGTTTTCTCCGTCCCCTGAGCGACCGCGTTGTCGTCCGGCGAATGGATCCTGAATCAATATCTACCGGCGGCATTGTCATTCCAGACTCTGCCAGTGAAAAACCCAATCAAGGCGAAGTGATCGCGGTGGGCCCTGGTGCCCGCCTCAACAACGGCAAGCTAGCCCCGGTGGCCGTAAAAGTAGGCGACCGTGTCCTATTCGGCAAATACTCAGACAATGTAATAGACATCAACGGTGAGGAGGTTCTGGTTCTCAAAGAGTCCGACATCCTCGCCACCGTAAGCAAATCAAATACTGTGAGTAAATCACGGGAGAAAAAGACATGACTGCCAAAGAACTTCATTTTTCAAACAACGCCCGTGTGAAAATGCTCAAGGGTGTTAATGTCTTGGCCAACGCCGTCAAGGTAACCCTCGGTCCCAAGGGCCGCAATGTCATTCTGGATCAGAGCTGGGGCTCTCCCAAAATAACCAAAGACGGTGTCACCGTGGCCAAGAGTATCGATCTGGCTGATCGCTTCGAGAACATGGGCGCACAGATGGTGAAAGAAGTTGCATCACAGACGGCTAACATCGCCGGTGATGGAACAACAACTGCCACGGTCTTGGCGCAGGCCATAATCCGAGAGGGACACAAGTCTATCTCCGCCGGCTACAACCCCATGGATCTAAAACGCGGCATCGATGCCGCCATTGAGGCGGCTACCGCGGTACTTAAGAAACTATCCAAGCCATGCAACGACAGCAAGGCTATAGGTCAGGTGGCTACCGTGTCCGCTAACTGGAATACCGACGTAGGCGAAATTCTGGCGCACGCGATGGAAAAGGTTGGCAAGGACGGAGTGATTACAGTTGAAGAAGGCAAGTCACTCGAAACCGAACTTGAGCTCGTAGAAGGCATGCAGTTTGACCGCGGCTATTTATCCCCCTACTTCGTAAACAACGCAGAGAAAATGCTGGTTGAATTGGAAGACCCCTATGTTCTTCTGTATGACAAGAAGATCAGCAATGTTCGCGAAATATTGCCTGTATTGGAGAGCGTGGCTAAAGCCGGCCGCAGCCTGCTCATCGTTGCTGAAAGTATCGAAGGCGAGGCTCTGGCGACACTTGTGGTAAATGGTCTACGCGGCATCATCAAGGTCGCTGGAGTGAAGGCGCCTGGTTTCGGTGATAGTCGCAAGGCAATGCTCGAGGATCTAGCGGTAATAACCGGCGCTACTCTTATTTCCGATGAACTGGGATTGAGCCTGGATACTGTAGACATCCAAGACCTGGGCAGCGCCAAACGCGTCGTTGTCAGCAAGGATGACACAACTCTAGTGGGTGGTGCAGGTACTAAAAAAACCATCGCCGCTAGGGTGCAACAGATCCGCGCCCAGATTGAGAACTCCAAGAGTGACTACGACAACGAGAAATTACAGCAACGAGTCGCAAAGCTAACCGGCGGTGTCGCCGTGATCAAGGTAGGGGCAGCAACCGAAATAGAGATGAAGGAGAAGAAAGATCTGGTTGATGACGCACTGCACGCCACCCGGGCTGCCGTCGAAGAAGGCATCGTCCCTGGTGGCGGCGTCGCTCTGATCCGTGCGGCAGACGCTATCAAAGGCAAGGTAATTGCTGCCAATGCTGACCAGCAGATCGGCATCGATATTGCGTTAAGAGCGATGGAAGAACCCTTTCGCCAGATAGTCGCCAATGCCGGCGTCGAGGCTAGCGTAGTGCTGGACAACATCCGTCGCAAGAAAGGCAACTATGGCTATAACGCTCAGACTGAAGAATATGGCGACCTATTGGTAGCCGGAATCATTGACCCTACAAAGGTGACAAGATCGGCGCTGCAGAATGCAGGATCAATTGCCGGATTGATGCTGACTACCGAGGTCATGATTTCCGATAAGGTGGATAAGAAGAAAGATGGCGCTAACGATGATGTTCCGGACATGCCAGACTATTAGGAGCTGAAATTAAAGGGGTCGGAGGGATTTATTTTAAATCCCTCCGACCCCTTTTCTTTTACCAGCGCCTATCTATCCGATAGGGCTCGCAGTCGACCGGGGTCTCCTTGCCATCCGCCAGCGCAACCAGCAGCGCACCTGTTATCGCCGACTGGGTAAGGCCCAGATGGCCATGGCCGAATCCGAAGTAGGCATTCTCAAAATGGGGCGAGGCTGAAATTACAGGGATCGAATCGGGAACGCTGGGGCGATAGCCCATCCAACACTCACCATCCTCGGATTGAAGACCGGGTAATACCGTAGCGGCGCGTTCTGCCAGATGCCGGGCTCTGGAATAATCTGGCGGGGCATCGAGTCCGGCAAACTCAACCGTACCCGCCAGACGCAGCCCACCCTCCATCGAGGTTGCTGCGAAGCCAAGCACAGGGAAGAGCAAGTTGTGATGTAATTCGATTCCCGGACGGGGCAGCATCAGGTGATAACCGCGCTCCGTATCGAGGGGAACATTACTGCCCAGCTGTTTTGCCAGACTCTTCGAGTAGGCGCCAGCGGTAATAAACACCTCGTCAGTCTCTATCGGCTGCTCAGCCTGAACCTCAGAGACTCGGTTCCCATCACAGGAGAAACCATGCACTTGGGTCTGAATAAAACTTCCACCGCGCTGCTGAAATACCTCAAACAGTTTTTGCGACAACGCCAAGGGTGAAATCGTGTGAGCCGAGTTCGGGGTAAGAATAGCGCCAGCCAGGCCAGCACTGAGGCTGGGTTCTAACTTCATTAGTTCTGGCCCATCGAGCAATTGATAATTAATACCCCTTCGGTCTCTATACGCGCACTCTTCTTTCGCCTTGGCAAACTGCGCCTGAGTTTCATAGATATAGAGCGTGCCATGCTGGCGAATGAGATGTTCAGCTCCAGCCTTGCGCAGAAGCGGTTCGAAGTGTAATAACGCCGAGTGGGACAGCGCAGAGATAGCAATCGAAGCTCTCTCAGCGGTTTCGGTGTTGGCATTGCGCAGGAAACGAAAAAGCCAGGGCAGGAACTGCAAAAGATAACCAGGGCGCAGCCGCAGCGGAGCCATCCGATTCAGCGTCATCCCGGGAATTTCTTTCCAGATACCCGGCATCGACTCGGGGTGCACCGCTCCGGTCGAAATGATCCCCGCATTGCCTGAACTGGTGCCCTCACCGGGTGGCAGTCGGTCTATCAGCACTACCTGACGACCACTGTCCTGTAGAGCCAGGGCTGTCGCTAAGCCAACGATGCCGGCCCCGATTACACTGCTTTGTTTCATTGGCCAAGTAATCCAAGACGAGATGGTAAAATTAATTAATAGGGCTAGAGTGAAAGCATACTAGTCTAGGGAAGAGTTTTGCCTTAGTCGCACCCTGTCTTTCGATCTTTACTATAGTTCCAACTGCGGCACTGAGTAAGGCGATTTTGGGTCTACAGCCTGGCGCAAGGAAAACACATTGCCATCAATGTCGTTCGCATACACCTGCCAAAACTCACCCAGTAGTACAGGCTCACTGACAAAATCCACGCCCAGATCAGCCATGCGTGCATACTCCGCCTGAATATCTCCGACCTCAATGGAATAGGAATATCCAAGCGCTGTACTTAGTCGATTACCAACAAACTCAGTCGTTTTCGGATTGTCATATTGCCAAAACTCCATGCTTTTCGCGCGCGGATCCATCCTAAACCAAGTAACTTTTAGAGCCACATTATCAATATCGGTAGTATCGTCAAAGGTTAGGCGATTCGCGATAGCGGCCTCGCGATATGGATCAAAGTCCATTATTTTTGCGTAGTAATCGGTTAGTCGCTCGATGTCATGCGTTACCAGAGCAACTTGTGTCATCCACATAGTAAGGCCTTGATCTAACCAGGCAGGCTTTTCTGCGTTCTCGCCCAAGCGCTCGAAGTCAAGCTGCTCCAGCTCGATCATGTTTCCTTCAGGATCATAGGCGTAGGCATAGGTGACGCCCTGGCCTAACAAATCTACTGGGCCATCACCGCGACTGAGTATCTCGGCACCAGCTTGTTTGAATCTGTCATACCCGGAGAACTCGTCCGGCGTCTGAAAACAAGTGTGCGTCATGCCAGGGCCCTGCACCAACATCTTGCTGATAGGTACGTCACGGTTATGACTAAATTCAATCAGTTCGAAAAGCATATTTGGCGCCTCGAGCACGGCTATCTCAAACTCAATGTTCGAACGGCCAAACAATTTATCCGCATCACTGTTATTACGCACCACTTCCCTTCGAATTAATTTAAACCCCGAAGACTTCTGATAGAAATTCAGAGACGCATCCAGATCTCTCACCGATAAGCCGATGTGATTGACGCCCAATAGGCTAGTCGGGGAATCATAGATTGTTGCATTAGGATCTATTTCATAAGCCCGTACCGAAGAGAAACATACGCACAAAGCCATAAGGCCCCAGCATTGGAGTCTGCGTCTCAATTCAGTATAACGATAGAAACTTATATTCATTCCAACCCCAGCTAATTCATCATGAATCCATTGATTTGCGCGAATAATAGACCATCGCTTTGCCGAATACCATGCATGCCCCAGGCAGCGTCACAGCTGAAGCGCCGCGGTTTCTATGAGCCACGATCACTATCGATATAAAAATAGGCTGGCGTCTATTCCTGGCCAAGCCCTTATCCGAGCAAAGAGAATTCCTCCGCCTTCTTTCTCTCCCCTCTCTCCCTCTTTATTTACCCTTTTTGTTTACCCTCTTCATTCAGCCTCTAGATTCACCCTTGAGAGATTCACGAATCTGGACAAGGTTTTCGATTGGGGATAGCCTTGAGACTTCTTTCTAACAGCAGAGTAGAAGTGATGCAGGGGATTTGCCTGGAATGCGGCATGAGCTTTAGCGAGGATACGCGTTACTGCCCTAAGTGCGATAACGCACTGGACCTTCAGCACGACGGCTCGACTATCACCGTTGATATAGCCCACGATGGTGAGCGTGTCAGCGAGGCGCTGCGCAAGATGCACAGTGAAATTGATTTAGCCCACAAAGCTGCCGCCATGTGCATTCGTCTTATTGTTGGCTCAGGCCTGATTCGTGACGAAGTCGTACTCGCCCTGCGCGACTTGAAATTTCGCGAGGACATTAAAGATTTCGATCTCGAATCTGGTAATAGGGGTGCGGTGTTAGTAAGACTTAAGGACTGATTAAACTCAGCGTAGAAGAAAGTAGTTTTTCCTGGCCTAGTCTTAGAACTCGCAAACACTGTGACTCAAAACTACTCAGACCACATAAAAATAGACCGCAAGAAAATGACAGCTACTACCTAGCAACACGAACAGGTGAAAGATTGCATGATTGAACCGAATTCTCTTAACGCTATACAGTGCAGCGCCCAGGGTATAGGCGAACCCGCCAGCTACTAACCAATTCAACCCTGCCGAAGGCAATCTATCGACCAGAGGGCCAATGGCAAACAGAATCAGCCAGCCCATGAATACATACATGAGCGTTGATAGCAGTCGGTATTTCCCGGTAAAGAAGAGTTTTAGAATAATGCCCGTTAGCGCCATCATCCAACTTACGCCGAATATCACCCAGCCGGTCGTGCCTTGAAGGGTGATCAAGCTGAACGGTGTATAAGTCCCCGCAATCAAGACATAGATACTGGCATGATCGAGAATACGAAGCTTTCCACGCCGCAGCTCATTCTTAGTGCTGTGATAGATAGATGAACAACCATAGAGAAATGCGAGACTAAAACCGAAGACGCCGAAGCTTATTAGATAGAGCGTATTGCCCAGCGCAAGTGCACGCTCCAGCAACGCTATGATCGCAATAATGCTCAGCACAAAGCCGATGACATGGGATGCCACGTTGAGCATCTCTTCAGCTGGAGAATAGTGTGGTATCGACGCTGTCTTGCCCATAGTTGTCAACACGTCGCTGGTAGCTAGATCTATCTAAAGATCAAAATGTGGGGAAAGAAAGAATCACGCCAGCTTGAACGCTGCCGCACTCTAGATTTATATCACGAAATCCGTATCACGAGATTCCTATCGCAAGAACCATCGCCCGCTTCTTAGCAGTTTCTGATGCTTCTATTTCTAATCATCGATATGACAAAGACATCAGGAGCTAGCCCTGCGCAAACCTCATACCGATGAATAGATTGAATCGCTCATCCGTGGGCTATGGGAAGTCTGTCTTAATCTTGCACAGATGGGTGCTCATACCCTATAGGCAGCACCTGATCTGGATCTACGCGAATACTGATATAGGTAATCTGATCCTGAATATTGCGAAAACCATGAGGCACGCCTGCGGGTATGACTACAATATCTCCAACAGAGATGGTCTTGGTTTCGCCGTTAGTCACTACGCGACTCCCACTTGGCCCAATCAGCTCCAGAACCGACACATTGTCCGCTGGAAACTCTCGGCTTGCCGACTGTTTCTGATCTCCCCCGGTGACTAGTGTGCCTGAGCCGGATAGTACATAGTATATTTCCGCTACGCGGTGATGCACGATCGCATTCACCTCTTCGCCTTCTGTGCGATTTCCCTTGCGCTGCAAGATGCCTACACCGATGTTAACTTCATCACCTATATCGACCACTCTGATCTGCTGATCGATAGTTTCTCCCATGTGCTCAAATACCGTCATGATATCTGCACGCGGAACGTGAGTCGCCGTCGTTGGCGCCTGCGCTAGCAAGCTGGGTGAGAGAGTGCAAAAAAGGGCCGCACTTAGTAGGCGCTTTAGGATTTTATTCGTCATTTGTCTTTTTCCTTTTTCTTGTTGATCAAATTTTTACGTTACTTGCTACCCACACATACCGTCTATTCGTTAACACTACTAAATGGGGCAAAATAAAAATACAGTATTCTAAACTGGCAACTCTTGAAAAATACGCCGCGCGCTTGGATTCTAACACACTGATAATAATTATGAATCGGTGGCACGACCTGCTAAGAACCATCACGGAGGTTCGGCTGTGGAGAAAATAGCCCTATTCGCGATTCGGAAAATTCGGCCAGCTTTAGGAGTGTGTAACTATCGAGCCCCTGGGCATATGAAGGCTCGCAACGCATCCGTGCTACCGAAGCAAATCTTCGCAATCGGCTATATGATGCACTTAGGCTTACTATGAAGTACAGTTAGCGTAATTATTCTTTCGACACCCCTAATTCAACCCCTCAAATATTTATACCCAATGAATCAATCTCCGCAAGCCGACTACGACGTAATCATCCTCGGTGCTGGCGCTGCCGGTTTATTCTGCGCGGCAACGGCAGCTAAGCGTGGCCGGCGCGTGCTGGTCCTTGAGAAAGCCAACAAGATTGGCAAGAAAATTCTGATGTCCGGCGGGGGGCGCTGCAATTTCACCAACCAGTTTGTCGAAGCGGATAATTTTATTTCCGACAATCCGCATTTTTGCAAATCGGCATTGAGCACTTACACCCAATGGGATTTCATTGACCTGGTTGAGCAACACCGTATCGAATACGAAGAGCGAAAACACGGCCAATTGTTCTGCGTGCATTCTGCTAAAGATATCGTAGCCATGCTGAAGACGGAATGTGAACTATCGGGCGTGGAAATAAAAACCCATTGTGAAGTTAACAACGTGGCCAGTTCAGAATCTGATGCACACGGCAATAGCTATCGGTTAGAAATAGCACAGGGCGCGAGTGAGCCCAGAGCAACACTCACGACTAGCTGCCATTCTCTGGTGATTGCCAGTGGCGCATTGTCGGTTCCTACACTGGGCGGCAGCGGTATCGGATACGAAATTGCCAAGCAGTTTAAACTTGAGGTAACCGATCTGCGCAGCGGATTAGTTCCCTTTATGTTCTCCGATTTCATGAAACCACTGTGCGGGCGCCTGTCTGGCTCTTCACTTGAAGTCGAGATTCGCTGCAACGGGCGAGCCTTTACCGAACAGTTACTGTTTACGCATCGCGGCATTAGCGGACCGGCAGTACTTCAGATATCCAACTACTGGCGTGAAGGCGATGAAATCGAGATAGATCTGCTGCCTGCCTTCGATGCGAGTGAATGGCTATTGCAAGCCAAGCGAGACAAGATAAAAACCCAACTTAAAACCTTTATCACCCAGAAAATCGTAAAGTCACTGACCGTCGAATTGCAGAGTTTGTGGTGGCCGCAGCTGGCAGAAACGCCGCTGCTTGAATTCTCTGACAAACAACTGGGATCCATAGGAGAGAAGATTAACTGCTGGCAGCTAAAGCCCTCTGGAACAGAAGGCTATCGAACTGCCGAGGTGACACTGGGTGGGGTAGACACAAACGGCATTAGCTCCAAGACCATGGAGGCAAAGAATCAAACCGGTCTGTATTTTATCGGCGAGGTGCTAGACGTCAGTGGCCATCTTGGTGGTTTCAATTTCCAGTGGGCCTGGTCTTCTGCCTATGTTGCAGCTCAGGTTGTATAGACTGCAGCTATCTGGGCAGCAGACCCTACACCAAATCTGAGACTGACCGCGTCTATTCCTAGAATTTTCTTGCAATTGCAATTGCGCTTGCGCTTACACCCACCCTTCACAACCGCGACTACTCCGCTCACCGAGACGAGAGAGACTAGGGCAGCATTCTCTTTAGCGTGTCATCTTTAACCACATAGTGATGATACAGGCCCGCCAGCGCATAGATCGCAATAAAGAAATAACCGGATAGACCAAGCACACCCTATTTATCTCTTCCGAGAACTCGGCGAGGGAGGTTAATGGTACGCCCCCATTTGTTCGACCACGACTAATAGAATTGATCATCCTCGGAGTTGAATTTCATCTACAAAGCCCTCATATTCGGTCTTATGCACCCACTTTCACGCCTAGGTCTTCTTCTAACCCTGCCAAACATTCTCGCAGGATGCTCTCTAGCTACAGTTTCAGCTATCGACACAAATTCGATGCTTATCGACGCTACACAATTTTCCTCGACGATGAGTAGAGAAATTAATACCTGCAACCGGCAATTCCTAAAGCCTGAGCCAATCGCCGCGCAAGGATTCGATCCCGCGCGAATAGAATTGCTTAACTGGAATATCAAGAAAGGACAAATGCCAGATTGGCAGTCCGATCTAACCCTCTTGGGTGAAGGCAAGCAATTAGTGCTAATTCAAGAGGCAACCCAGTCGATGCGTGACTCCAGCGCTTTACCGACTTCATCAATCTGGAATTTTGCACCAGGGTATTCATCGCGCAAGGGTATAACCGGTGTCGCTACGGCGAGCCAGATTAAACCCCTATCTGCATGCAAATTAACAGCATATGAACCGTGGTCACGAACGCCAAAGGCGACGAGCATCACCAAGTTTGCGCTGAGTGACTCACCGCTGAGCCTGCTTGTGGTTAACACGCACTTGATTAATTTTGCACTGGGTTTGACGGACTACAGAGATCAACTGTCTGCTATTAGCGCGGTTTTACATAGACATTCGGGGCCTGTGATCATCTCGGGTGACTTCAATACCTGGAGACCGGGACGCTACAAATTGCTCGACGCTTTTTTCACGGATCTAGGTTTTGAAGAAATTACTTTTGCAAAAGATCGCCGACTGCGTTTCTTTGGCTCAACACTGGATCACATTTTTGTAGCCGGGATTAGTGTTTTGCAATCAGAAACTCACGAGGTGAGTTCTTCTGATCACAATCCAATGACATTGAGTATGAGTGTAGAGATATGAAGATATTCACTGCAAGCTATTGCATCTTGTTAAGCCTGTTTGTACTAAGC
>Ga0115567_10005614_pt1 | contig 12138 bp, 14 predicted proteins | sample COGITO_mtgs_1204_2_FD_88679 | JGI IMG/M metagenome (GOLD analysis project Ga0115567, IMG submission 88679) | Pelagic marine microbial communities from North Sea - COGITO_mtgs_120412 | ecosystem: Environmental > Aquatic > Marine > Epipelagic | place: Germany:Helgoland, sampling site Kabeltonne...
CCGCATATTACAGTTTTTCAGAAAAAACTAAAAACATGACGGGAGTTGAAGTCTTTGAGGCTTTCTCAAATCAGACTTAAAAGCGCAGCAATATAGTTAGGACTGTAAACAAATTGGTCACTAGCAACTTTTTTACAAACCCCTTTAAAGAAGAGAGCTTGGAGTTAAACTTTAGGCTTTTTTGATCTAAAAATAGGATATGAAAAACTTAGTTGTATTAGCTTTACCAATTTTACTTATTTTAACATCATGTGGCGGTGTTGGCACGGAGCCTACAAGTGCAAAATCAGATGATGCTGATAAAGTTAAGCTGGAGCAGGAGCTGGCAAAAAATAAGGGCTGCAGCGAAGATGTCAAAGACTTAATAGAGGCGGTGGCTGAGCTTTGTGCTTCTGATATGAACGTAGACATCAACCGAACGCTGTGTTTGGTCAAAGCAAGAGGCTTAGTTTCAAAACACCCTGATTTTGTCTGTTCACTTGAGAGTGGTCTATTGGTCGACTCCGACTATATTCAGGAAAATTTTATTGATAAAGTTGAGACTCAAAAAGACAAACTTAAAAACTCAGGTATTTTTGATGATTAATACCTAAAATTATTTTGAACAGCAGCGGCATTTTTTTCAAGGAAATCAAATTTAAAATCTTCTATAGTGCGGCCAAAGTATTTAATTTGAACAAAGTGAGCATACTCATGTGCTAGATTATGAATTTTCATCTTAGAACCCAATAAAATCACATTGTGATCGATCAAATAAATGTTGAACCCTTTTTCAAGCACCCAAAAAGGTATATCTTGTGCAGCAGCTGCTAAAGCAAGTTTCGAATTTTCATCAGTTATAGACTCTGAAATATAAGCAGTTGGCGCGGATTGAACCTCTAACAGGTCTACCTTCATAATTTCCAGAACATTTCTAAGAACTCTAAGCTGAATAGCGCTTTGTCATGAGGAGAGGCGGTTTCAAGTTCAGACTGGGTAAAGTTAATAGAGGCATTTACAGTAAATGAAAAACTTAGAATTGGTAAAAAAACGAACAACATGCGCATAGTTTTGACTCTCCTGGACTAGTACATGATAGCACATTAATTCGACTCAGAGTGACTGAGCCTAAAAAAATCAGCTTTAAAATTACAAGCTTTGTAAAAATTGCATGACCTGTTATTTTTCTAAAAGTCCATTGGCTCTTAAGTACTCAAGCTGTTTCTTTTTATTTTTGAGATTAGAAAGTGTATTGACCATTGCAAAAATATCACCATTGAATTCGGTTGCAAGAAGATTTTCTAGAACTTCAAATTTATGAAAGTAGGTTTTGAACGCAACAATTTTGGCATTGTTTAAATCTTTTAAAAAGACTGAATCATAATTATTGGCTTTGAGTTTTGGCTTAAGGTCAGACCTGTAAGAGTCGGCAATGCTTTTGAAAAGCTTTTCTCTTTTTTGCTCTGCTACTTCTTCTTGATAATCTTGATAATCTTGTTGATCTTTGTTTTTAGTGTAAAAATCTTGAGCTTGAGTGAGAGTTTTTTCTAAAAATGATGTGAAAAGTTTTTGCTCCTCCCACGACATGGCGTCTTCTCTGTATTTTTTTTCATCACCGATTTCTTCTAAAAACCTAAGCAAATAGTGGTGCCCCACAAAGACTGCAAGCTGTTCATTTTTTTCAACATTGTCTTTTACAAAAAAACTTCCATGGAAACATTCGTGAAAAATCGTATCGGCCAAACTCTCTTTACTGTGCTTAAGCATACTTGATAAAATAGGTTCTTTAAACCAACCGAGAGAACTGTATGCAGTTACACCCCTCATATAAGTGTCTAAATCCTTTTTCTTAAGTTTACGGACCTCGCGCTTTGCTTTTTTTTCAGAGAAAAAACCTTTATAAGGAAAGCTCCCCACAATTGGGAAAGACCAAGTTTTGGCTTTAACTTCATTTTTGGGAGAGGCAATGACTAGATAGCTTACAAAGGGTCTATCTAGTTGAACATAGGTGCCGAAGTTTTTTTTGCAGTTTAGACCATTTTTAGCGGCATAGTCTTTGGCTTTTAGGGCATAGCTGAGCTTGACCTTAGTCTTTTCATCTACTGCAACACTTTCGATAGCCTTTTCAATCTTTTGTCTAGAACTGAGGATCTTAACCTGTTCAACAGCTCCTGACATTAGGTAGGGCAGCTGGCACCCAGTTAGAAAAAGAGACAAAGCTAAAACGGTTAAAGTTGAGACAGTCATAACCCGATATTTAAACAAAGGGGAAACTGCATGTCTACTAACGATAACGTGATCGAAATCCAAGATTTTTTGAAATCTAAAAAAACAGGTGATAGCAGCTCAAATAAGAAAGCTTCTGTTAAATCGATTTCAAAAATAAGAAAAGATATGATCTTGGAGGAGCGTAGAGAGGTTAAAAGAACCCTTTTGACTGAATTTGTTGGTGCTTCAATGGTTATACCTGGTAGCGGCCTTGTTAAAGTGATTTTAAATGATATCTCGGTGGGTGGTATCTCATTTGATGTGCCTACTAAGTACGGCAAATTAGAAACTGGTGATCAGTTGGCCGTTAGGGTTTACTTAAACCACACAACCTATTTTCCACTTATGGTTACAGTTACAAACTGCCGCTTTGATAAAGAGGACTGCGTCCACAGACATGGTGCTGAATTTTTAGAGGGCTCGGTGAATGAAAAAGCTATTGGTCACTTTATTAAGTTTATGGAAACTGTGAGCACCAGTTTAAAAGCTGACTCAGGCGATATATTGCTTACTAAATAGACTAAAGAAGTCTTAAAACCTTTTAATTTTAATATAAAGCTAAAAAAAACGCTTTCTTAATGCGTCTCTTCTTCACATCTCGACTTTAATAGGGAGATAATAGAGACAACCTAAGGAGGGGTTATTTTGAAGTTTTCTAAAAAAATAGTTGTCGATACAAACGTTATTCTCTTTGATTCATCTTCCATTCAAAAGTTTCACGATGCTGATGTTTACATTCCCATGTCAGTTATTGAAGAAATAGACCGCTTTAAAAAAGACCTTGGTGAAAATGGTAGAAACGCCAGACAGTTCAGTAGATTTATTGATGTTCTAAGAGAAAAAGGAAAACTCTCCGAAGGTGTCTATCTAGAAGATAGAAAAACTAGAATCCATGTTAAAGCTGATTTAGAAAACGAAGCCAATCTGCCGGCTGAACTCAATCACGAAAAAGCGGACAATCGAATTTTAGGAACTGCCCTTTCTTTACAGAAGCAGTATGACGATGTTGAGCTGATCACTAAAGACATAAACTTAAGAATTAAAGCTGATGTTTTCGGAGTTTCCGCTAGAGACTACGAAGGCGAGGAGCTTCCGGCTGAAGACGAATTTTATTCGGGCCGAGCTGAAATTACAGTGACAAGTGACAAAATTGATCTTTTTTACAGAGAAAAAGCTTTTGTTCCTTCACCTGATCATAAACTTTTGGGAAACCAATATGTGATTATGAAAGATGAATCCAATCCAAACCATTCTGCAGTAGGAAGGTACGACCTAAACGCACAAGCGATTGTTCCACTAATCACACCAAATGATTCTGTATGGGGTGTTCACCCTAGAAACGTAGAGCAAAGTTTTGCACTCGATGCGCTCTTAAACGACGACGTTTTGTTTGTCTCTCTAGTGGGTAAAGCAGGAACAGGTAAAACCTTGATGGCTTTAGCTGCAGGACTTTCAAAAACTTTAGATGAGGGAAGATTTCAGAAGCTTTTGGTCAGTAGACCAATCTTTCCAATGGGTAAAGACATTGGTTACCTGCCGGGTGACGTTGAGCAAAAATTAAACCCATGGATGCAACCAATCTTTGATAACGTTGAATTTTTAATGGGCGCTGATAAAAAAGCTGCTGGGCGGGCACAGGAACTTATCAACCAAGGCATGCTCAACATTGAGCCTTTGACTTACATAAGAGGGCGAAGCATTCCAAATCAGTATTTAATTGTTGATGAAGCTCAGAACCTGACTCCTCACGAGATCAAAACAATTGTGACAAGAGCAGGCGCGAACACTAAAGTTGTTCTTACAGGCGACAGACATCAGATAGACAACCCATACATTGACGCTGTGAACTCAGGTCTTTCCTACTGCGTTGAAAAGTTTAAAGGACAAAAACTTTCAGCTCATATCAACCTTACAAAAGGTGAGAGATCAGAACTTGCAGAGCTGGCAGCGAACCTGTTGTAAGCAGCTAATTGAATTTGTTAAGAGTAAAAGGAGCAGCTTTAGGGCTGCTTCTTTTGGTTGGGTTTCTGGTGTGGAGAGCGGTCCACTCAGAAACGTGTTGCTTTAAAATGACATTCTACGGCTCTGTAGTTTTATTTTAGGCAGTTTTAATATGTCTTAGCGCGATATTTTTGATCTGAGACTTTAGGTTTTAATCTAGACCCGAAAACTAATTAGTCTGCTAAACTAATAATTAAACCCTGCCGATTCATCACTATGGTCAATTCCTTCTTTTTTATACTTTCTCTAATGCCCATTACGAGCTCGGCTCAGTTATGTGAAGCAAATAAGATTTTGAAAGATGGAGCTTATAACCGCTGCCAGGTTACTAGAGACAGCACAACTGGTGAGTTTTCAAATTTGACTGAGAGAGGTTGTGAAATTTTCTGTGAAAACAAATGTAATGCTCTTGGATTCTCTGCATCGAACTATACTACTTTAGGTCAATTTTTTCGTGACAAAAAATTACCCTACACAATTGTTTATAGGGGGCGATGTATTGGGCAGCGAGAGGCGGCCAAGTCCTACTATGAAACCTGGAAAGGAAAAACAGGTAGGATGGTTGATCAAGATAGCAACTCACAATACAGAGGAAAAGAGAGCTGTTCATTGGTTAACGGCCAATATCTAGTATATTATTTTCATGCTTCGACTGGTTGCTCTCCGGCTCCAGATTATAGACAAGATAAAAAAATGCCTGAAGAAGCTCCTGCGGTTAGCTAATAAATTATTTCAAGTGATCTCCATTACGCATAAGCCACTAGTTACTAATAAAAAACACTTTAGATCCAATGAGTCTTTCTAAGTAGGAAAGACTTTTTTATTTGGTCAGAAAGTCTATGAGTTCAAATGAAGTGTTCGCTCTGTCATTGTTAATAAGATTTAAGCTGCTTTTTTTTCATCTAATTTTTCGTTAAGAATATTTAGAATTTTTGGAAATTCATAGAGAGGTCGCCAACTGTCCTCGCCTTTTTTCCAGAGCAAAACCTTTTCGACTTGTTCGATCGCACTGATTTTTAAAATAAGATGACTCTGATTAAAAGGTCCATACCTTTTGTCTTCAAAAGCAAAATACCATTTGTCATTAAGTTGATTCAAAGCGAGTTTGGCAACCTCTTCAACTGATTTACTCTCGTCTGGGCTGTCGCTCACAGGGGCGGGTACTGCTCTTATTTCAGTTTTCTTAGGACTGCTCAAATAAAAAGTCCAAGACTGCTTGTCGGTCCACTCTTCCATTCCAGGGCCCCAAATAAGAGTGGAGTCATCACATGTTTCAATCACGTGGCTAGTGGCAAAAGGCCCACAAATTTCTTCATCTTTGAGTAAAAACCAAGTCATACTGGCTGTTCGGCTAGTAGCCTCATATATTTTAGCTTTTAAGAGTTTTTTTGAGGCAGCACGGGTCCTGTTATTGTCAAAAGACACTACAGTCTGACATAGTCTCAATATGAAGCACGTTAGATCAATTTTTAGACCTTTAAAAGAGATGGGTTTGATTTTTGTGTTTGTTTCATTTGCACTTCTGCCGCAGCTCCTGCTCATTAAAAGAACAGTTGATAGCACAACTGATTACCAAACTGCGGTTTCCTCAGGCCATAATATGGAGCAGATGGAGCTGAAGCTTTATCAAAACGGTGCTCTTGATTGGCTCTTAAAGTCGAAGTACGCACGTTCTCACACCAACGGTGAGTGGGCTCTTGAAAAGGTCGACGGGCAGTACCTGAACAACACGAATGAGAAAATTGATTTTAGCAGTGAGCGTGGAAAAACCAATCTTAAGAAAAAAAGCTTTAGTCTTATTGGTGAAGTGAAAGCCAAATCTACAACAGGGTATAAACTTGAAACCAATTCACTAATTTTTACAACAGATGAAGAAAAAAGAAGAAAGTTTAGCACAAGTGATCCCGTTAAAATTTACAATGTAGGTGAAAAACTTGAGGTCTTGTCAGTTGGGCTTGAAGGGGAAGTCGAATCAGGTGTGGTGAAACTGTTATCTGATGTGCGGTGTGAAAAATCAGTGAAAAACTACAAAGACATCCTCATTCAAAGTGATACAGCTGAGTTTAAGTCATCTTTAAAGAGCATTAGATTTAGAGACAACTTAAGAGTTTCTCAAGAGAAATTTAAAATCAAAGGCGAAGAAGCCTACTTTGTTTACGATGAAAAAAATAGAACTCTAAAGTCAGTGCAGGTAGAGGGAGATATTTTAGCCTCGGACGGAGTTAAGACAGCTATGTCTGAAACCGTTGAAATGCGGACCACTGAAGATGTGATTATTTTTCAAGGAAATCCAAGAATAAAAATGGGTAAGAATGAAATGATTGGCCAAGAAATTTTAATCACGAACAAACAAAAAAATATTCAAGTGATTCGTGGTAATATCAAGTCGACTAAGCAGGGAGTCAAAATCAATGACTGAAGACATAAAAAAGAAGTCAGCAAAAAAGTCAGCAAAAAAATCTGAAATTATAGGCGGCCTTGAAGCCCAGTCACTTTCTAAATCTTATAAGGGTAGAAAAGTTGTAAAGTCAGTTTCTATGTTTATAGAGCCGGGTGAAATTGTAGGCTTACTGGGTCCTAATGGTGCAGGAAAAACAACAAGCTTTTATATGACGCTGGGTCTTGTTGCATCAGACGGTGGAAAGGTTTTTTACAATGGTGAGGACATCACTAAACTCACCATGTCTCAGCGTGCAAAAAAAGGAATCTCTTACTTGCCGCAAGAGGCGAGTATTTTTAGAACAATGACAGTTGAAGAAAATATTATGGTCGCCCTCGAGTCCTCTAAAACACCAAAGGATGAACACGCAGCCCGCGCTAAAAAACTCTATCAAGAGTTTCAAATTGAGCACATAGTCCATAGTCTAGGTAAGGCACTTTCAGGTGGTGAAAGAAGAAGAGTTGAAATTGCCCGAGCGCTAGCCGGACGTCCAGATTTCTTGCTTCTAGACGAGCCCTTTGCAGGGATTGACCCCATTGCAGTGAGTGAGATCCAAAAAATTATTTTATCATTAAAGAATAATGGTCTTGGGATTTTAATTACCGACCATAACGTCCGAGAAACATTAGGTATATGCGATAGAGCGTATGTTCTGAAGGCGGGCGAAGTTGTATTAACTGGTAAGCCACAGGACATATTAGAATCTAAGATAGCTAGAGAGAGCTATTTAGGCGAAGACTTTAAGATGTAAGAGGAAGCTCAGTTGATCTTCTTTTGGCTTCTTGGAACAGAAGGGGATAAAGAGATGGCGGGATTTAGTTTAAAACAGAGTATGAAGCTGTCACAGCAGCTCAGAATGACGCCTCAGTTGCAGCAGGCCATCAAGATGTTACAGCTCTCCAAAATGGAGCTTGAGACAGCAATACGAAAAGAACTAAATGAAAATCCACTTTTAGAAGAGATGATCGATACTGTTGAAGGTGACCCTGGCGAAGAGATGAAAATGAATTCTGGTAATTCAGATTCAGACAATAAGGTTGAACAGGACCCTACTAAGCAAGATGAATTTGATTGGGACAACTACACTGATCAATCGGCTCCTAAAAGTTCAAGTGGTCAGCTTGAAGCCATCAATTATGATAACTTTATTTCACGTGAAGAAGACCTACATGATCACCTTGTGTGGCAAGCCAATATGTCTGGTTTTAACGATGAAGAATTAGAACAAGTTCTGACTCTTGTGACCTACGTTGATGACAACGGATATCTGACTCACACGATTAAGGAAATTGCTGAAGAAAATGAAATGAAAGTTTCTGACTTAGAAGAGTCTCTGCAATTTGTTCATGAGTTTGATCCTGCGGGCGTAGGTGCAAGAGATTTAAAAGAAAGCCTTTTGATTCAAGCGAAGTACCTAGAAGAAGACACTCAAGATTTACTCTACCTTATCAACAATCACTTAGATGATATGCAGAGCAAAAACTTTAAACAGATCTCAGAGCAAATGAGTGCCAACTCAGACCCTAAAAGAATGATTGGTGTTGAAGAGGTTCAGCAGCTTGCAGAAATTGTTCTTTCAATGAATCCCAAGCCGGGTAGGGCATTCATAACGAGTGCGGACACACAGTATGTGACTCCTGATGTTTATATTAAAAAAATCAGTGATGAGTATGTGGTGAGTTTAAATGAAGAGGGCCTCCCGAAACTTCAGATCTCACAATTTTATAGAGAACTGGCTCATAAGAAAATTAAAGAAGCTGGTCAGGGTGATAAGCCTGAAGGCAAAGACAAAGAAGCTGGCATGTACTTAGATGAAAAACTTAAAGCTGCTATGTGGTTGATTAAGTCGATCCATCAAAGACAAAAAACCATCTTTAAAGTTGCTGAAAGTATTGTGAAGCATCAAATCGAGTTTTTTGAAAAAGGGCCTGAGCACATCAAGCCTATGATTTTAAAAGATGTTGCTCAAGATATTGAGATGCATGAATCAACAGTGAGTAGAGTGACGACAAATAAATTTGTTTTTACTCCTAGAGGTGTTTTTGAGCTCAAGTATTTTTTCAACTCAGGTATTTCAACTACGGGTGGGGACTCACTTGCTAGTGAATCAGTAAAGATGAAAATCAAAAAGCTTGTGGCTTCTGAAGACTTGAAAAAACCACTTTCAGATCAAAAGATTGTAGACCTTCTTAAAAAAGATGGGATCAAGATCGCAAGGCGTACAGTTGCTAAGTACAGGGATGTATTGGGAATCTTGCCGTCTAGTAAGCGTAAAAAATTCTACTAAAGTGCCAGGCCCTCATTTACATGACTGAGGGTTTTGAGGTTTCAAAAAAATATTTAAACACGCTAGTTAACTTTTTAACTAGCGTTCTTCAACTGCTTTTGCGTTAGGATTTTTTTTACTCTCGGTGAAATCATACTCATCTCTCATTAAAACCTTCTTTGTAATTTCTAAATTCGTTCACAGAAAATTAATTAACCAAACAGTCTCCATACTTGTACATATATTATGTGTATAAGTTAAATCTCTCAAATAAGAAGATGCAAAAAGAGGAACTTGTTTCCCGAGGCTTATTTGAGTTAAGGCCTTTTCAAGTTCGGATAGGACTGACCATTTAATCTAATGACTGGCGACCGGATGCTTAAATCTACAGATAGGTAGACTTACATTAAAGCGTAACTTTTTTCTTGCAATAAGAGCCTCTAAGAAGGAGAAGTTTATGTTCAATTCACTAAAATATGCTAAAATACTTGAGGACGCTGGTTTGCCTAGAAGCCAGGTCGAAACACACAATCAGATTATTTCTGAGGTTTTGGAGGAAGAGTTGGCCACTAAAAGAGATATTGAAAGATTAGAAGATAAAATCGAGAAGCTTGAATACAAACTTGTGTTTAAGCCGGGTTCTTTAATGGTCATTCTGTTTGGTAGCGCTATTGGTGTGGTGAGCTTGGTGCTTTAAGTAAAAAGTCATTATTGAGCACAGCACAAAAATCTTTTCAAATTTTTTTCGATCCGGAAAAGTTTTAATTTTGAACTTCTTTACTCATTGTAACTGAGAAGTTTAAAAACTAGAGCCTGTACTAGTGCTACAAGACCAAAGAGAATATAGACTGCGGCCACACCAAACGGCCAGTGGTCCATTTTTGAAACGAAAACAACAATTAGTGCAGCAGAGACTAGGACACAAAACCAAAAAACTAATGCTGAATGTAGAAAGTACTTACTTTTATTTTTTTCTAAAAAATACAAACTTAGGAAAAATACAAGAGCAGGAATATATGAGAAAATTGTTGCACCTCCTCCTGAAAGCAAAATCTTTCCACCCGTAGCGATTAAGCTTCCAACAAACACAACAATTATCCATAATGCTGAGGCCACAAGGGCTGATTTGCTAATTACATTCTTAAAGTCCATATAAGGCTCCCTTTATCAGTGCTTTTTTATAAACACAGCTTGGGGCCTAAAGTTTCAAATTTAAGCTTGATTGTGACCGATCAGCTGGGGCTTTGGCGCTTATTGTCAGGATTGGTTTGCCGCGGCTAAATACTAATGTGTTGATAAAAAGAGCCTGGATGCTAGGTTTCCGAAATGGAAAATTCAAATTATAAACGTAAAAACTGTAAGGTGCTTGATCTAGGTTTTGAAATTCAAACTGACTCTGAAGGCTTTGTGCAAAAAAGCCAATTGATTAAGAAAGCTGGGGCTCAAAAATTTAAGTCTGAAAAGTTTAAGTTTGATTTGAATAAAGTAGAGGGACTAAGCCCTTTTCAAAAGAAAATTTACAAAGAACTAATCAAGGTACCAGCGGGAAAAACTGTTTCATATTTAGAATTAGGCAAGAGGGCTGGCTATAAAAACGCAAGCCGAGCAGTTGGAACGGCGATGGCAAAAAATAAACTTGTTTTGTTTATACCTTGTCACAGAGTTGTGAGGTCTGATGGCAGCCTTGGGAATTTCTCTGGTTGTGGCGGAACAGCTACTAAACAAAGACTTCTAGAACTTGAAACACTTAAAGGAAACTTGTTTTAGTTTCAAAATTTGCATTATATCTAAGGTTTAACACCTGGACTTCCGACCAGTTCTTTAAGACGTTTAAGTCTGTAAGGAGAATATATGTTGGTCAGACACCACAATAAAAAAGGAACAGTCTCTTCAGATTATTTTGAAGAGTATGCGGAAGCAAAGTTGGCGCGCTTAGAAAGAATGTCTTTTGGCGTTTCAAAAGTAGACATTTCAACCTCAAAAGAGGGTAATTTTTATTCAGTAGACATTTGTATACTTGGTACCAAAGAGGTCAGGAGTTCTGCTTCAACTAATGATTTAATGGACTCACTTGATAGGGCCATTGATAAAGTTGTCAGGCAGGTGGCCAAGCTTAAATTGAGCGGTCATCACGCTATTCGTGAAAGACGTAAAAGTAAGCGTAACTTAAAAAACCAAATCATGAATATGGAGGGTTTTGTCGGTGTGACAGAAAAAGTAGCATAATTTGCTTAATAACTAAGAATTAACATATTAAAATGACTGTTAGCGTGCCGTGTGGTGCGCTTTTTTTTATCCCCGCATTGCTAAACGGTCGGCCCCTTGATAACTTTCCTTCTTTTGAAGGTGTTTTTTTGCACCAGTTATTAGAGGAGTGTGTCCATGATTTCAAAAGGTTTTTTTACAAGTGAATCTGTTTCTGAAGGTCATCCAGATAAGATGGCAGACCAAATATCAGATGGAGTTTTAGATGCTTTATTGGCCCAAGATCCTTTAAGCCGGGTTGCTTGCGAAACTATGATCACAACCGGTCTTGTTTGTGTTGCTGGAGAGATCTCAACAAAAGGTTACGCAGACATTCCAGAAATTGTTAGAAACACAGTTAAAAACATTGGTTACGATTCAAGTGAAAAAGGTTTTGATTTTAAGACTTGTGCAGTGATCAACTCAATCGACAGACAGTCGGCTGACATCGCAATGGGTGTAGACGCCGAATCAGATGACAACACTGGAGCAGGGGATCAAGGGATCATGTTTGGTTTTGCAATCAATGAGTCTAAAACCTTAATGCCTCACGCACTTTCTTTGTCTCATGAACTTTTAAGAATCTTAGCTAGCAAAAGAAAATCTGGTAAAGCTGATTTTATTTGGCCAGATTCAAAATCTCAAATCACTGTAAGATATGATGGCGACAAGGTTCAAGAAATCGACACGGTTGTCTTGTCGACTCAGCATTCTCCAGATGCCACCCAAAAACAGATTCAAGAATTTGTGAGAGACGAACTTGTTAAAGAGGTCCTTCCTTCAAACCTCATCACAGCAAATACAAAGTTTCACATCAATCCAACGGGAAGATTTGTAATTGGCGGTCCTCAAGGTGACTGTGGTCTTACTGGCCGTAAGATCATTGTGGACACTTACGGTGGTTACGGAGCTCACGGCGGGGGTGCTTTCTCTGGTAAAG
>Ga0115567_10005617_pt1 | contig 12137 bp, 9 predicted proteins | sample COGITO_mtgs_1204_2_FD_88679 | JGI IMG/M metagenome (GOLD analysis project Ga0115567, IMG submission 88679) | Pelagic marine microbial communities from North Sea - COGITO_mtgs_120412 | ecosystem: Environmental > Aquatic > Marine > Epipelagic | place: Germany:Helgoland, sampling site Kabeltonne...
CCGCTAAAATCAAATTCCTGCCAGCAGCAGAAATCCCAGAAGAATAAGGGCGATAGCGTTGGTCTGTGATGTTTTCTAAGGTGGCGTTTAGCGATAATGCTTTTGTAAATTGGTATTGCGCCGCTATATTCAAAGTGTACCAATTGGGAGAATAGGGATCACCATTTGCATCTTTGGCATATAGATAGTAGTTAGCCGCTTGACTTGGCGCAAGATCCTCAAAATCGAACTGACCGTTATAGACCCCAAAGAAATCAACTTTTAATTTATTTTTATTAAAAATCAAGTGCGTATTACCAAATTGCGGAGCGGCATGGCGAATTGGGTTTTGGCTACCATCATCGTCTTCTTCAAAACCATTTGTAATATTAAAAGTAGAAGTAAGCTGAAGGTTTTTGGTAAAGTTAATTTCAACATTCGCTTCAAAGCCATAAACTTCAGCTTTTGCAGCATTTTGGATCGCTTGCACATTGCTAAGTTCGCCTTGGTACTCTATTTCAGTTTCCCCATTGAACGCAAAATCGCGACGTACCAACGCATTTTCAAGCTTGGTCATATAGGTTGCAAAATCCAGTTTTACGATATTTCCAAAATTAAAGGTAACGCCAAGTTCTCCGTTATATCCGTATTCGCTCTCCAAATCGGGATTTGGCACCACAACGCTTCCGGGTTCGCTGTCAAATATCTTTCCTATATCATCAATATTGGGAGCGCGAAATGCCGTTCCAAAATTGATTCGGCTTCCGAAGATCTTGTTCGGGTTCCAAGTAAGTCCGGCGCTTCCGGTTAACGAACCACTATTGATATTTATTTCAGAAAAAGGAAAATCATAAAACGTATCATCAAATTTGGCATCTATCAAAAAATGGTTGTAGCGTAAACCGCTTGTAAACGTAAGTTCTTCATTCAGCTTCCAAAGCAAACTTCCGTAACCGGCATACGATTGCCACGTACTTCCATCTGGATATCGCGACGCGTTTGGTGCGGTTTCTCTGGTTTCTATATTTGTTTGGCTTCCGTTGCTATTTACTTTATTATAGATCGCTTCGATGCCATAAAAAAGGGTGATGTCATTCAATTTCTTGGTCAAATCGCATGCCGCAGTGTAAGCGTTTACTTTTTCGTCGGTTTCAAAAAGTGTTGGTTTTCCAAAATCACGATCGTTTCGGCTTTCTTTAAATTGCTGAAACGAAAGGCTTGTAATGGCTTCATCATATAAAGAAGTTCCCTTGTTGGTAATCTGCAAGTTCGCGTTGAACCAATCTTGCGGACCGTAATACCATTCTGCCGCGCGCAGTTTTCCGTTTCGTTTGCGTATCAAACGATCGTAACGTGGATAATCGCTGGTCGTGGTATAAAAAAGTCCGAGATTAAAATCCCATTTTTCCGAAGGCATATAACGGATGCGTTGCATCAAATTTAATTGATCGTAACCTGTAGGATTCTGAAATTTTGGATTCTCATTTTCAACAACAGTATCAACTCCGTTTTCGGTTACTACATATTCATTCCGAAGATAGTCGTCTGGACCGTGACTTCCCATTCGAAGATCGTCAAAATCACTGTAACTAACGCTCGTTAAAAACGCCCATTCTTTTCCGCCGATATTAAAATCTATATGTCCCGTTTTTTCATTGTTTGCAGTTGCGTAACGTGTGGTTGCATTTCCCGAATATGCAAAACCTTCTTCAAAAGAAAATTTTGGCTTTTTGGTATAAAAATTTATTACGCCACCAATAGCATCGCTGCCATAAATTACCGAACCAGCGCCGAGAATAACCTCGGTACGTTCAATGGCAAAAGGGTCTATTGAAATTATATTCTGAACATTTCCGCCACGAAAAATAGCTGTATTAAATCGTACGCCATCAACAGCAATTAAAAGTCTGTTGGTAGAAAAACCACGAATTAAAGGGCTTCCACCGCCCAACTGACTTTTTTGCACATAAACTGCTCCGGTTTGTTGTAATAAATCTGCTGCGGTTTGCGGATTTTTAAATTGAATATCGTCGCTATTTATGCTTAATATCTGCTGCGAAACATCACGCTTTTGTTGTTTAAATTTCGCTACGGAAAGTACTATTTCATCTAAAGCGTTTGGATCTTGCTGAAGAAAAATCTTGTTTCCGGAAGAGATTATTTCAGATTTTAAACTTGTTTTGTCGTTATGAGAAATATGCTGAAATGTAATTTTTTCAGTTTTTCTGAAGATTGAAAGGTTCGCAAAGCCGTCAAAATCTGTTATAACGATCTTCGAATTTTCTGGATTAAATATTACTACACCACTGATTGGTAGTTGTGTTTCTTTCTCCAAAACCTGAACTTCTTGTGCGAAAATAGAAGATGAAAACAGCAAATAGAAAATAAACAAAAAGTATATGCGCATGCTATTGAAAAATTTGGTGGAGTACCGCCAACGATTTTGGTTTTTTATATTCCTGCAAATGTAATTGATAATAGGCCAAAACCAAATCTAGAACCTCGGCCCGAAGTTTTTTAGCAATTCGTATTTCTGCAGATTCTTCAAAAGTTAAACCAAAGAATTTTTTAAAAGCTTCCACAACTTCGCCTTCCTCACAATAGATATGCGTTATATTTTTTTGAAAAACGCCTTCTTGTAGATTAAAAAACGGTAAATCAATATCGCTATCATCTGGATAGAAGCCAAGATATTTGCTCAATTTAAGGAGAAAATAGATATGAAAATTTGCAGCGCCGACGTGAAGATCCAGCCACTGCAATGCGCTTTCCAGAAAAATAAACAGCGCATCGTTAACCTCTTCTTCCCGTATCGTGTTCTTTAATATTTCAGAAAGAAACATCGCGATCGCAGATTTTTCGATATGGGTATGGATGGTTTGGTATGGATAGGCAACTTTAACCTCTTTCATGTATTCCAAAGTGCCTTTATCCTTGTGGTTGGCAACGATTTCTAATTGGGTAAGTGGTTGAAAATACGATGCCCGCATCTTGCCTTTGCGAGATTTTAGCACACCACGCAATAGATAAGTTTTAATTCCAGAAGTTTGTGTGAAACACGTAACTATTAAATCTGCCTCGCTGTATTTCAAGGCTGAAAAAACGATGGCTTTAGTGGTTACGACCATTAGCGAATAACCATTATCTTAGCCACTTTGGTTTCCAAAAGATCTTCAGTTGTTACCAGAATAAAATAAACACCAGAAGCCACTTTGTATTTTCCGAAGGCAGTTGTATCCCAAAGGATGCTTCCACCAACAGATTTTTGTTCGAAAACAAGATTTCCCTCAAGATCTGTTATCTTAACATTTGCGCCAGCCGTTAATTTATCTATGGTTACATTGCCGTTAAAATTAGGCCGTACGGGATTTGGAAAAGCATACACGCTTTCTAAAGTTTCCTGGGCTGCTGTTGCGGTTCCATTATAGGCAACAAGACCGTTTGGGGTTGCAAAATACACCACACCAGAAGCATCGTCTATCGCTATATCTTGAACTGTGTTAGATGGTAGTGGCGAATTTTCTTTCGTAAAACGTAATAAGGTTTCCTGCCCGTTTGATGAAACATAAAAAACCCCTGATGTAGCGGTAGCCAACCATTTATTGTTAGATCCATCTACTTCAATATCTGTTACCGATTGTTGAAAGAGCAGCTCTTGTGGAACACCATCGTCTAGAATTATTATTTCCTGCGATTCTACCGTTGCGTCGTCTTCAAAAAAGCCGCTTACATTAAATAGAACTCGCAAACCTGCAAGAGTACCTATCCATAATCGATTTTGATTATCGAAAGCTAAAGAACGAATGTTATTGGTTGGCAGATTGCCTTGACCGATTTCATCTTTTATAATATTGAATTTTTTTGATTGTGGATCGTAGCCTACAAGTCCGCTTCTTACAGCACCAAAAAACACAAAACCTTCGCGGCTTATCTTTATTTCGCTTAATGCAAGTTCATCTTCGCCATCAATAATGCTAGAAATATCTATTATCTCAAATTGACCTGTTGGCGATAGTTTAATGAGTGCGTCATTTGTTCGCGACTGTACAAACCAAAGATTTCCCTGCCTGTCGAAGGCCATACCGTATAAACGAATTCCCAAATCCCTGTTTCCGCCAGGAATGTTTAGCGGACTGTTAGTTTCATCGTATAAAATAGAAGGTGTTTGCCCCTCGATTCTCAACAATCCTTTTTGATGAGAAGTTGCATAAACCACGGAAGTATCTTGTGGATTAATTATAACATCCACAAGGTCATTCGCATTGCGCAACTCTTCAAAAGGAATATTTTTCCAACTTCCGTTCTTAAGATTACTGATCCCTTTTTGACTTAATGGAAATGGATTAAAAGAAATATCTACATCACCAAAAACTGCCCATAGCTGTCCTGGTGAGGCATCGATAGCGAAAGGATCGTTTCTAATAGGCCCATCTGGTAAAATCTGTTCTGCGGAATTTCCAGAAAAGGGAACCACGAGCATTCCTAAATTGGTTGTCCCTAGATAAAAATTATTGTTGTAAGAAAATCCAAATTGAAGAGCATATTCAAAATCTGTAATATTAGTTATCTGTGCTTGCTGCGTAAAACCGGCAATATAGCTTTGTACCGAAGATTGTGTTGTAATGGTAAGCGTTTCACCAGTGGATGTAAATCCATTTATAGTTTCTGGAAACGTAATGACCTGTCCAAGAATTCCATTTTCATCTACTCTAAAAACAGCGTTATTGGGAGAAGCGGCAAAAACCTCGTTCCCTAAAGTTTGAACTCCCAAAAAAGATCCTGTTGCGATTTCACTCCATTGTCGAAAATCTATTAAATTGTCATTATCTACTAACGCTACTCTAATGCCACCATCTGTTGAAGCCGCGAAAACATAAGGCTCTAAAACCGTTGTTTGGGTTATATTTAAACGCTCACCTTGATCTCCTATAAAATAAGAATCTCCAAATTCAAGACTTGCCAAATCAAATATCGAAATGCCAAATTGTGCAGCTATGTATAGCTTGCCATTATATTCATTAAAATGGTTTATGCGTTTTCTGTCTGGCGGAATGGTTGGCTTATCTAAAATATCTACTACAGTAAGCACGCTGTCGTCACGGTCTGAAAATATTTCAATCAGGCCATTTTCATACCCAATTACTAAAAGCCTAAAGTCTTCACTGTAATAAATAGTAGAAATCTGTTCTCCGGAAAGTCCGTTGATTGTAGATATGGTTTCAATTTCCTTTGTAGAAAGATCGTATGTAAACACCGAATTTTCAGAAGCTGCAAAAATCTTGTCGTTGCCTTGCGCTATACTTTTGATGGAGACATATGAAAAATAGCCTGTCCAGTTTTTTTCAAAATTCTGTGAAATAGCACAAATGGAAGTAAGCAATAAAAGTATGGAGACTAATTTGTTCATAAGCTTTATAACACAGAATATAACTTGCTAAAATACTATTTATTGCTGTTTTTAAATAGAAAAGGCCGCCTTTTCCGGCGACCTTTTCAAATAATATAGGTTCAGAAGTTATACTACACCTTGTGCGAGCATAGCGTCTGCTATTTTTACAAATCCGGCAATGTTTGCTCCTTTTACATAATCTACATATCCATCACCCTCTTTACCATACTTTACGCAGGCAGCGTGAATATCATTCATAATGGTATGTAATTTTTCATCAACTTCTTTCGCTGTCCAGCTTAAACGCAATGAGTTTTGAGACATCTCAAGACCTGAAGTTGCCACGCCACCTGCGTTACTAGCTTTTCCTGGAGAAAAAAGAATCTTCTCTTTGGTGAAAACCGTAATCGCTTCTGGAGTACAAGGCATATTGGCTCCTTCGCCAACCAAAATACATCCATTTTTCACCAATGTTTTGGCATCTTCCTCGTTCAATTCATTTTGTGTTGCACAAGGTAAAGCAATATTACATTTAACGCCCCAAGGTGTGTCTCCATCGTGATATTCAGCAGAAGGATATTTATCTGCGTATTCGCTAATACGACCACGCTTCACATTCTTTAGATTCATAATAAAATCTAACTTTTCTGTATTGATACCTTCCTTATCATAAACAAAACCTGAAGAGTCTGACAATGTCACGACCTTTCCGCCCAACTCAATTACTTTTTCTGCTGCGTATTGCGCAACGTTACCCGAACCAGAAATTACAACTGTTTTACCCTTAAAGCTTTCACCTTTAGTCTCAAGCATATTCTTTGCAAAATATACGTTACCGTATCCTGTTGCTTCTGGACGCATTAACGAACCTCCATAAGAAAGGCCCTTACCCGTAAGTACACCTGTAAATTCGTTTTTAAGACGCTTGTATTGACCAAACATATAGCCTATTTCTCTTCCACCAACACCAATATCACCAGCAGGAACATCGGTATTTGGACCAATGTGTCTTGCAAGCTCGGTCATAAAGCTTTGGCAGAAACGCATCACCTCAGCATCGCTCTTTCCTTTTGGGTCAAAATCTGAACCGCCTTTTCCGCCGCCCAAAGGCAAAGTAGTCAAGCTATTCTTGAAAGTCTGTTCAAAACCTAAGAACTTTAAGATGCTTAAATTAACACTTGGATGAAAGCGCAAACCACCTTTATAAGGTCCAATTGCTGAATTGAATTCAACACGAAAACCACGGTTTATATGTATTTTATTATTATCGTCTGTCCAGGGTATACGGAAAATAATGGTGCGTTCTGGCTCTGCCATACGCTCTAAGAGCATCTTATCTTGGTATTTTTCGTTTTTTTCGATAAAAGGAATAACTGTTTCAGCTACTTCCGTTACTGCCTGAAGGAATTCTGGCTCGTGGTTGTTTTTTTTCTCGACGTTGGAGATAAAATCTTTTACACTTTGTTTCACAATTTCGGATTTTTCAATTAAATGATAAAAATGCAAATGTATTTGCTAAATCACTATATTAATGATGAATATACTAATTTGAAAACGTTTCCGTTATTCAAGTGACAAATATACAAGATTATACAACTCGCTATAAGTAACGTTTAATAAATTTTTGCCAATGGTGCAATTGTTTTTGTAAAATTTCGCCATTACATATGTTTTCATATATTTGTTGCGTCTCAATCTAAACCTATGAAAATGAATGCCAAACTACCCATTCTGGTATTTCTTCTGTTATTGTTTCCTATAAAGGATGCTTTTGCTCAATTTGGCTTTTCGCAAGAATTGGGTGTAATAACAGGACCGGTAACATTTTATTCAGATTTTGGGCAAAGAAACAATTTTGAAACAAATATCAATAACGTTGGAATAGGTATAGGGTTAATTCATTATATCAATTTTGCCTACCGAGCAGACTGTAATTGTTACACGCGTGATGTATATTGGAACGATCATTTCAAAATAAGATCAGAAATCGATTATCATATTACAAATTTTGAGCATTATGGTGAATGGGTAGATGAAAGTAAGAATTCGGAACGCGCCAACCAGTTAAGAGCGATGAGCGGCACATCCAAAGTTCTTGAAATAGGTTCACAATTAGAATATTTTCCATTAAGTATTAGAGATTTTCAAGCAGGCCAATATCGAATTGCACCATTTGTAAGTGCTGGAGCACATTTTGTTAGTTACGATCCTGAAGTAAGCTCTTCATTAGGAGAACTAAATACGCCAACCACAACATTCGATAAATACTTTAATTCTTTTCAACAAGATCAAGCATCGACTTGGGCCGTTGTTGGAAGTGTTGGTATACGTTATAAATTGACTGATCTTAGCGATTTGATGCTAGACAGTCGTTGGACCTATTATTTTACAGATTACGTAGATGGTCTCAATCCTACTTTTGAAAATAACCAACAGGTTCAAGTGCCAGAGAACAAAGCCAATGATTGGACGTATTGGTTGAATGTAGGTTACATCTATTATATCAATTGATCTAGCACTACTTAAAAACTTCTAATATCATTTTTCTGCAGGCTTAAACAGTTAACCTATTGCTTGCTTAAGATCAACGATTAGATCGTCTATATCCTCAATACCTACGCTTAAACGTATCATTGAATCTACAATACCTATTTTTTCCCTTTCTTCTTTTGGAATACTAGCATGCGTCATACTCGCAGGATGGCCCGCAAGACTTTCAACACCGCCAAGACTCTCGGCCAATGTGAAAATTTTTAGATTTTCTATAATCTTTATAGCTTCATCATAGTTATTCCCTTTGGTAACAAAAGATATCATGCCTCCAAAATCCTTCATTTGCTCTTTCGCAATTTTATGATTTGGGTGATCTTCGAAACCTGGCCAATAAACCTTTTCGATTTTTGGGTGATTTCTCAAATACTCCGCAACTGCTTTTCCGTTCTCGCAATGGCGCTGCATACGGATATGTAGGGTTTTGATTCCGCGTAAAACCAAAAAACTGTCCTGCGGCCCACAAACTGCACCGCTAGCATTTTGAATAAAATATAATTTTTCTGCAATTTCCTTGTTCTTTACTACCAAGGCACCTAAAACAACATCACTATGACCTCCCAAATACTTTGTTGCACTATGCATGACGATATCGGCTCCTAGATCTAGTGGTTGTTGAAGATATGGCGTAGCAAATGTATTATCTACTGCCAACATTATCTTATGCTTCTTAGCAATCTTTGCTGCAGCTTTAATATCTATAATATTCATCATCGGGTTTGTTGGAGTTTCCACCCAAATAAGCTTTGTCTTTTCTGAAATATGGTTTTCGATGTTATTGGCGTTTTCCATACCAATAAAGTTGAATTTTATACCAAAACCTTCAAATATCTTGGTAAACAAACGATATGAACCACCATAAAGGTCATTAGTAGATACTACCTCATCGCCTGGTTTTAACAATTTTAATACGGCATCTATGGCTGCAAGACCGCTGCCAAACGCCAAACCATAAGTTCCGTTTTCAATACTCGCCAAAGATTTTTCTAATAAGGATCTTGTTGGATTTGCGCTTCGGCTATATTCAAACCCTTTGTGGCCGCCAGGAGTTGATTGTGAATAGGTACTTGTTTGATATATTGGTGGCATAACCGAACCATATGCAGGATCTACATCGTGCTGACCGCCATGAATTGTTTTGGTATTAAATTTCATTTTGTAATTATTTAATGTTTACTATATTAAAGCTGTGCTTTAAAAGCTTTAAATTTGTTGCTTTAAAAGAAAGCAATAACTTAAGACATAAAAGTAAAGGTTAAATATGTCTTTACTAAATCTTATAAAAAATTAACGAATGATAAATAAAATAGTGTCCATATTCGCGATTGTTTTTATACTCATATCGTGTAACGAGGACAAACCGCTTACTTTTTCTTCCGAAGAATTTAATCAAAGTAAGCTTGAAGAATGTAAAGGTTTAGATTGTCCAGAAATATCTGTTAATTATCTTATAGCCTCAGGTAATCAAGAAGTCCAGAAAAGAATAAATCAGGCCATTGAACAAGAGGTAATCGACGGACTTAATCCAGTTCGTACCGATTCAGTCGTTAACTATAATTCCATTAACGAAGCTGCCGAAGCTTTTATAAATTCATATAAAGAAGATAAAGCCGCTTTCCCAGATATGGCATCAGGCTACGAGTCTAAGATAGATATAGCCAAGAGCCGAGAATCCAACGAGCTTGTTTCACTTAAAAGTGAAATTTATGGATATATGGGTGGCGCTCACGGCTTTACCATACTCTCGTACCTTAACTTTGACGCTCAGACTGGCGAGAAACTAGCGAACGAAGAACTTTTCATCAACAACAATGCTTTTAAAAATTTTGCAGAAAAAAAATTTAGAGAAAAGTTCGATATCCCAAATGATGATGCCATAAATTCTACTGGGTTTTGGTTCAAGGACGAAATCTTTGTTTTGCCAGAAGCTATAGGTTATGAAGGTGAAAATCTTGTGTTAATCTACAACCAATATGAGATCGCTAGTTATGCCGAAGGACAAATAATCTTGAACATCCCTATTGAACAGGCTGAAGAATACCTTGCTTTTAGATAACTCGTTTTAACGCAAGTATATAACCGAGATGTATGCCTTCATGAAAATTATTGAACTCTAAAGCCTCTTTTACATTGGTTAATGTCGTTTTTGTAGTTACCGTGTATTCTTTATAGGTTCTGAACCTTTGCGAGGTAAAATCTTTTATAGTCTGCTCTAAAGTTAAAAGCAACTGTTTTTTCAAAACAATCACATCCTTTTCAGTAGCATCTTTAAAAGGAACGGTTCCTTTTCTAAATTCATCCACATCTGTAGCTGTAACTAGCAAAGGAAGTTCAGAAAGACCATATACCAAAAGCTGCTGTGTGACAACCACATGTTTTATGTTCCAAAAAATATTATTCCTAAAACCTTCTGGAATTTTATTTAGTTGATCTAAAGTTAGTTCGTCCAACAAACTTAAAAGGATTTTACGATTCTTTAAGGTTATATCGAAAGTGTACTGCATAATTCTTATTTTCAGATAAAATTAGGATAAATCTTTTGAAAACAAGGTACTTTTGCACTTTAGTAATTAATTTACAAATCCTTAAAAATCTGCATTCCGCAGAAAATGTTATGAGAAAAGTATATTATCTATCCAGTTGCGATACTTGTAAACGAATTATGGATGAGATCGAACTCCCATCCTCTTTTATAAAACAGGATATAAAAACGCAGGGAATTACGGAAAAAGAATTGGAACAGCTTTTTAATATGACAGATAGTTATGAAGCTCTTTTTAGCAAACGCGCAAAGCTTTATACTGAAAGGAACTTGAAGGAAGAAAAGCTTCTGGATGAAGATTATAAAAATCTCATCCTCGAGCATTACACTTTTCTTAAAAGGCCAGTAATCGTAGATAACGACAAAATATTTATAGGCAACAGCAAAAAAACTGTTGAAGCCGCCAAAAAAGCGATAACTAATAATTAGACCTGGTTGGCATTGCGCCAACTTAACCTTCAATCAAATTAATGAATCAACGTATCATAGCCCTAATCGCGGCAACAGCGGCAAGTACGATTTATGGGCTTAACCACACCATAGCCAAAGGTTTGATGCCAACTGTAATACAGCCTTACGGTTTTATATTGTTGCGGGTATTAGGTGCGGCTATCTTGTTTTGGATTATTTCTTTTTTCTTTCCTTCAGAAAAAGTTGATAAAAAAGATTGGCTTCGTATAATTGGTTGTGCCTTTTTTGGAATGGTACTAAATATGTTGATGTTCTTTAAGGGATTAAGCCTGTCAACTCCCATAAACAGTTCAGTAGTAATTACAATTTCTCCCGTTTTATTATTGATACTTTCTGCAATTTTTTTGAGAGAAAAGGTTACTTGGCTAAAATCAATTGGAATTGGCTTAGGACTTGTTGGCGCGTTATTATTAGTAGTTTTTGGCATAAAAAGTCAAGCGAACGCACCAAATATTCCGCTTGGCAATCTACTTTTTATTATAAATGCAGCTTCATATTCGGTTTACTTAATCATTGTAAAGCCTTTGGTAAAAAAATACAGTTCGATCACCTTGATGAAATTTTTCTTCGGTTTTGCGGTAATCATTAATTTGCCAATTGGATACTCAGAATTTGTTGCCGTAGATTGGCTTAACCTCGATTGGAATACAATTTACGGGTTAGTATTTGTTGTAATTGGCACTACTTTTCTCACCTATCTTTTTAATATCTATGCATTAAAGCAGCTCAGTCCATCTACGATTGGCGCATTTATCTATTTGCAGCCACTTATCGCTGCTATATTTGCCGTCTTGGTTGGCTCAGATAAGATTACTCCACTTCGCTTGGGTGCTGCGGCATTGATTTTTATTGGAGTTTATCTTTCAACTTTCAGAAAAGCAAAAAAAATAAAAGTGGTATCTGCAAATTAATTTTTTAATACTATTTTGTAAAATAGCTCATTGCATATTTTTAAGTATCTTAGTGATAAGAAGTTAAAACCTCAATTAGACACTTTAAGGTTTTTCATTCTAAAAAGAAAATAATAACAGATAACCAAAAGCTATATTATGAAAACTATCGAAATAGCAAACAATCTTGTTGATTGGTACAACAAGGGCGAAGAAGCAAAGTGTTACCAAGAACTTTACAGCGATGATATTGAGAGTATAGAAGCTGGCAACAATTATCCTAAGGCGCAAGGAATGCAAGAGGTACAAAAAAAAG
>Ga0115567_10005619_pt1 | contig 12136 bp, 10 predicted proteins | sample COGITO_mtgs_1204_2_FD_88679 | JGI IMG/M metagenome (GOLD analysis project Ga0115567, IMG submission 88679) | Pelagic marine microbial communities from North Sea - COGITO_mtgs_120412 | ecosystem: Environmental > Aquatic > Marine > Epipelagic | place: Germany:Helgoland, sampling site Kabeltonne...
GCCATTTTATGAGGATCAGGCTCGGGTTGGCTGCTGATGGCTTCAAATTGATCAAGCAATTCTTGTTGATGAGCCAAGCCCTGACGAATGACGTCGGCGACTAGAAAGTCTTTTTCTGTATCAGGCATTTGTTGCTGCAATGTGGAAATACGCAGGTGTTTTTTAGTGCGAATCTCTCCAGAATCTGGTGTCTGTATTTGTTGAATCAGTCGAAAAAGGGTGGATTTACCCGCGCCATTACGACCAATAAGACAGACTCGCTCGCCTGGTCGAAAGGCAAGATCAACGTGAAACAGTATTTGTTGTGTGCCAAACTTTAAGCAGACATCGTCAAAATCTAATAAATTCATTGAGAGGTGGTCCATATTTTGGCTTTAAGTGCATAAATCAAATGATAGCCTTGATTACCCAGCAGGGATTTTAGCGTTTTTTTAAGTCGAGCGATGGTTTTTTGACGAAATAAAAAGCCGCGGCTTGGGTTTGTCATTTGTTGCAACTGGGCAATGGTGGTGGTATTGCGAATCGCAAAGCGTGGGATTGGCTGCACGCCAGTAAAAGCAGCTGGGCTGATTTGATCTACGTCCGAGGTAAATAAATGACTAAAACCTTGTTGATGGGCAAGCTGTAAGTCGCGGGCTTGGTAGCGCCCACCAGGAAATGACATACTAAAAGGTGTGGCTACATGAGTTGTAATTTCAACAAAAGAACTGTGCAACTCATCTTTTGCTTGTTGCTCACTCATGTCGGCGAAAAATTGATGAGTCTGACCATGGGCTTGAATGGACATGCCTTGTTGGTGCATCTGATGCAATTCCGGCCAACTGCAAAATCTTGGGTCTTCTGACATGAAATCCGTGGTCACAAAGAATACAGCACTCATATTATGGCGGCGTAAAATAGGCAGTGCGTGGGTAAAATGCGAGCGATGGCCATCGTCAAAAGTAATAAAGACCCCAGGCTGCCAAGTGTTTGCTAACTGACAAGGTTCAAGCACCTGATGCTGCCAGCGTTTCAGCATTTGCAAATGCTGTTCAAACACCTGGGTCGATATAGCATAGGGCTTTTCCTCATCAAGCAGGGCTTGATGTTCCTCTTCATTGTCGTACAGAGCGTGGTACATCAAGGCAACACAATGGCTCATGATGTTTTCTCCCAGCGTACCGACACTTGCTTTTGTCGATAACGAATAAAGCCAAGTACCGCGGCCCAATTAAGCCGAATAAACACAGCAGCAAAGCTTGGAATTTTTAATTTTTGTAGGCGAGGGCTCAGCATGGCCGCAAAGCCCATGCCATAAAAACACAACTGAAATATAAAGCAAATGCGATAAAACGGGCTGAATAAAAAAACGTTGCTGACGAAAGCGATAATCATGGCATAGGGCACAACCAATCGACAGACTTTATGGGAAATAAACTGCCATAAAATAGGGTTTTCTCGACTAAACAACCACTTGTTATGGGCGAAAGACTGAAAATTACCAGTTAATGTGCGAATTTTGCGGGTTTTTTCGACCTTAGCGTCAGCTTGCGCCTGGTCGTAAACGAAAGCGCCTGGTTCAAATAACACTCTTTTGCCTTTTTTAAGTATTTGAATAGGCACTTCAAAATCGTCCAGTAAAGCGTCTTTGTAGAGTGGTACATAATCTTGACGCCGGATCGCATACAGAGCGCCAGTTACCCCAGCCACAGAGTGCACCTGGCTTTCAAATTGACGCAGGGCTTTTTCATAACGCCAATACAGCCCAACGCTGTGCGCGGTGGAATCTGTAGGCGAACCAAAGCAAAGCTCACCACTGACAGCGCCAACCCCAGGTTGCACTAGTCGAGCAACCAACTTTTGCACAGCATCAGGCGCTAGCATTTGTCTGGCATCAGTGAACACCAGTAAATCGGTGGTTTGTTGCTCAACTGCTGTGTTCAAAGCGGTTGGCTTGCCTTGTCTTGGCTGGTACTCAATAAAGTTGATACCAGCTTGATCTCGCAAAAGATCGTTAGTGTTATCTTCCGAGCCATCTGACACAAATGTAATGTGCAGTTTATCTTGTGGATAGTCCAGAGCTCGAAGATTATTAAGCTTGGCCTCAATATGATGAGCTTCGTTGTGTACAGGGATAATAATGCTAATGTCTGGCCAGTGCTCGAGCATTGGCGCTGGCGTCTGCGGGAAGTCCTGCGCCCTGGCTCGTATCAAAAGTGGGTAGCCCAAATAGGTGTAGAGTATAAAAAGGACACTTGTCCAAAACAAAAGCGTAATCATGATGTGTATTCCCTGGTGACGATCTATGAAGTTTAACCTAGGCCTTTGGCGTCTCCAACGTGTCGGCTTTTTTGGGGATAGCTCCCTATCGCGAGCTTGAGTATGAATAAAGCCCTAATTATACACTTAAAGTCGCCCAGGCGCTTTACTCTTATAAAAACTTTCAGAGAGTAAAGCTGGCTTGAAATTAAAGCCAATTAACTCTCAATCTAACTCTCAATCTAACTCTCAATCTAACTCTCAATCTAACTCTCAATCTAACTCTCAATCTAACTCTCAATCCAACCCTAAACAATAGCGACTTACATCCACCGGGATACTACTGGCTACACCTGCCACGTGTTTTAACTCGTGGATGTCATAGCTTTGTTCTAGGCTTTTGAGTTCTGCCATGGAGGTTTGCAGGCCGGTTGCTAGTGGATAGTTATCGTCGTTGGTGCTCTTTAACAGGTCCTTGAGGGCGGGTTTATTAAAGAGTTGGTTGGTGCTGTCCAGCAGTTCATACCATTGGTCTTGGCTAAGATCCAAGGCTTGAAATGCTTTACCATCAAAGCTCAGCATGGGCAAGTCACCAAGTTTTTCTCGAGCATAGGCCAGCTGGGCGGTAAGACGAGCTTGGTTGAGGGCGTCCAGTTCACTGTTAGTCACTCGGTGTGAGTTCACCAGCTGTTGTACTTGATTGCCTTGAAAATGCACTTTGTGCACCACTAAGGCTGCGATACTGTCTTTACTCAGGCTGATCATTGATTCATTAACCGACACCTGACGACTTTGACCAAAGCCAGTTCTTGAGTCAAACCTGTTTTGTAGATGACCAAGGCGCAGCTGTTCCACTATATATTGGCGCCGGGTTGTAATAGTTTGGCTGGTTTGTCTTGGCAGTTGTTTTTCGTGCAAAGTGTGATGAGCACTAATAACGTCTTTTGGCTCACTGATCAAAAAGCCCATAGCACTGGTGTAGCGGGGCATGTACAGGCTTTGACGGTGATCCGTGGCCGTCATTAAAGTGGCGCTTAGATTATTAGCCCGGCCAAAGCGCAGTAGGGCGCAGTCCTTACGGGCATTGCCAACTGAGCGAAAATACACGCCGGTTGGGCTTTCTTTGTATGCTTTGAGCGCTTGCTGAAGTTTTGAGCCTTCGGGCAGCAGTGTAGATTGAGTTGCCTTTTGAGCGAGGCTTACGCTAAGATCCTGTACCAATGACTGGCTTAATTTCTGAAAAACTGGGTTTGGCATTATTGGCTCCTCTTATTATTGACTCTGGTCTTCTTGATTCTCTATGATGCATCAAATGTATCAGCACCATCATGTTTGGTTACTTAATTTACCGTGTAGAAAGGAAGATCCATGGACCCGATTAGTCAGGGCGTGTTTGGCGCCACTGCTGCCCAAGTATCGACGTCAAAGCCTAGGCATCTTGGCTGGGCCGCTTTAATCGGTTGGTTGTCTGGCATGGCACCAGATTTGGATGTGGTCTTCAGGTCAAGCCATGATCCATTATTTGCGCTGGAATATCATCGTCAGTTTACTCATTCCTTAGCGTTTATTCCGCTTGGTAGTTTGATCTGTGCTCTGGTGTTTTACTGGTTATTGACTTCAAAGCGACAGATTTCGTTTGGTCGAACGTATTTGTGGTGCTTATTCGGCTATGCGACCCATGGCTTATTAGATGCTTGCACTACTTACGGCACCCAGTTGCTCTGGCCCTTTTCGACCATGCGGGTGGCTTGGAATACTGTGTCCATTATTGATCCGCTGTTGACGATTCCATTGTTAGTGCTTATAGGGTTATCAATTTTACGTCGAAAAAGAGCCTATGCCATAATCGCACTCGTATGGATTGTGGTGTATTCAAGCCTTGGCATCGTGCAAAGAGAACGAGCAGAAGCAATTGGCCAGATGCTTGCCAAAAGCCGAGGTCATGAACCCGTAAGGCTTGAAGCCAAGCCTAGTTTTGGCAATATTCTACTGTGGAAAATTATCTATGAAGCGAAAGATATTTTTTATGTGGACGCTGTAGGTCTGGCTTTGGTACCGGTGGTGCACGAGGGCGCAAGTGTGCCCAAACTCGATGTACGAAGCGACTTTGCTTGGCTTGATCCAACATCCCAGCAGGCGATTGATATTGAGCGATTTCGCTGGTTCTCTAATGATTACCTGGCCATGTCGCCGCACGATGATAGTCTGATTATTGATATGCGTTACTCCGCTGTGCCCAATCAAATTCGCGGTTTATGGGGTATTAAACTTGATGCCACAGCTGATGATAGTGCCCATGTGACCTGGGTTGTTAATCGCAGCTCATCCGCCAGGCGCTTTAAGCAACTGTGGGCTATGATTGTCAGCAGCTTTTAAAAGAACAACCTTTGGATTAATAAGTGATAATAGCAAAGCCTTCTAACGCCATATGTTCCTACCGAAATGAGCCACCGTCTTTAAAAGCACTACCACCGGACATTTGGACCACTATTTTTGCCAAGCTTGGCCCACCAGCAATGGCGCCTTTACGGGATATGAACTGTTTTCGCCAGCTGCTTCATGAGTGTAGCCAAGTCGATCTACAGCGGATTGGTCTACCAGTGGATTTACTACAACCTTTATCCAGCGAGCAAAAAAGCCTGGCTATCAGTGTGGCTTTTAATGTGGACGGCAGTTTAACCAGTCTAGCTTTGATGGTATTGGCACGATCACCCTATACTTCAGGGGGCAATTTAAACCAGCTTGCCAAACATCCATTACCAGAAGTACGGCAAGGCGTCGCCGCTAATGCAAATAAATCTGCAAAAGCGACTGAGCGCCTGAGTCGAGATGATCGAGTAAAAGTGCGTGCGCAGCTAGCGAAAGATGTAAACATAAATGAACATTTGGTTCACAAATTTACTCACGATAAGTCGGTATATGTGCGACTGGCTCTTGCTTATAATATCAAAGGACAATGTGCTCATACCACACTAGCGCGAGATAGGTCACTAGATGTGCGCAAGGTTATTGCTCAATACAGTCGCGATCCTCATGTACTCACCAAGCTTGCAAAAGATCCCTGCGCTGAGGTGCGAGAAATCGTTGCTACAAATCTTGCAACGCCTAATTTTGTGTTGGAACGATTAGACGTGGATTGTTCGGACAAGGTGGTTGAAGCTGCGTACTTGAATCCAGCTGGATTAGTACAGCACACAGATTTAGTCAATGACCATGCCAAGCCGGCAGCCTCAGTTGTCACGCTTGAATCCTTAGCGACTAGCTCGGAAGCTGCCATTCGCCAGTTTGTCGCTCTAAAGCAAGATCTTAACTTAAATATTATGAAGGTCTTAGCACAAGACCCAGTGGAAGTTGTGCGAATGAAGCTGGCGAGTAGGCAAGATTTACCAACTGAAATTAGTGCAATTATGATGCATGACCTTGCACCAGCTGTGCGTCTTTGTTTGGCACAAAAGCTGGAGGCAACGCCAGATAGCTTGGATATTTTGGCTTTCGACCCATGCCCACAAGTTCGTCAAGCAGTGGCGGAGCACCTAAAGACAAAGCCTGCAACCCTTGGTAATTTAAGTTGGGACATTCAAGTCAAGGTGCAACAGGCCGCCGCCAGTAATCATCACACCCCATTGGTTGCGGCGATCAGATTAAGTCAGCAAAGTGATCTTTTGGCTTTGGCTGCTAGTCAACATAGTGGTTTGCAATCTTTACTTAGACAGTGTGAACTGCCAAAGACGGCCGCAGAGCCTATAATTTGACTGTGCGTAAATAAGGCTTGTGCGTTTTAAAGCCTTGTGGATAAGCTTGTGTGGCCTGTTCATCTGTCACGTTTGGCGGAATAATGACATCGTCGCCATGCTGCCAGTTCACAGGTGTCGCGACATTTTGGTTTGATGTCAGTTGAATAGAATCTAAGGCTCGCAAGATTTCTGTAAAGTTGCGGCCAGTGGTCATTGGGTAGACCATGATCATTTTAATCGTTTTATCGGGTGCAATGATAAACACGGCTCGCACCGTGGCATTATTAGCAGCAGTGCGACCTTCAGATGAATCACCCGCCTGGGCTGGCAACATATTATAAAGCTTGGCTACGTTCAAATCAGTATCGCCAATCATAGGGTATTCTGGCATACAGCCTTGAGTTTCTTCTATGTCTTTTGCCCACAAATGATGATTGTCTACTGGGTCAATACTCAGCCCAATCAATTTGCAATCGCGCTTAGCAAATTCAGGTGCCATTTGCGCAGCAGCGCCAAGTTCGGTGGTGCACACTGGTGTGAAATCTTTAGGGTGAGAAAATAATAGCCCCCAGCTGTCGCCAAGCCACTGGTGAAATTGAATATCACCTTGGGTTGTTTGTGCTTTAAAGTCTGGTGCGATTGAGTTTATTTGTAATGTCATGATGAAGTCCTCTTGTGTAGTCTGGAAAGTCAACAACACTTTATACTTGTAAGTGGTGGTGATGCAAACTTGTTTCACAGAGGTCTTTTTAGCGGTAGGTTAATTTGGGTATATGAGCAGCGATTATACATTGATCTTGAGCCCAAGCCCATAATTGCAATTCGCTTCAGAGTTTGATACAAATTTGAGCTGTCCTTTGTTGCTAAAAACCAGTGATGGGACGGCTATATCTCTTTCAAGCAAGTAGGTTCCAAATGCCCCCTCTTGCCCAAGCACATCGTCAGGATAGGTATTGACAACGGCAAGCGCCAGACGGGTTAGAATGCTGGTTTCTCCCACTTGAGCCCCTACAATAAAAGGCACCTTGTGTTGTTGGCACAAGTTTGCGATATCTAAAGATCGCAATAATCCGCCCATCTTAGATAGACGAATATTTAAAATCCAGACGTGCTCATTATTTTTAATATAATCGAACTGTTCGATTCGTAAAAAGCTTTCATCTAAGATAATTTGACACTGACAATTTTTCGCAATATCAAGTAAACCTTGATAGTCGCCTTTTGCAATGGGTTCTTCCACAGCCCAAAATACACTGGGCAGCGTGTTTAAATAAATTTGAGCTTCAGTAGCATTCGACCAAATATTATTACCATCTAAGCGAATACGAGCCTCTGGGCAAGCCTTGAGGACTGCCTGCACATTTGTGGTATCAGTCTCAATATCCCCTGATATTTTAAGTTTGAAATCCTCAAACCCAAATTGAATGTATTGTAAAAGCTGCGCCTGGAATTGTTGAGTATTGGACACACCAAGAACAGCGGTGTAAAAAAATAGACGGTCTGTGATTTCTGGTAGGCCAGCAAGACCCTCGATGGATTGGCTTTCATATTGCCCTAAAGCATCTAATAGTGCAGTTTCGATCGCGCACCAGGCAGCAGGATTATCATTGATTATGAGTTGATACTGATCAACAAAAGTTTTTAATGATCCCATAGAGTGGATACATCGAATCTCTTTTTTATAGGATGCAAGAAATTTTATGCAAGACTCAACTGTTTCCCCGGTCACATAACCTCTTGGGCAACCCTCTCCATACCCTTCAATATCATCTATTGTTCTCACTAAGGCCACAAGGGTTTCTGTTTGCGTGCGAATAGCCGAAGAGTGCTTAAACGATACTTTAAAAGGAATATGAATCGATTGAATTTTAATATCGTCGATCTTCATGAAACAATGTGCTCCTCAAACGAAAATGAGATTTCATCACGATACTTTAATTTAACAAGCTTAAACTGACCTTCACGTTGACCGTCGTTAACACACTGTTTTTTATACGCCTCGAGTGTGCCAATTTTAAGCGTTTTAATACCTTTAAAGCTTATGCGCCCGCTGTCTAATTTCGTTTTAAATTCAAGGTTTACTTCACCAAGAGTAGTGCAGACAATTTGAGAGAGTTGACTGCACTCAACGGTGTCTATGCCTTCTACATATAAGGTATAAGAACTTGCCTTTTTGTCAGCAATCATCATAAAAAAATCTATTGATATATTTTGCTGACCACAAAGATTACTCATAGCCTGGATCACTTGGCTTTCATATAATTTCTCGCCAGTCATGCTCGTAACCCCTTTGCCTTTTTGCACAAACACAAGGGTTGGTGTCTTATGATAAAAGCCTGTCACTTTTACAATATCATTAATAAAATAGCGATACAGCCCGTGGGGCGTTGTGACTATGATGTAATATAAAATATCTTTTTTAAGATCAGATAATAATAAAGTATGTTTTTCGCCACTTTCCCAGGTATTCACTTCAGCAAATTCAAAAAAATTTTCTTCAAGGGTTGGCACGCCAATATTTTCAATGCAATCTATAGTAATAGTGCCGATAAACTCACTCGATAAATACCCCATTTCAACAACACGAGTATGGGAAGGCAACTGCCGCTTGAGTGCTGGCAATAAAACGGCACAATTACCGCTTGTCCAGGTTAGAACAGCACGAATATTTGGCCAGAGGTCTCTTAAAAAAATGACATTATTCTGCGCATAGGCTTGCTTTAACTTAGCGGCCCATGCTGGATTGGCGAAGCATTTTTTCACTAGATTTTCTTTAAGTGCTGGCTCTAATTCGAGATGTAAACCACTAAGATTACCAATTGCTATAGACTGTATAAGTGCATCGAAGTGTGTGTTGATCACATGGGTTATTTTAATAATGGTCGATGGATTCGCTGTGGCTATACAGGAAATATTTTGCTCCATCATCGAGAACAAAGCAATCAGCTTATACTTGGTTTCATAGTCTTTGATGTTAAAGAGTGCAGCATCGAGCACATATTTTGAAGAAAAAAAAGATGGCATAGTTTGATAGACGACGCCTGACATAGAACCATAAGGCACACCATTTGGCAAGTAACCCTCAACGGCAGGGCTGACAATTGCCATAATTTTGCCTGAAAAAATACCGTCGATGCCATAATACTGTGAACAAGCAGAAATTCTCTGAGAACGTTTATATGAAGCCAGTGTCTTGTTGAGAATAGGAATATATTTTGGTTCGGCTGTGGTGCCGCTGGTTTGTGCGTAAAGAAAAGGGTTTTCTGGTGTTAAAGTATATTCACTGGTTGCTATTTGTTGATCAATGTAAGGGCGAAGCAACTCATAGTCGCCAATAGGAATTGTGGCCTGGTAATCGTTGATTGTTAATACAGAAGCGAGGTTATATGCTTTGCCAAAAGATGTATCACAATTTGAAGACAAAATGGTGCTCAGTGCTTTCTTTTGCGCGGCATCTGGTGCTTTGCAGGCATTTTTTAGCTGCCTCAAGGCACTCCATTTCGTGTAAAATAGACTCAGAGCAACCCCTGCTTTAAGAAATAAAGACTGAAACGTCATTGCGGTTTATCCATCCCCCGAATAAAAGGCGCTTTTAATTGACCTAAAAACCCCGTTGGATAATCTGGATTTAACACCCCTAATGTTTTAACCGCTTGATCGCAAGGCAAGAAATAAGTCCCGAATATAAGATCCCAAACGATAAAGTTATTGCCGTAATTATTATTCGATTGTTTGACCGTTTTCGAATGATGCCATCGATGCAGCTCTGGACCACTCACAATATAGTTTAGCCAACCTAAGCGAACGTCAATATTACTGTGTTGAAAAAAACCATTAATGGCATAGATAACAAAATAAAGCATCACAACGTCTTGGGAAACGCCAAGCACAATAAAAGGTATAACATCAAAAAGAAATTGTAAGCATTTATCAATCGGATGAAACCGCCCTACATTTAACCAATAGAGCTTTGTCACTGAATGATGTACCGCATGAAAACTCCATAAAGGCACCCAAGTGTGCATTGCTCGATGGAGCCAATATCTGAAAAAATCAGCAGCCAGCATCATCAGTAAGACTTGTAACCAAAGCGGCCAATGCTGCGGCCAAGTAGATGCTAAGTACAACTCATTCATATCAACAAGATGAATGAGGCCCAACGTACAATAAATCGTTAATATTTTGGGCAAGCCTACTTGAACCAGCATCATAAACATTAAATCGATCTTAATTTCATCTGGTTGAGGGGTCCATTCTTTTCTATAGGGAAGAAATATTTCAAGTGCGGTCACAATACAGGCGCCACATACAATGACTGCAATAAAACTTGCGATTGCAATTGAAATACCAACATGTGTGAGGCTGGCATAAAAGAAAACGCCAAATATTAATGTTAACGGATAGGCCATCCAGCGCAAGGATGATACCACCATGTTATTCATTGGACAGCTCTTGTTGGCTCGATCGATCAAAGTCTTGATGGTAAAAACGAGCTAATACCAGCATAAACCCAGCTAAAATAAGATGAAATAATGTAGGAATATAAGCACCAAACCAATAATGATTTGGTAAAATTAAGAGCCCGACCATTAATCGGCAAACCATCACACCAAAATAGAACCCACCAAAGGCCCACAAAAATAAACCCATGGTTTTGTTCAGCTTTATGGTACCTCTTAGACATTTTATAATAATTGAAAACATGGTTGTTAAAATAATTAACTGACAGAACAAAAGCCAAGAATAAGGCATAAAGCCACTTTGCCATGCATCAAAGGCTGGCAGAAAAGGCATTGTATAAAAATATTGTATAAGCTGGACAACCACTCGAAAGGTAAACAAACTAGACAGCACTATCAGCAATAATAAGTGTCTATAATAGTTCGCCGTTAACACTTGATTTTTTGACAAAATGTTGTTCAACAAGATGTAACGCCCTCTCATTTACTGTATTGATATTCTTTAAATTCTAGAACAAAAGTGGCAATATGTCATGTTAGTCTAAATTGGGCATTATTGTTCGTTAGATTAGGTTGAGAGCTTGAAAAACTTAGCAGGTCTTAAGGAGCTTAGGGAGCTTAGCGGAGACGAACTTAGGAATTAGAGCCACTTAGTAGCAACACTTAGCAGAGCAACACTTAGCAACACAGCCACTTAGCAACACTTAGCAAAGCAACACTTAGCAAGACAGCCACTTAGCAAGACAGCCACTTTAAGCAAAAAGTGGCTGTCTTATTTTAAAATATTATTTTAAAATAATGCGTTTATTTTAATGGATATGATTTCTCATTTTTTGTTGGAGTTGCACTTTTTTGAAAGGTTCTAAGTCGATTAACATCTATTTTGGAAAATTTGCAATTATTTTGATATGCATCAATAATTTGATTTTTAAATGTGTTTCGAGTGGGTCGCTCAGATAATGTAGTTATTTCTATAAATATTTAGATGTGCTCAATGTCATTACTTTTGCTTATTTTTTCGGCTATGTTGGTTATTTTATAGCCATAATTCATGTTTTGATCATTGTTTTTCCTGTATGCTGACTTCGTTTTGAATAATTATACAATGAGGTGAAATATGAATAACGGGATACATTTAATGATGAACAGAAAGAAAATTAACACGACAAGTAGAGCGGTAAAATTATTGTCAGGCTCAGTGATTTTGTTTGGCGCTGTAATGGCATCTGGCTGTGGTGGCGATGATGACAATAATCAAATGGGTATTAATGGCCAGGTCATTGATGGGCAATCAAGCCAGGTTGCTTCTGCACTTTCCGCTTTTTATGTGTCGGACAGTCTGCCAAATCAGGTTAACAGCACTTGTCCTGATAGCGAAGGCCAAGATGCTATTCCCGTCGTGTTTAGTGAAGAAATTGATCAAACAACATTGGCAGCGAGCGATTTTAGTGTTGAGCTCACGTCAGGTGAGACTCGTACGCCAATATGTGCTGAATTAAATCCTGCTGGGGATGAAAAAGAAGATAGAACGGTGTTATTGATTGGTGATTTTGGCGACGCTGCGGCTAACCCTCCAGTTAGCGTCGCAGTTGTGTCGGAATTACTTGACGAAGCAGGTCAAGACTTAATGGACACTTCAATTGTGGTCACCGGATTAAGCGAAGGCCCAAGTGTAGTACTTGCTGAACCAGCGATGTTGGATGA
>Ga0115567_10005620_pt1 | contig 12132 bp, 11 predicted proteins | sample COGITO_mtgs_1204_2_FD_88679 | JGI IMG/M metagenome (GOLD analysis project Ga0115567, IMG submission 88679) | Pelagic marine microbial communities from North Sea - COGITO_mtgs_120412 | ecosystem: Environmental > Aquatic > Marine > Epipelagic | place: Germany:Helgoland, sampling site Kabeltonne...
CCCCACCCCTCTGGTTTCCAATACAGACCCGGTTTTGCAGGTATTCGATTGTCATGCACTTGCGGCGACAACCCATAGCGCCGAAGAAAAATCGCCTGTTTCTCTACATCCAGCCTTGGGAGCGGGGACGGTGGGACGACGCGGCGGTGCGGCCGCTGCATTGCATGGTCCTGCTCGAGGAAGAGATCGCGCGGCTTCGCGACAAAGGGATCTACGTCGACTCCGTCGCAACGATGCTTTGTGCGAGCGTGCGGAGGATGATGGACTTGTTCGGACAGATGGAGCAGCTGCTCGACTCCCCGACCTTGCCGTTTGCGTACTATCAGTTCTGCAACTGGGCAATCCATGTCTTTGTGCTTACTGCCCCCGCTGCGATTGCGACGCACGACACTTACTACGCTGCGAGCGCCTTGCTTTCGTTTGGTGTGGCGGCTGTGCTTCTCGGACTCAACTTCATGGGGGACCTCTTGATGGAGCCGTTTGGAATTGGAGTGCATGCACTCCCTCTAGAGCACTGGGGCATTATCATGGAACGTGAGTTGCACCAGTTCATCCCGTTCTTTGGCTTCCGTTTTGGGTGCATCCCGCTCTTTGTTGAAACTTGCGAAATTTTGCCGCCCGACGACCCACGGCTTCTTCACAAGTCTATCGCAATTCTGGACGAGCAAAAGTCATTGTGGGTGCCAGCGCGCAACAAGGCGCGCGCGGCAATGCGCCTCGGCAATCGCAAAATGCGACGAATGCGCGAGGCAAAAGATTTGCGGGAAGCTGAGGTGGCGCTTCTCGTGCGCACACGGCCAACAGTGGACAGCTTCTCCGATCTTGCAGCGCTGCTTGGCGCCATGAGCCCAGGTATGTCCAAGGGCGGCAAGGCACGCAGTGGAAATATGGACACCGATGCAAAGGGGGGAAAGGAGAAGCGTGGGGAAATTTTGCCGGGGCGGGAGGAAATTCCGCCTGAGCTGACCAAGGAGCAGGACAGAAGAGGCAAGCGTGCGCCGACAGAACTTGCACCCAAGCCTGCGCAGCAGAAGCAAGCCGCACTCCTCGCTAAGAAGTTCCCAGAGTCTGATTCTTTGTAAGTCCCATACCCGGCAGCAACATTTTTCTGAATCTAGAATATCTGATGAACAACACGTCCCTGACATTGGCTCTGGGGGTATTCAGGCAGGCGATGTTGGTGCAAATGGCAAATCCCAGGATTCCGGAGGCTGACAAGAACGCTTTATTGGCGCTGATGGCTGCCGAGGCTGAGGCACTTGCTGCTGAGGCCGCAAACCGGCACGACGCCGGCAGAGAGGTTGGCGACACCCATGCGCCATCATGATGATGCATCGTAGGGCGGCAGTTGTCGTGTTGTTGAGTGTGGATTGTAAATTTCTACAAGTATCGATGTGCGTCACTCATAGTCAATCCTCATGCAAGACAATCCTCACGCAAACACCGTCAAACACCGTCAAACACCGTCAAACACGGGCTAGATCGACAGCCGTTTTCGAGATTCCTCAGACGACTTATATTACACTTGACGGTCCCTAAATGTGGCTAAAACCAAATCGTCTCTGTGTGCTCTGAACCTAGAACCATCATGATTCAACCATGCGGCTCTACCAGAAGCCCGGTGTTCCAGGAACGCTGCTTGTAAGCAAATTTGGCTGAGCAAATCCGTGCCCGACCAGACCCGGACGTGAGAAGTTCGCGCTGTCCTGCAGCCCCCGCACGGGCGAATGCGAATGCGAAGGCGAACGCGAGCCTTGCCCTCCCATACCGCCCATCATTGATCCGCCTCCACCAAACACTGTCGCCATGCCCTGAGGCGCCAGACCTTGCCCTTGAAAGCGGTGAAGCGAGTCTGCCGGGATTGATCTCATTTGGCCTGGATGGACTGCGTTGATTTGATTGAAGTTCAGGCCACTGTTTTCGATGTACCCCCCTGGCTCCTTGTCCACCGCAGCCTTTTTCCCGCTTGGCCCTTCAGCAGCAACACTTCCTCGCTTGGCGCCAACCTGGCCCTTTATACGGCGAGCTGCACGTCGGTCTACCTGTTTGGCAAGTGCCAAAATTCTCCTGCGTAACTGCTTCACCTTGAGCGGGGGCAGTGAACGCGACAATTCCTTGAAGTCTTCAGCGTCAAGGTCCTCCAAGTCCTGCAGTGACCGCACGCCGTACGCTGAAAGTGGTGCCGTTGCGTCCTCATACAGTTCGTTGTCGCGTAGCCACGCATCAAGTTCCTCTTTGCGGTTCTCAGCACGTTGCTTCGACGGCAGCGCCAGAGGCATGGACCATAGTTCGGTATGCTGCATCGCCTCGGCAGCGGGCTTGTTGCGCTTGTTCATGGCCGCTTGCGTCAGCCCATATGCTTTTTTGAAAGTGAGGAGCCAGTTGGCCGAGAAATTAAAGACCTTGGGATTGAGAAGTTGCGTCTTGGTGTCACCCTCTGGCATGTTGTCGACAATCGCCCGTGCCTGTTGTAGCAGCACCTCATCCGTAATATGCATACGGTCGTGCATCTCTTCCCACCACTTGATCAGTGCCCGATTCAGCGGCGCCGCCACACCCTCTCGCAACCGGCTCTTCTCTCCGCGGTTACCGTTACCCACGCTCTCCGCTCGTGCTAGGATTTCATCTTTCCTGCGTCAAGCTATTTTTTAGAAGGCGTTGACACAGTTTGGATACCGTGGCTATTCTCAAAGAGCTGCCATGTACACTCGGGACGGAAGACTTACTTCTGAAGCCACTTTGTGAAAGTGTTGGCCTTGAGCTCTTTCCCATATGTCTTGAAGTACCAGTTGTAAAGCAGATCGCGGTGCTTACCCTCGAGAGTGACCACGTAGTGAAGCACTGCAGAGGCTTGCTGGGACACAGTGTGCGACGTGTGTTTCCGCCCTTGACGTACTCCCCCGCCAGAGCCCATTTCCGCATCTGGCTGGTCGCTAAGAGCGTGTCCAACCTGCTACAAGTCGTTGAACCCGTCAACACGTTCGAGGTCAAGGACCGACGGTTATGAAAAGAGCGGATATCTGTCCGGGAAAGAGGACACTTCCGAACCTGGTGAGCCGCGTTCTGATGATGTGCATCTTCGCCCTCACCGGGCATCACCACATCCTCTCTGTCGTCCTTTTCGCCGGTACAATCTTCCGCCTCGTCCTGGTCTCGTAAAACCTGCGCACGAATCGCTCTTCGGCCTCAGCACAGGCAACTGATCTGTCAGCATAACAGAACAGCTTGCAGAAACGTCTATCTTTCATGAAGTTCCCAGTGAAGTGGGTGTCCAACACACAACTGGCGAGGCAGCTTGCTAACTGGTAAACCCAGCCCCGGGACCTCCGACACACAAACGCCGTTCGTCTACCCGCCGGTTGGAGGATCAATCCGCGGGCCCAAGAGCAGGGCAGCAGAGCAGACACACTGATGCTAAGTGTTCAATCCGCCCGTACGTTTGAGTCGCGCGAAAAGCCAATCCGTACAGAATCCGACTAGCCCCCGCAGACATCGGAGCTGCAGGTGACCCCGAGCGCACTCTCTTCCGTTTGGCGGCCCGGGCTCAGAAACAATGCACGAAATACGCGTGATGTGCAGCTGGCATGAGCACTAATCAATTTTATCTCACCATTGTGCGGTGCCCAGCGCAGCACTGCTGCTTGGATTGACCGGCCGCCTCTCGCGAGCTCTCGGAGTCGCACCGCAATTTCCTGGATCTCCGACAACAAGAGGTCTCAAGGACACGCCCGGACGCTTTTCCGGCAACTTTAGATTCAAAAGTAGCTCTCGAACGTTTCGAGTACCCTGAGGGTTCAGAGGGTACGTGACTTTAGCTTCTTTGGAAAAGGGTCAACGGCTGTGCGCTGTGCGAGGCCCAAGTGGGCTGGGCGGCATGGCGTCAGCCGCGATCACGGCTGCGGGTACAACGACCGTGGGGAAGATGAAGGGGGACCTTTACCAGACCGCGATAACGCTCTTCACGCACCGTCACTCGGCAGATATGCACGAGCGGCAGGTAAAGTTTCCACCCGTCCTTGAGCAAGGGCTTCACCACGGGTGGATGCCCCGTGCGCCTTGCACAAGGAACCTAGATCCAGTAGAGTTCAAGCTTTCCTAGATCGTAGTCTTGGCAGCGGTGCCAACACTAATGGGTCGACGAGTTCGTGAAGCTTGAGCGCGCAGTCGTGCTTCCTGGACTGTAGTCTCCCACGGTGCGGTAGGCCCACGCGTTGCCGACGCTGGTGAAGACCGCAAATCTTTTCGAATTGAAATGCCTGAGGGTGGTGTACAAGCAGGTGGCGACAGTCAGGCGGCTGTGCCGCACCTACGTTGATGGGTTCTTTGTGGCAGACTTGGCGAACCTTTGCCAACTGTTGGACCTGCTCGCTTCCATAGTTGAAAGCGGCCGCGAAGAATTTGTGGATCCTCTTTGCGAGGTGCTCGAAGTATGCGCAATGCCATTCGTAAAGGAAATAGCATCTGAGGAGTACCGGAACTTCGGGGCGCTGTGTGACACGTTGGCAGCTCTGGGGCGTCTGCTACTGTCACCGAATCGCACTGTAGCGTTGGCAGCTGGGGCGGCGCTGGAGAAGTACGCTGGGGCGGAAGACGAGGCTCCCGCTACAATTTCGTACCACCACCAAGTGATCGAACACTCCAAGGTGGCAGCGAGCCTCGCCCGTGCTCTCGGCGGCGGGACATCTGAAGACCGTGTGATGCAGCTGCAGCTGGTTCGCATCGTCCTCGAGCTCTCGCGTACACGCGACCTCGCAGCGGTACTGATGGATTGTGGATGCATGTCAGGCGTTGCCCAGGCCCTATCTTGTGGCTTCAAGGCCGAAGTTGTGGCCTGTGCGATCGAGGCATTGTGGAATGTCTTCGAGCTTTGCCCAGAAGCGGTCGACAAAGTGGCATGCGAGAACGTGGTGGCCACAATGAAGACTCTTCTAGACGAATTGCTGTCGGAAGGCCATCGTGCCCAAGATAAGCAGCTTCGGAATGAGCTGCTTGTGCTGGTGACCTTTGTGGCGAACTCGCTGGGCACACATGACCTTATCGCGTCGACGGGCCTACTTGAGGTGATGCTCACAGTCGCAAGCGCACTTGAGAGCGAGGTGCCGCCACCCAACGTGAAGCCGTTCGTGCTGACGGCGGCAGTTGAAGACGTTGAGATGAAACGTGTCATGGTGCACGTGGCATCTCTCGTGGCGAGCAACTCCTGGTGCATGGAGCAGATTTCGCTGCATCCCAACTTCATCCCCGCCCTTGTGTTACATCTCGATGGTCGACTTTCAGGGCACCCCGCGCGTAGCAAGTACACGCAACAACAGCAGCGTCAGGTGCAGGTTCAATGTTTGGCGGTTCTGGCGCAGGTTGTTCCGCACTGTGCTGATCTTTTCCGCGAGCTCGACGGCCTTGAAGTGGTGGTTTCGTGCCTGACCGAGCAGTCCGAGGAAAGCATGCGTCTAGGCTGCCTCCGCCTCCTCTCGGTCTCTTCCAATCTGCCCGCTTACCAGCAGGAACTTGGCGGGCGCACAGTTGCCATGATGCTCTCGCTTGTCAAAGAGCGCAGCATGCACCCCTTCGCAGTACGACAAGAGGCGATGGGGGTGCTCTCGCGACTGTGTATGGACAACGAGGACAACCGGAGTGTGGTAGGCGATCTCAATGGGATTCAGACGCTCATTGACAACCTTGAGTGGACAGTTGAAGAGGCAACACGGCGCGAGCCTATGTGCGTGACGACGGTGGACGCTGTGTGGAATGTTGTGGCAGGAAATCCTGAAAACGAGGACATGTTTGAGCAGGCCGGCGGGCTCGATGCACTTCTGTGTGTGCTCGAGGATTGCTCGCGCCCGGTGAAGTTGCTCGTCGTATCCTGTCTTGCACAACTCATGGAGAGCGATGCTTTGTGCGAGGCGATTCTCGAATGGCGGTCGCTCGCGACACGGCGCAACGTGGTTGCTCTGCTCGTGACGCTTTGGGCCGACGAGGAAGAGCACTCACAGAAGGAACGCCGTCAACACGTTGAGGTACACAACATTGACGCGCTACAAGAGGCTGAAATGGAGTCGGAGGTGCTGGTGCGGCACCTAACTGGACAGAACATGCAGACGAAGCTGCATGCGTTGCTTGCGCGGATTGGGTTCGAGCATTGCGAAGCTGAGCTGAGCGCCGAACAGCAGAAGCTGCTTCTTACCATTGAAACGTATGTCGAAAATCGGGACGCGCTACTCTGGCGCGCGTTTCACCGAGAGCTTGATGCAGAGGGCGTGAGACCCGTGACTCCGGATGCTCGGCGAGTGATGGACCGCGAGAGGCAGGAACAGGAGTCACAGGACGCGCTGGCAGACGCGGTCTTTGACGTAGCAGCAGAGGACACAGCGAGAGAAGAACAAGTGCTTCAGCAGTTCTATGCGCATGTCCACGCGCAGGAGCGCGCGAAACACTCAACGGCAAAGTTTTTCAACGCGGCTGCACCGGCGTCAACGCGCACCAAGATCATCGTCGACTCCCACAAGGCGCAAGTGTTTCCTCCGCTGATGAGTGCCGATCAAGAAGAAGAGCCATCAACGCCACCTGCAGTTCCGATAACGAACAATGCGCCTGCGGAGCGCAGCGAAAGATTGGGCGCGTTCCTCGAGTCCGATGCTGCGATTCGCGCTGCAGCTGCTCGCCCCGGCTCTGGTCGGCCACGCTCCGGCCGCGCCGCCGGGGAGGGCGTCACGCCTGCGGGTGGCGGTGTGCACGCCGCAGCTGCACTTCGTTCCAGTTGAGCAGTATTAAGAGAAGTGGGGCTATGGCCATCTCATAGGCAGCACTCGAGTCAAGGCTTCTCTTCGAGGATTGATACCACAGCCCATCAGCTTTGTGGAGTTAGCGGGGATAGTTTTTAGGTTTTGAGCACTCTGTACAGATCGCGTCGGTGCCTCGAGTCATGTCAGTCTGCAAGGGCAGCGGCCAGAGGGTCTTGGCATTACTCGCTTCCAGAAAGCTCCCGGCGGCCAAAGGCGATGCTTCTCGGTGGTCTGCTAGAGCGAGAGGTTTTTCACGCACAACATCCAGTTCCTGACGACCTACCTAGCACGCGTAAATTCGCGAGTGCGGGGCTGAGGCACACGAATAAACATTTAGTGATTAGGCGGTGGTCTCGACGGAACACCGCTGATGGGTCCTAGGTAAGTCCCGCAGCGCCGGACGGGCGCTTGACGAGGGTGTAAGAGATATCGTAAACACGCACGTCGATTGGAACCTTTTTGCACTTCTCGTAGCGTTCCGCTACGCCCCGTCCCTGCGGTAGACTGCCGATCAAATGCGGCACCAGGCAGTGAAGAATTCGGGTATCAAGAGCGAGAACCTGAAGCTTCTTGGATCGGAGTTTGGCGCGGAACTCCTCCTGGGTGAGGAAAGTGCAGATACGCTGCACGCTGCGAAAAGAGATTGGCTGATCTCCGTCACATGAAAACACCTGGATGACCTGTGTTTCTTTGGCCGAAACTGTTGCCGCGCGTGGGATTGACACACGCTCCTCACCGACAGTGCCCCTGATCGGGTCATTTTGCGCCTGGCGATACTGGAGTCAGCAAGCTGCGGCTCCGGTTGGGGGCAGCTCGCGAGAGAACGCAGGGTTCATTGAGGAATTAGTGACCGTAATCACTTGGCGCGATGACTCTGTGCACGCAAACTGCGCAGTGTTGGCCTCGTCGGACTGGTCTCGTGCAGTCACAAGCAACTCCGCGTTGAAAACGCGACCACCGGCGCCGCCGGGGACCAACGTCAACTTGAGCTTGTTGGCGTCATCCTCCTCCGAATAACACTGTCGGCAAGTGAATGGTATGAGCATCATTCGGTTCAAGTGGCAAGCGACGCAGCGCGGGTGCGAACCTCGAGGACAGCCGCATCGCCCATCGCAGCGCGTGAAATGGAGTCAACATTGAAGGGGCGATCGGCAACCACTCGTCCCTTTTCAGCACGCCTGAAGCGAGCAGAGTACTTAAGCGCCTGGCCCACCTCCTGCTACCCATACGTTCAACGCAGACGTCAAACTGCCAAACTGAAATGCCCAAGGCGTGCTTCTCGAAGGGGGTGCCCACGCTTCTAGCAGAAGATCCCCCGCCTGACTTCCCTCTCAAAGGGAGAGGTCCAAGTCGGGGATAACGATGGTGGGTAAAGTTCCTTGGATGCTTCTTCAAAAGCGCCGCTACGGCCAAAGAGCTCCGGGCCAAGGGGCGCCTGAACTGAACGGGTTACCGAAGACACACGCCACAACCCCAGCATCCACGATGGATAGTACAGATCTGGCAACAGAAGTTTTCCATCTGTCCGCTCGACGTCCCCTACCTTCGAAGGCGCATACGTTGAATCAGTGCCAGCAGATGAAAGGCCAATACTACTATCCAAACTTTCCTGAATTTTCTGTCGATGATCTCGTATTGCACCCCTCGCACAACGCATCCCACTACAAGGGAATACACACCTGAAGTTTTTTCCAAAGCCAGGCCTTCCCCCCAACGTCGTTTGGCACCACAACGTCGTCAAGCTTCGTGATCGCCTCAACCACATCTGCTTCTGCCTCTGCGGGGGCTGCGTTCGCGGCGATCAACGCATCTGATACACTGAAGACTGCTGGGACCGCCAGTGCTCGCCGTCCGATACTGTTCAAAGCAGCTCTACGCAAGTACCGTGTTCCAGGATCATTTGTGCCGTTGTCGTTGTTTCCACCTGCTCGGACACTCCACTTCACTTCACAGGTTGCCTGCAGACTGTTGGCCATCCTTGCATGCACCGAGCAGTAGGAGTGTCCGGGATCAAGACTGAACTTAGGGCTCACGGGTTCTCAATCTGCTGGCCAATAGCGGTGCATGGGAACTAACCATGGCCATCTATGGATCGCTCCGCGTGGGAGTACCTCGCGACCACCTTAAAACTTGCTCGTCGCCCTCGAATCCCGATAACAGCATTCGAGGGTGCCGGGTTAAATGCAGAAGCAAGGTCGGCAACGACCAGGATGGCGAAAACATTCAACCAACGCAGGGCCATGTACTGTGGAAATAACATCATGGATTGAAAATCTTCAGCACGACACGTTCCTTCGTGTACCCGCCGCCCGCGCCTCATCGATCCCGAGCGTGGGTCTTGGGTCTCAAATCATGAGTCAAATGTCTTGGCTGGATTGAATGGCTCCAGTAGACCTCGATCATTTGTGACAGACAAGGAATCCTCGAAAGTTGCCTACACGAAAATGGAATGGACAAGAGACCCCTGAAACAAGGGGTCTCGCTGCCGTAATGCGTGGTTCTCAAAGTCCGCCACTAGGGACAAGACTGCCTCACATCTAAGCAGAGCCCATCACACCCTTCACAAGGGGCTTCTCTAGCCTGGTTAAATACCAATACGAGGGATGGCATTCATGCGCACCGTTCTCGTCGGCGCCGCTGTGGCTGGCGCCGCGGCTTTCGCTCCTAGCGCCATGCCCGGTGCGAACATTCGCGTCCGCGCGGTGGCCGCCCCGCAGCTGCGTGCTGCTTCCGCTCGCCGTGCCCAGGTCCGCCCCTTGAAAATCCCGGCGACGGACCCAATGCCAATCCCCCCCATCTCCAAGACAACGGGCAGGGGGGAAGATACGGCGCGCGCGTCCCGTCTTCGCGATGGTTGGGCCAGCGCAATGCCGCAGCCGGGGGCGACGCAACACCTGTTGCGCCTTCGCATTGTGTCTGTCAGGACTTGAAGGGCAGGGGACGCAAGCGGCTTCGATCGTGAGGGACACAGGAACTCATCTAAGGGCTGACCCAGTGTGAGCAGCTCAGCATTTCGCGTGAAACTGAATTACACGTGATCTGTGGCAGGCCAGCACTGTCAAGATGGCGGACGATTCCGCGTTCGGCGCGTCGCACACCTCCTTCTACACCTCGGCGGTGGCCAAGGACTCGTACCAGACCATGGATGAGATCCTCAACACGAAGTTGGCCGACGAGGGTGTGCGCACGGTTGTGAAGGAGATGCTCGATGCATGCGTGAAGATCACTGAGGCGCTCCGCGTGAACCTTGTAACTGTCGCGGACGCTCAGAACTCTGTTTTTGGCGACGTGCAGCTTGGCGTCGACGTTATCGCTGACGACCTCATGTGGGAGGCCTGCAAGAGCTCCAAGGTTGTTCGCGAGGGCGCCTCCGAGGAGGAGCCCGTAATGGTTGAGACCAACAAGGATGGCCGTTTCACTGTGTGCTGGGACCCGCTCGACGGCTCCTCGATTGTCGACAACAACTGGGCTGTTGGCACCATGATCGGCATCTGGGACAAGAAGACCGGTATGCTCGGCGCGACTGGCCGCGACCAGGTAACTTCGATCGTCGTGCTCTACGGTCCGCGCACTACTGCTCTGGTGGCGTGCGACGACGGCGTGTACGAGTTCACTTGCGGCACCGGGAACAAGTGGTTCGCCTCAAAGGAGAAGATCCAGATCAAGGCCGAGTCCAAGATCTTCTCCCCCGCCAACATGCGTGCGGCCCAGGAGGATGAGGGCTATAACTCTCTTCTCAAGTATTGGATGGACGAGCGCTACACTCTTCGCTACTCGGGTGGCCTGGTGCGCTTATTCAACCCTTGCAGAAGACCCAGCCTGCTGTCATGGCTCGGCACTATCCAGCTGCCACTGCTCGAAATCCTTCAGGTGTCATAGCTCAAGAGGCAGGTAGAAGTGGGTGCCAACGTTTTGATTTGAGCGCAGGTTCCGGACGTGTACCAGTGCTTCACCAAGGAGATGGGTGTTTTTGCGAACCCTACAGCCCCCAAGTCACCCGCCAAGCTTCGTGTCGCTTTCGAGGTGCGTCCCCGCCCGCCACCGCAGAGGCGCGATACAAGTGTTTCATTCACACGATGGGCTCTCGGGAAAATATGCCTGATTTGGAATCGAGTGCCGGGGCATGACCTGGTGGAATGGACGACAGGTTGCGCCGTATGGCCTGCTCGTCGAGAAGGCCGGCGGCAAGACGTCGGATGGCGTGACCGGCAAGTCCGTGCTTGACATCAAGATTGAGACTGTCGACCAGCGCACTGCTGCCTGCATGGGTTCTTCCGGCGAGGTCGACCGTTTCAACTCCATGGTGCTCAAGAAGTAAGAATCTAGTGCCAAGGTGTAGGAATTCGTTTCGTTGGTCGTGTACTAGTGAATTGCTTGCGAGGAGCTTCAGCATCACAGCGCTCGGGGCATTGCTGTGCCCCGTATCACCCCAGTAGCCAGCTGCCTGAACGCCAGATTTACTTTTCGAATGAACTGCCGTGACGCAGAAAGGCATTGTCGACAGTTGACAAACTAGTCTAGGTCGGCAGAGGCATGTTCAGGGCCGTCATGGGTCTGTCACGGGAACTCTTCTAGTGCCGAGGGTGAGATTGAGTACCAACTGATTGAAACGATCAACCTCAAAGGCTGACCCTAGGCAAGCGGCGGTTCGCTGGTCGATTCCCTCAATACGTACATCAAGCACCGAGATACCACTCGCGCCGTCTGAAGTCTTGCCGCCCGCTCTTTCCACAAGAAGTCCTATGGGCGCAACCTTCTCGCCCAGGATTCTTTTTTGTCATTCATCAAGATTCTTCGCACGTTGATGAGACGCGCTCAGGTAGGAGACGCCTAGCTGCGCTATCAAGAAGGGTCAGGGTACGCACCTCGAAGGCAAGGCGAAGCTTGGCTGGGGCTTTCGCGGTCGTAGGGTTCGCAAAAACCCCCATTTCTTTGGTGAAACATTGGTAAACGTCAGGAACCAGTCCGCCTGTGTAACGCAGAGTGTACCTCTGCTCCATCCAGAAGTCCACAAGCGCCTTATACCCTGTGTCCTCCTGAGGCGCCCGCAATTCGCTTGAAATCCCGCACAGGCCATGTCTTTCAGACGATGAATTGCTAAATGGAGCATGGAACCTGTGTAGCGCGGAGATTTGCTGGCGAGAAGATTTTGGATTTGTCTTTAATCGTCACACGTTCCCTACCATTCCGGAAACATGAACATATCAAATCACTTGCTTCCAGATGCGGGTTGGGGTTTCGGCCGAACCTCGAGGCTACCCAGAGACCCCCCGCACCGCAAGTGAACTCATACACGCCGTCGTCGCACGCCACCAGAGCAGTAGTGCGCGGACCGTAGAGCACGACGATCGAA
>Ga0115567_10005624_pt1 | contig 12128 bp, 19 predicted proteins | sample COGITO_mtgs_1204_2_FD_88679 | JGI IMG/M metagenome (GOLD analysis project Ga0115567, IMG submission 88679) | Pelagic marine microbial communities from North Sea - COGITO_mtgs_120412 | ecosystem: Environmental > Aquatic > Marine > Epipelagic | place: Germany:Helgoland, sampling site Kabeltonne...
CATTCTCTTTGATTTCCTGGGCTCAACCCACTAATGCAAGCCACACGAAACAAGAGCAAGAGGAAAGCAACAGAGCCGCTGCCCTGGTCACACTCACATGCAGGAGAGCCTCCCAGCTGTCATCCGAAGTGCAAGGCGACCCCTCGTCAGACACAGCTGTCGTCCCGGTCGCCGTTGCCGTGCCGCTTTCTACGGTGGCACGACGGCCCGAGGAAGCACTCTGGGCAGTGGCATCATTGCCACCGCCGCTGTCCGAATTGAGCAGCTCGATGAGGGCCTGAAAAAGGCTAGGGGGGTTCATGTTTGGGGGCAGGGCGGCTCCGCGCGCGCCGGGAGCCGCGCATGACCTTGTGCAGCTCCACCATGGCGAGCGTGTCGAGACGGCAGTACTCGCGCAGCGCCTTTCTCACCGAGGTTTCTGCCTCCGAGTCTAGGTCCCCCTGCACCCTCTCCCAGACGCACAGTCATTACTGAGTCGAGTATGTGGCCAGCTGGTGCAGCCGTGCCACACGCCGCACGCGAGCCGGGTCTGGGTAGGGACCCTGCTCATGGCCTGGAAGGCAAAGGATGCGGCTGCGCCGTTGTTGATCTCCAGGTCCGCGTAGCGCCCCTCGTAGCTCGGGACGAGCACTGGCAGCGTCACCTGTCCAAAGGTTCAGGTCACTCACCCGTTCTCGAAATCCATTTCCCAACCGTGGTCGCGCACATCGGTCGGGAGAGGACGCTGGGGCGCAGGGGGGTTGGGCGACGCTGGCGACCTTTAAGGACGAGCGGCCCCGGAAGAGCGGGTGAGCTATGCAGTTTTTGACCACCTGTGGTGTTCACAGATACTTTACAGTCCAGCACTTGACACTGATGGTGTTTCTCTGGCGGTTCCATGCAAGGGCTCAATTTTCGACGGCGCCAGGGCCTCTTGCCTTTTCGAGGTCGACCAGCCGGTCGATGACACGTTCGATCCTCTCCGTCTCTTCTGGCACTAATTCCTGCGCAAACACCCACCGCACCATCACCCGCACGCTGCGATGGGTCCGCCAAGCGCCAATGGCTGGACATCCAGCACGAGCAGGCGCAACGGTACCATGGGGGATAGTACGACAACTCAATTCACAGAAGGATCGCGAACCTTGAGAGCCTTCAGCTGCGTCTTTTCGTAGGACGAGTACACGATGATACTTCCCTGCGAAGCCGAGGCATGCAGATCAGACACCGCACAAGCAAAAGCGTCCGATTCTTGCAGTACACCAATCTTGCGGTCCTGGCCCCCTTCTATTTCAAGCCTGAAGGGTCGCTCAGGGCTGGAGAGTTGCTCAGGCAGATTCTCTGGAGGGGTGCTCAGGGCGGGAGAGCACCGCGTCGTGGGGCCCTTCGAGGTGGAGGTCATCAAGCAGACGCGTCAGGAGCTCAGCGCGGCAATCTTCACGCGCGCGGGAGAGAAAATCAAGGTGCGTGAGCGCTCCCAGCAGCGTCTCTCCGCCCCACTCGTCCTCGACCCGTCCGGCTTCCTCCCCGGCAGCCCACCCGCGGAGCAGAGGGAACTGCCCTGGTGCGCGCACGTGTGCCCCGCCGACTCAGCGCGAGGCGCCGCGAGGGGCGGCATGGGCCTCGGGGGGAGTTCGGGAGTTGGCACCAGCGCCCGCGGCGACATGGAGCGAGTACTGAGTGACGACTGTTTCCCAAGGCGCGACGCCCGGGAGGGTAGGCAGCAGGGCTGAGATAGCCTGCCGGGAGACCAGAGATTGTTGGCTGGCTTGCGCGGGCGGCGGACAGGCAAGCCCACGAGACAAGTAGCCGGCGAGGTCAAGACGCAGTCAGTCAGTCTGGGTGCAGTGTGTGCCCCCGCTTTAGGGTTTAGGTGAGAGCCCGGCCTCGAAGTCGAGGTAGTAGACTGGCAGTTGGATGGCACTCAGCTCAGCCTCGAGCGCAGGACCATCCACCCCGGGACCCCCCGCCACCACACATTCCCAGTTGCGGCGCTGTGCGGCAGTGAGCCCGTCACCGGGGACCTCAGCCACCTCGAGCGAAAAGGCCGAGAGGTCGCGGAAGCGCCGCGCTGAAATGCGCGGGAGTTCCCACAGCGGGTGCGACAGCTCGCTGCCAAAGCAGTCCGTGAGCAGGGGACACTTCTTGCAGTGGGCTTCCGGGATTGCCAGAGGGGCAGCGGACGCAGTATCGGAATCGAGTCCTGTCCAGGACCGGCCGTCGTTTCCTGTCTGCACCAGCACCGCGTCGATCGACCCTGGCACGGGCTCGCCATCGCTATCGCTGCTGAGTTGCGAGATGCACAGCATTCGTCAGTGCACAGTTCGAGGGCAAAGCATCTGTGTCCAAGGGCGGGTGCGCACAGTGGGGGCTCCATCGTCGAGAGAGGGCCCATGCGGCTGAAAACTTCGCGAGTGCAGTCCACCCGTCGGAAGCGATTACAACTCTGAGTACCAGCGCTTGCTCACAGTGCCGAACACACATTTCCAGGTGATCAAGCAACCCTAATAATCACCCATGGTGCCCTCGATAGCACCATGGGTCCGGGCCCGCAGCGGGGTGGTCTGTGCCACAGTACTCAGCAGGTTTGGGGGCTGCCTCGTCACCAAGACGCCAGTTGGATGCAGATGCAACTAGAACCGCCCGCCGTACCTGAAAAAGGCAGCTGGGCAAGCTCACAGGGAGATGCACAGCAGAGCCCTGAGATAGCGGGCAGCAAGACATGGCGCGGAAAGGGGCACGGCAGAATGCCTTGATGCCCGCACGCTGTGCAGCTGCGACCGTGAAGGCGATGTCTGGATGGTACTTGGCGGTGCTGCCACGCGTGCCAAGAGTGACTGTGAGCAATCACCTCGACTAGGAAAGATTTCCAAAGAGAGAGAGAGTCGTCGGAGTAGTGCAGAGAGTCGTCGGGAGTACACTGGCGCTTGCTCAAAACATCACGCAGTGGACGCGGGCGATGTGGGTCAGGGATCAAGGATACGTCGCTGGTTCACCTGCCCTCAGAGCACGACTTCACCTCAACGACATCCCACTCGCCGCCGCCTGCGTACTCGATCTGCCATCCGTCGGCGCAAAAGTCTCATTCAACGAAGAGCGTTTGGGCCGGTGTCGCGTCTGAGGCGGCACAACGCCTAGCGCTTGCTGGTGCTGGGTCCGGGCTCGACCACGTCCGCACGCGCGACGACGCCGTGCGCAAGGAAGACCGGCTGGAAGAGGGCGGGAGGCTCCCCGCCCTCTTCCCAGGTGCTGGGTGCTGGGTGCGCCTCTTCGATGCTCGCCATCAAGCGCTGTGTTTCCTCAGCCGCCTTGGCCAAGCCCTATATACGCGCACTTGGTCAGCTGGAAAATCCGTGAGAGGGTGCAGGGTGTCTTCAAGATCTTTGTTCCTGGGAACGCTCACCCAGTCTGCGACCGTGATGCCGTGCTTGTAAGACGACACGACAAACTCATCCTCAAACTCTTTTCCTGCAGCAGTATCTCCATACTATGCTTTCAGACAAGGCAGACTCTCGCAACGTGGACACCGGCCAGCAACGCGTGCAGGGAAGTGGGCATGCACCCTGCTCGATGAGGAATTGTTCCACGTCGCCGAGCTCCTCGGGCGGAACGAGGCCTCGCCGCCTGAACCAACCCAACCGCAGACAAGTTGCAGCTTCCTGGTATGCTGCCTTATTTAGTGGGGGAAGCTCAAGCACCCCATTGCTGCTCGCCAGCGTTTCCGGTGCGGCTAAGTCCGGGTCTGAATCCCAACGCTTTGCTGGCCTCAGTAAGACGCTGCTCGCGAATCCCCGCAGCGTAACTGGGGCCATGATGGGCCACAAGGGTCTATACGATGTTTTACACCGCTGCATATTCGGTGAGACGGTATGCGTCCGTGGCAGCACCGGTGCGAAGGATAGCGAGCCTGCTGCGCCCTCGGACGTGCGCGGTCCTCTGTAAATTCGCAGACGTGTCGCCTGCAGGGAATCGCGGGAGGCAATGGAGGCGATAGTACGGAAAAGTATCGCACAGCGCATCATCCCCAGTCCGAATGCACTAATAGGTGCGCAGATCGAACTGTGCCCCATGTCGCCCACTGGGCCTGGTCAAAATGCAAAAGGGATTTTGGGAGACCTCGAAAACCGACTGAACTGTTGCCGTGTGGCCCTCGAACTTTTAGAGCCCAGCTCTGACGCACGACGGGGGATGAATTGATCGGCGCTCAGGAGATTTTGATCGATTTTGGCGCACCCCCTGCGGCTTCTGCCATACCATTCGCGCTGTTCTCTGCGCCGAAAATCTCCGACCTTGATCAATGGTGCTCAAGGGATGGGCCGCTGAGCACTCATCAGCGAAGCCCCCCCAAACGGTGCTTCCAGAGTCGCACCACACTGACGATGTCCTGTGGCTGGGTAAGGAACGTGCACACATACTTCCGGGTATGTTCTCGTTCATAGCGATTGGCGCGCTTAAGGCTGCTATGGATCCTGCGCTCTTGGAGGAGGTGCCGCCGCATCTCATCTCATCACAATCTTTGTTGATCTCGCGATTCTCTGGCACTTTGATCTCGTCCCCCACTTGGGAGATAACTCGCAGCCCGGAACTATCCTTGCCCCATAATTCATGCCTTGCAACCTACCCTCCTACCTCAGGCCGGGATAACTCATGTCGTCAATGCTGGAGCTTTCCGGTACGAAAAGAGTTCTGTAATCTCCTACATTGACGTCGATGTATCATCCAGACCCCTCTTTGCAATCTTGCCCTCCCGGCACGAACAATGTATGGCTGCTGACTCGTTGCGGCGAGCGTTTCCAACCAATTATTGTCGTCCCGTGTCAGACTCTCACTCCCGCCCCTGCAGGTCGTGGACAGCGAGGAATCCGACATCATTCACTGGTTCGACCGTGTCAACACGTTTATCGGAAAGGCAAAGGCAATGGACGGTGCGTGCCCTGGCCGAATAGTCATGAGGACCATTGACGCGGAGTGCGAGACTGAGTGTGCCCATGCGCAGGTCTCGTTTTGATCCACTGTCGTGCGGGCCGGTCACGTTCAGCAACGCTGGCTGCCGCTTACCTCATAGAGAAGGGGGGTGTGGAGTGCCAGCAGGAAAGACCCGAGGAGATACTGACCGCGTTTGACCAGCGTGCTGACTGACTGGACCAGGGCAGCCCGGAGGGGCTCGATGAAGTGTAGACAGTCGCACGGCCAGTCAAACCGCACCTACATCTGACCATCTTGCACGGCTCCTCGCGAGCAGGCCATCGCCACGATCAAGCACGCGCGCAGCATCGCCGAGCCGAACCCTGCCTTCGCGGCGCAGCTCGCGGTCTTTGAGAAGGAGTGTCGCGGGGTCCCCTCTGGCGGGCCGTCCTTGGGGCAGGTAGCGCGCACGCTGCACCGCGCCGCGACTGCCGTGCACGCCAGGATGCCTGCAGTGGGGCTTCCACGGCGCACTGGGCTTGTGCGAGACGCGGGCGCGCCTGACATCACGTCGCCTGCCGTCCGGAGCATGGACCTGCGCGATCCGCGCAGAGCGGAGGCACCCTGACTGACCACGGGTGCGGGCTGTTGGGCAGATCACGTACCGATTGCGGGATGGGCGCATCCGACATGCTGGGATTGCGCGCGGGCGCAACAATGTCGAGATCCTCTACTACGGCCGCAGCCACGACAGCGTCGGGAGCTGGTTGCGCGAGGTGACATCGCACGCAAACTCCGAGGACGAGGACGAGGATAGCGATTCAGAAGAGACCGGCGAGTTTATTTGAGCACGTCCCACTTTCCCCTGGCGCGTACTGCCTGGGGGGTAGTACATGCCGGTGTGGCGCGTACCCGCAGTGAAGCGAAGAATGCGGATTGAACCTGAGCTTCCCGTGCTGAGCTGTCACTTGCTGGTGCAGCAGCATGTAAGAGCACCTTTACTCAGCACCAACATTCCTGCAGCGGCGCCGTAGCCACTCCTTGCTATTCTGACCCTACACTGCAGTAGGCTCTTCACTGTTTTGTAAGCCGCTTGGGACACAGGGCGGGGCGAAGCACGTACTCCGGAAAGTTTCTTGTAGGGTGTCGTACCCTCAAGGATAGCCAGGGACGTCCCCGTCCCTGTGGTGCCGCACCGCGGACATTAGGGATAAGTCGGTTCGCGGGAAGGAGTGGCGCGCGGGGCGCTGAAAGGGGCGCACTCGACAACGACGGTCCACTCTTCCCGTGTCATTCTCGCTTTCTCGAGGACCGCCTTGCCTTCCTTGTACGTTTGGCTCTGATAGAGTGGCTCATCCAATTTTCACGGGAATTCCTCGATTCTTCGAGCAGCACTTGGTAAGCGGGTTAGGGTGTAGGTCATGTGTTAGTGGGTGCAACGCTTCGTGGGGCAAGTTCCTGCTCGAAGGCCTCCTCGTACTTCCATCCGAGGTACACGTCACAGCATAGACAGTAAATGTCTGATACCTGCAATCACAGGACACCGCGACGAGCAAGGTGAGAATCGAAGAAAAGTCGCATCTAGGCAAGCCCCACACGTAGCTGAGGTCCACAGCCCTCTGGGCTTCTGACATCGCACCTTGTGCAGACCCGTATTTAGGATGCGGTCCTCGGTCGGCCCCAGCGAGACATTTACAACCTGAGGAGGATACGAACTTGTCGATAAGATACGCTGTCGGCACAACAATGCAACCAAGTATGACTGCGCAGAACTTTCCCTCTGGACCGCGTGAGAACCGGAGGCCAGAGGTCACGTTGGCTCGCTCATCGTGCGCGACTGTGCGCGCACGTTCTGCTCGATCTCTAGGTGGCCCATTGCTAGCTTCAAACGATGGCAAGGTAAAATCAGCACTGCGCACCAGCAAAACCCGTACTGAGGGGAGTATGAATTTTGCAGGCGCCTGGGCTTTGACCCGAGGTGCACCAAGGTGCAATTCGGATCTGCTGATTGCCCTGTGGCACAGCTGCAAGACGAGGACCGACTAGCTGGGCACGAGCGCAATTGATCCAAATCTCATCTCTGGATATTTGCGGAGGTGCAGGAACGAGGTTGGGACCGTGTTGAAGAGATACGCGCGGCCTGTCCTGCCCTGGAAGGACTTCGAGACAATGTCGTCATGGTTGGTGAGGTGAGCGTGGCAATTGCCGCATGCGTAGATTCGGGTTCCAGGTAAAAACTTCCTATGCACGCGCCCCATCCTCTGGCTGGAGGGCTGTGATCGATAGTGTCAGCGTGTGTTTCCGTAACAGTGGCAATCAGTGTTGCAGCCTTCGCCTCTGCACCTGCCGGTCGCAGGGGCACATGGTCAGAGGCCAGCCTTGACGACGATGCATCCAACTCCACTCACCTTCTCCTCAGGATACAAACACCTCGCATACGGAGGGTGACATGCAGGGTCTTTAAGAGCCGCAAAGACAACAGCATTTGACGCTGCAAGGAGACACCGTCATCAGCAGCGGGGAATCAATACCTGAACGGCGCCTTTTGAGCGGGCGCTCGAAGTGCGATGCCAAGTGCCGTTTCAATCTACCAGAGCGCACGGAGGCGGGGCCTCACAGCTGTGCGCCCCGCTTCGGACTACTGCTCGTGGCCGCCCTAAGCTGAGGATTGTCCCGGCCCTCCAATCCGGCTTTGCTCTCTCTCGGCTCCAATTCTGTCCCGGTCACGGCCAATCGGTACGGCCGTGGGCAATATGGAGGATTTTATAAGGAGGCGCTCCGTCGAAGGTCTGATGTTGCAGCCGGGCGCGTTCTCGTTGTGAAATCGGGCCAAATGGCCGGGCTCTTTCATCAAAACTCTCGCCACCATCATTGAGGCTGATATTTTTCCCCGCTGCAAGGTGAGTTCAGAGCAAGGAGGGCATGCCGGACGTCGTGGCCCCAACCGAGACGCATGCAATCGAGCAGCCATCGGCGTGACCAAGAATTACTTTAATGAGGTATATGCACTATAAATACTGAGCATCTCACAAGAAGAAAGCCATCGGCGTGCGAAGGCCACACCAAAATATCCTACCTGCCATTCTACACGGGCGTGACCATCCCTCGTGCTCCCTCTCCTGAACTCTTTCCGCCACCCCAGCGGTTTCCCAGCCGCAGCGGCTCCATCCGGTCAGGGCTTGCAGCAGGAAGCCAGGCGCCCTCGCCCGAGCGTGTCGATGGGGTAGCAACTGCATCATGAGGGCTCGGCGCCAGAGAGTTCGGTCGAGACCGCAATCCTGGAGACATGGCTGCTACTTTGGCGCGGAGCGGCGGCGATCGCGCAGCCCCGGCGAGATCATCAATTTCATGATGGTGAGGCTTCGTGCAGTGTGCAACCCACGCCATGTAGCAATTCCAGATAAAAGAGCCGAGTGATGTGAAGTTTACCTGAGGCCGGAGCGGTCGAGTCATGCACACATGCTGCGGGACGGTGAGCCCTGGCAAGAAGCTACCTGGAATGCAGTCGGAATGATGAGGAAGTTGATGACCGTCCAGGTAGGCCAGAACTTGACCTCATCCCACATGACAGGCAGGATTGTCCGGTACCATGCATCCTGCGCCTCTGCGATGGTGTCCCCCTGCGTACAAAGAGCCTCCAACCTTACTCCAGCGAGCATTTCGCCGCCAGAGTGCTCTGCGGCAAGGAAAGCGCATCGCGGCCGAAATCCGCTGGAAAAGCCAGGGGATGCGCACCTCGAGTATCATTCTACGCCCTGCTAGTCCCATGGTGTTTGAGAAGGTCCCCCAGATGTACGAGTCCATACACATCTTCACGACTAGCAGCGTGATGGCATTTTCTGATCCCACGCCCGTCTCTGCCATCGGGATCAGCGCCGACAGCTTCATCAGCCAAAACGTGTACCCGACACCATTCATCGCGATGCCAAAGCATCCTGCACGCGCAGCGCGGATGAGATCGCAGCGTCGTACGTCCCAAATACTCCCAAAGGCGACCGTCTGCGAATCGAGGAGGCTTGTCAGCCAGGTGCAGGATCCAAGGTTTACAAGAAGAGGGATCACCCCCAAAGCTGGTGTGCACGTGCTTGCCAGATACCTGTGCAATTATTTCCGACGCAAAGAAGAAGAGAAATGCAGTCGGGACGTTGTCCAAGACGATAAAGAGAAGGGTTTCGTCAGTCTCGGGCTTTGAGGTGACGAACGTGAACACCGCCATGAGACCAAGGGTTGCAGAGGTCAGGAGCATGGCCTGAACAGACGGATGTCTGTGGTTTGGCACACCAAAGTCTTCTTTTTCGCTTTCCTCGCTGTCGCAGTCTGCGTTCTCTTGCGAAATGAAGAATGTTCCGTAGGCATCGCCGCCTGAGGCTGTTTTATTGCCGGCATTTCTTGGTTTGATATGATCGTGATCGTAGGCTGCTTCCGTATCAGCAGTCGATGAAGATGCGTGCGACAGGAGAGTGGCGCCTTCGGAGCCAACGGCTGTGGGAGATCTTGACCAGAGGCTCTGCCATGACGACTGGGCGCGTGAGGGTTGACCGCTTCCGTCCCCGTACCCCGATGGCGATCGATTCGTCTCGTGCCCGAGCGAATCGAGTGCCCCGACCGATTGATTTGACTCGCTATCGTTCATATTCCTGTGAATCACAGCCTCAATGAGCCTGCTGCTCAACGTATTCGACAGGGGCCGGGACGACGCTCACAGATCAGCGGGCACACACCCCAATTACGCGTGTGCGCACATGTCAACGAGGCGAAGACGCGACTTGGGTGAAGTGCGTGAACTACGCCGAGATCAACTGCCGCGACAATGCACCAACTTCCCTCACACGCACGGACTGTGCACGGTGGTGCGGCTTCGGCGTGCGGCTCCTTTTGAGACTTGGATTTTCAGTTTTGCACAAAAAATTCAGAGATCTACGCCCTTCCACCAACTTCGAAAAATCCAGCGGGGAACTGCGACTTGCTCAGCACACGAAAGGAGGGCGCGCCCCGAGTAGAAGGGAGTCTCCGCGGCGCCCGACAGCATCGGCGGCGGAGGATGGCGCCGAAGGGATCAGCGAAGAAGGGGGCAGCGAAGAAGAAGGGCGTGGATCCTGAAGCGGTGGTCGAGGGTGCGATGATGGAGGGTCTCACGCTGAGCATGAAGCAGGCACGTCGCTCCCCCCGCCGCCGCCTGTTGAGCGTGCCGGCCAACCCTGTCGCAGCTCATGTGATCTCTGGTGCAGGCCAAAGTGATCCATCGGCGGGATTCGAAATTGAATGGCGATATCCTCGTTGAGGAGCTGGTTGTCAAGGGTGCACCGCCCGGGACGGTTGTGCGGCGCATGCGCTTCATGTCGAATCTCGAATTGGAGCAGACCGAGGTGCGCCTCGTCATCCAGGCTGACGGCAGGGCCATCGCGGACCGTGAATACCTCCCGTACGTGCCCTTGACCCTCTCACCTGCCGGCACCTGCCGGCGCCCCGCTCTGATCTGGCTCGCCAGACAGTAGGAAAGGCTGACGTACTCTCGCGCACCCGGCCGGAACAACTGCAGATACCAGTGTCTACAAGGGATGCTTCTAACACTACCGCTGCTTCCAACCCGTTCTGCGGCGGATATTGCTGGGGATCCTCTGGAAGTTCTGATCGTTGGCCTCGCGGGGGGGATGCTTCCGCGCTTTCTGCGGCACAGCCCTGCCCCACCCAGTGGAATCTGAACGCACATCAACTACTGCCAGCAGTGCCGCTGCTGTATGTGTGGCTCCGCCCCGGTGGCACGCATTTCAAGTGCGCGCATGCTGCGCGTGGCGCTCGCCCGTACTGAGGGCGGGCGGTCCCGTGGCGCAGGAGCGCAGTTCCAGCATCCCACATCGACTGCGTAGAGCTGGACCCGGCTGTCGCGGACATTGCTCGAGAGTTCTTCGACCTTCGCGACGATCCGGGGATCAAGGCGCGCTCCGCGTCCCCGTTGTTGTGTCTGCGTGGTTCAGTTGTAGCTGTGACTCCGCCGCTGACCGCTTCGCTTTCGTTTCCGTGTTTTCTTAATCCCTTTTTGTTGCTGACCCTCGGAAACGGGGTGCACGCAGGTGCATGTTGCGGACGGCATCGATTTTGTTGCTGCCGCGCCGGAGGACTGGTGCGTGTCGCTGACAGGGCGTGCTGCAGGGCTCTGCCAGCTCTGTGTCCGCTGAGGCGCTGCCTTCCCTCTCAGGTATGATATTTCGATCATGGACGTGAACGCGTGCGACGAGGACGACAAGACCCTTGAAGCACCTCCGCGTCCGTTCATTACGGAAGGTGCATGTTTACACCTCTCCTGCTGCGGCTTCAGCACCTTACTGACCCTGATGCGGCGGGACTCAGAGTTCATCAACGCCTGGGCGCGTGCGACTAAGCCAGGCGGCGTCGCTGCGATGAACGTGCTGTGCTCTGACCCGGCGCTCTTCGCCACAATCCTCCTCCGAATCCGCACCGCCTTTGGAGGGTGCGCTGCATACTCAACTCAGCAGCTGGACACTCTGAAGCATGCTCCCTTCCGACGGCCCCTGCAGTCTCTCTGAGTGCACTTTCCGGGGCAGGTCCGTCAGCTTTCTGAAGGACATGGCCGACGACGCGGACGAGAACTACGTTGTCTACGTGCTCAAGCCCCTCGCGGGAGCCTCGGTGCGTGCTCGCGCCCCCGGCCGCGCGCATCGGCAGGGCGGTGGCTGAGGCCAGAGGTGTACTGGGTCTCGCGTGCAGGTCGAAGCGCCGAGTGCACATAGCGTCGCGGAGAAGGCGGCACAGCTGGAGGCGCAGGTGCCGCTCTCTTGCCACTCTCCCCGTGCAAAGTTCAGATTTATCCGAGGATTTTGAGTGTGGCACGTGCGGGCCGCGCGGCACAGCGCTGCAGGAGAGGTTGTCTTTCCGGTCTGGCGCGCGGGGCGGTTCCGCAGTGCGGCCACGTCGCCGTGGGCGTTTCCTGACCGCCCGACGTTGGCCGCTGGGCAGATTCCTTCGCTGCGGCAGTTTGCACTGCCGGCGCGAGCACGGGAGCAATTTCTCAAGTTCGAACCCGAGAATGAGTGAGCGCCGCGTCCCCGCGGAGCTACACGCAGCACATGCGTGCGCGTTGCGTGCGTGCTAACGCCATTAAAGTTCACCCAACCCTCAAAGAACCACTCCGGAGGAACCCCCCCCCCCCCCCCCCCCCCCCCCCCCCCCCCCCCCCCCCCCCCCCCCCCCCCCCCCCCCCCCCCCCCCCCCACCCCCCCCCACCC
>Ga0115567_10005625_pt1 | contig 12127 bp, 8 predicted proteins | sample COGITO_mtgs_1204_2_FD_88679 | JGI IMG/M metagenome (GOLD analysis project Ga0115567, IMG submission 88679) | Pelagic marine microbial communities from North Sea - COGITO_mtgs_120412 | ecosystem: Environmental > Aquatic > Marine > Epipelagic | place: Germany:Helgoland, sampling site Kabeltonne...
CAAAAATGGCCAACGCTGCATGGGATGCCCCGCATAAATCGCTTTAAAACCCGCCCGAAGGGAACGACTGGGGCACTCCACTTCTTCGTTACGCCAATTCAGAAGGTGGTCGACATTCAGTCATTGACGCGCCTCAAATTGAAGCGCCCCAGTCGTTCTGAAACGCGCATTTTGAGGTGGCATGGGTATAAAAAAGAGTTGCTTGATAAAAATGAGTTTTCAGGCAAGCTGAAGCTCGTTTAAAATCATACGAGTTTTGATGCCATTGAGTCCTATCATTCACCATCCCGAGCAGTTGATTGCAGTTAATAATATTCATATTAATTACGATAGCTTCGGAGATAAGAGACATCCAGCGATTATATTGATCATGGGGTTAGCCACCCAAATGATTTATTGGGACGAACAATTTTGTCATTTACTTGCTTCACAGGGGTATTGGGTTATCAGATTTGATAACCGTGATAATGGCAAAAGTACCTGGATGGATGCATTACCCGCGCCCTCAAGTGCTGCTTTAGTGGCCAATGCGGTATTTAAGCGGCCATTAGGAGCTGCTTATTTATTGGCTGATATGATGGAAGATACGCTGGGTTTATTAGATGCATTACATCTCGAAAATGCACACATAGTTGGCGCATCCATGGGCGGAATGATTGCTCAAGAACTGGCTATTCACCATCCACAAAGAGTCAAAAGTTTAACCTCTATTATGTCTACGACGGGTAATAAAAAATTGCCCAAACCGTCTATGTCATTTAGTTTTAAAATGCTTAAACCACCCCCTAAAGATACCAATCAAGCTGTCACCTACGGCATGCATGTATGGCGGTTAATACAGGGGAACTACTACCCATTTGATGAACAAAAAGTACTTGGCTTAATAAAGCGGGCATTACAAAGAGGTTTTAATCCGGCGGGCAACACTCGTCAACTAGCTGCTATTTTGGACTCTCCTGATAGAACAACTGCACTCAATAGATTAACCGTGCCCAGCTTAATCCTCCATGGCGAGGATGACCCTTTAGTGCCTGTCGCTTGTGGCATTGCCACAGCGAAAGCGATACCGAATGCCAAAATAAAAACCTACCCAGGAATGGGGCATACTTTACCTAGCCAACTATATAATGATATCACCACGCAGATACTAGAGCACATACTAGCTACTTAAAACGCGCAAACAATCCGTTTACGCCACGCACTAACCATCTAGGGTAGTGCGTGGCCCATTGTACTAACAGTTTGTTGGCTATTTTATCTAAAAATACCACATCACCTTTCATACTGGCTTTGTAGGCTTGTGCAGCCAGTTCCATAGGATCGGCTTTTAAAAATTTAGGAATAAATTTTTCTAGGCCATCGGCATGACTTAGCATTTTAGTTTCTGTCATTCCGGGGCAGACACACGTAACTGTCACACCTGTGCCACGAAACTCCTCTGCAATGCCTTCTGAAAAAGACAAGACAAAAGCTTTACTGGCACCATATGCTGCAAAGTTAGGTGTGGGCATAAAACTAGCAATAGAACCTACATTGACAATCTTACCTTGCCCACGAGCAAGCATGGGTTTAACAAATTGTTGAGTCATATTGACCACGCTCTGAATGTTTAATTGCAATAAGTTATTGAGTTGTTGAGGGTCGCTTAGGCTTAATTTTTCGACCTGCATCATGCCTGCGTTATTCACCAATATATCGATTTTAATTCCTTTTAATGCAATTGTTTCAAACAGTTTTTGTGCTGCATCGACGGGAATCAGATCAGCAGCAAAAACTTGAACATTCACGGCATACTTTTCTTTGAGTTCTTGTGCAAACTCTTCAAGCTTGAATTTATTGCGCGCAACTAACACCAAGTCATGACCATTTTTTGCGTATATTTCTGCAAAGCTGCGGCCGATGCCTTCTGATGAACCGGTGATGAGTGTAGTGTTAAGTTTGGGCATTGGAAACCTCGTGAATAGTGGCTGTTATTGATTTTGTTGCTTGAATGAGTCGTCTAAAAAACCAAGCTGTGGTGACTCTCCAGTTGGACTTTTTTTTCTGTTTTTTGCTGCTTTTGCCCGCTTTTTACGTGCTGCACAGGCTTTTATAATCTTACTTTGAACATCTTGTTCTAAATTTATCCAATGAACCCTTTCATCTCTGGATCGAAAACAACCCAAGCAGAAACCTTTTGGCCCCGACTGACAGACGCCAATACAGGGGCTGGTAATTTCAAAGATTTCAATCTGCTTCATTGATTACCTCAAAGCTACATTTAAGGGCGGATATTTATAATAACATGCTGCGTGAAATGTGAGCAGTCACTTTAACTAACCTTAACTGCCTTAAGTTCGGGGAATTTATTGATAGACAATAAAAAGGCCGCAAACTTGCGGCCTTAAACATTAGTATAACATTACCAAATTTTGACTCTGTCTTCTGGTTTTAAATACATAGCATCGCCTTCTTTAACATCAAATGCTTCATAAAAAACATCTACGTTACCCACAATGCCATTCACTCTAAACTCACCTGGTGAGTGAGGGTCGCTCAGTAACTGTGCGCGAAGAGCATCTTCACGAGACTTACTTCGCCAAACCTGAGCATATCCCATAAAGAAACGCTGGTTACCGGTTAAGCCATCAATCACTGGGGCAGCTTCGCCATCTAATGACATCTGGTAGGCTTTGTAGCCAATTGTGACCCCAGCTAAATCACCGATGTTTTCGCCTAGGGTTAATTCACCGTTCACGTTTTGACCTTCAATAGGCTCAAATTTATCGAACTGGGCCACTAATTTTTTGCCTAGAATATCAAAGGCAGCGCGATCTTTATCTGTCCACCAACTACGCAGGTTACCTTTGCCGTCATATTTTGAACCTTGGTCGTCAAAACCATGGCCAATTTCGTGGCCAATTACTGCACCTATCGCACCATAATTCACCGCATCATCAGCATTCATATCAAAGAAAGGCGCTTGCAATATGCCTGCTGGAAAAACGATTTCGTTTCGTACTGGAGAATAATAGGCATTGATGGTTTGTGGTGTCATACCCCAATCTGCTTTGTCGACAGGTTTACCTATTTTGTTAGTGTCCTCAAAATGATCAAAAGTAGTGGATCGAATATAATTTCCAACCAAATCATCTGCTTTGATTTCTAAACTAGCATAATCACGCCATTTATCTGGATAACCAATTTTAGGGGTGAATGCAGCTAATTTTTCTAATGCCGCTTTTTTGGTGTCAGCGGTCATCCACTGCAATTGATTAATACTATCACCATAGGCTTTGGTTAGGTTTTGTACTAAGTCATCCATTTTGGCTTTAGCTTCTGGCGTAAAGTGGCGCTGCACATATTGTTGTCCCAACACTTCGCCTAACACACTGCTGGTGGCATCCACTGCACGTTTCCAACGGGGACGCTGCTCAGGAATACCGTTTAATGTGGTTGAGTGAAAATCAAAGTGTAAGTCAACCATATCTTGGCTAAGACGTGATGCATAAGTGTCGACTAAGTTGAAGGTGAGATAATCTTTCCAAGTTTGTAAATCATGGGCGGCGAAAATCCCCGATATTTTTTCAAAGTAGGGCATATTGCGTACTACCATACTATCCACCTGTCCTACACCACTAGCATCGCCATAGGCTTGCCAGTCAAAGTTGCCCAGCATGGTTTTGACTTGTGTTGCGCTTTGTTTATTGTAATTTTTTTCTGCATCTCGGCTTTCAACACGTGACAAATGCTTGGCTGCAATGTCCTTTTCCAAAGCCATGATTTTACTGGCGGCTTCGGTGCCGGACTCTTGGCCCACTTTAGTTAATATTGCAGCCATATATTTTTCAGTGGCGGCACGAAAGTTAACAAATTTTTCGTCTTCCTTACTGTAATAATCTCGATCCGGAAGCGTTAAACCGCTTTGATAAAGGTACATGGTGACCACGTCAGGATCTTTAGCATCGGGCGAGGTATAAAAGTTAAATGCGCCGCCTACACCTAATACATACAATTCACCAAATACTGTAGAAAGCTGCTGCATGTTTTGTGCACTGTTGATCTTATCTAAAAGTGATTGCAGCGGGGCAATGCCTTTTTCATTGGCCAGCTCGACATTCATGTAGCTGTTGTACATGTCGCCCAACTTTTGCGTATTTGAGCCTTGTTCAGCTTGAGTATTTGCGGATTCTTGGATCAACGCTTTTAAGTTTTCTTGTGTGTCGTCGTACAAAACGTTGAATAAGCCGTATCGAGACTTGTCTGCTGGGATCTCAGTTTCGGTTAACCAAGCGCCGTTTACATGTCTAAAAAAGTCATCTTGTGCGCGCACATTTTGGTCAATAGCGGTTAAATCGATTCCCGAGACCATAGGCACTTCGTTTACTACTGGCTCTGCTACTGTCGAGGATGTTTCTGATTGGCTTGTGGGCTCACAAGCACTCAAACCTAGTGCCAAACTGACACTTAACGCTAACATACTAATTTTTTTCATCTGCCTACCTTTATGGAGCAATAACATACCCATCTTTCCTAACTATGACTGACTTAGGCTGAATGAGTATTAAGCTCTCGTTTTGTTTTTATAGAATATAAAGGTGCGAGTTTACTGATTGCTTGAAATAACTGCAAAATTTCAAGAAAATTAAGTGTGAGGATTTGTTACAGCAAATTACCATGCTTGTCGGTTGATTTTACAAAATAATTCAAACTCTTATAATTTGAGTCTGTGCAATAAAAAAGGGCCAGACGGCCCTTTCTAGTTAAAATGAAAAACTATTACTTTTTCTTGGCCTTAGGATTGGGCATGTCAGTAATGCTGCCTTCGTACATTTCTGCTGCTAGGCCGATTGATTCGTTAAGGGTTGGGTGAGCATGAATGGTCAGTGCTATGTCTTCTGCATCTGCGCCCATTTCAATGGCTAGGCCAATTTCACCTAACATTTCACCGGCATTTATACCCACAATGGCGCCACCAATAATACGATGAGACTCTTTGTCGAAGATTAACTTAGTTAGTCCTTCAGTGCGTGCTGATGCAATTGCACGTCCTGATGCAGCCCAAGGAAAAGTCGCCGCTTCGTATTTGATGCCCTGTTCTTTGGCTTCTTTTTCCGTTAAGCCTACCCATGCCATTTCTGGATCGGTATAAGCTACAGAAGGAATACATTTAGGGTCGAAGTAGTGTTTTAAACCCGAAATCACTTCAGCTGCTACATGGCCTTCATGGGCTGCTTTGTGAGCAAGCATAGGCTGACCCACTACGTCACCTAAGGCAAAAATGTTAGACACGTTGGTACGAAGTTGTTTATCAACATTGATAAAGCCACGATCATCCACTTTAACACCGGCTTTTTCTGCGTCTAGCATGCTGCCATTTGGACGACGGCCCACAGCTACCAATACTTTATCGTATTTAACAGGTTCTGCTGGCGCTTGTTTGCCTTCAAAAGAGACATACAAACCATCTTTTTTCGCTTCAACCCCTGTGACTTTGGTTTCAAGCATGACGTTAAATTTGTCTTTAACGTATTTTTGATACACTTTTACCACGTCTTTGTCAGCGGCAGGTACTAACTGGTCAAGGAACTCAACTACGTCAATTTTTGAACCCAGTGCACGATATACAGTACCCATTTCTAAACCAATTATACCGCCGCCTAGGACTAACATTTTTTCAGGAATGTCAGCCATTTCCAACGCGCCCGTTGAATCGATTACCCGGGGATCATCTTTTGGAATAAAAGGTAAGCTAACTGGCTCAGAACCTGCGGCAATCACCGCATTTTCGAAGGTAATAGTGGTTTTTCCATCCTTACCTTCGACTTCAAGAGTGGTGCTACTGGTAAATTTACCATAACCTTGTACGTGTTTGACTTTACGCATTTTAGCCATACCTGATAACCCTTTGGTTAACTGGCCAACCACACTGTCTTTCCAACCACGCACTTTGTCTAAATCTATTTTTGGCTCACCAAAGGTTACACCGTGACCGGCCATTTCTTTGGCATCGTCAATTACTTTAGCGACGTGAAGTAGTGCTTTTGAAGGAATACAGCCGACGTTTAAACACACACCGCCTAAGGTTTCTCGAGCATCCACTATCACCGTTTCTATACCTAAATCAGCAGCACGAAAAGCGGCTGCGTAGCCTCCAGGGCCTGCACCTAATACAACTAGTTGAGTTTTAATTTCGCTCATATGATCCTCAAATTTTTTTGAACAACATGTTTTGCAAGTTGTGCAGCTAACATGTCGTGAATAATTTCTGCTTTTTGGCTTTTAAAAAAATGGGTAGCAGAAAACTGCCGCCCATTGTTCACTAAAGTATTATTCTACGCAAATCAGTTAAGTTTGCAGCAACTTCAGTTGAGAAGCGCGCACCTACTGCACCGTCGATAACCCGATGATCGTAAGATAAACTTAACGGCACCATTAATCGTGGTTCGAACTCTTTGCCGTTCCACTTAGGTTTCATCTCTGATTTTGAGACGCCCAATATAGCAACTTCAGGGGCATTAACAATAGGCGTAAACGCTGTGCCGCCGATCCCACCTAAGCTGGAAATAGTGAAGGTACCACCTTGCATATCGTTTGCTTTTAACTTGCCTTCACGGGCTTTACCAGAGATATCAATCAACTCTTGAGAAAGCTGTTCGATGCCTTTTTTATCAACATCTTTAATGACTGGAACCACTAAACCACCGGGTGTTTCTACCGCAATACCAATATTAATAAACTTTTTAAGGATCAAGCTTTCGCCATCATCAGATAAAGAAGAATTAAAGGCTGGATATTTTTGTAATGCTTTGGCAACGGCTTTCATTACAAATACCAAAGGTGTAATTTTAAGCCCAGACTTAACTTTAGCGTGATAAGCGTTTTGCTCTTTACGGAAAGTCTCAACTTCAGTGATATCTGCCTCATCAAACTGAGTAATATGGGGAATAGTGACCCAGTTACGGTGTAAGAAGGGACCAGATATTTTCTGAATGCGACTTAAAGGTAAAATTTCAACCTCACCAAACTTGGCATGGTCAACAGGCTTAACCGTGGCAATTTGTAAAACATTGCCACCGGCAGATGCGTTGCCACTAGCTGAGCGAGGTTTAGCTAATTCAGCTTTCACATAAGCTTGCACGTCTTCTTTTAGAATACGGTTTTTAGGTCCAGTGCCTGCTACTTGGCTTAAGTCGACACCAAATTCTCTAGCGACTCTGCGCACTGAAGGTGATGCGTGAGGTTTTTTGCCTGACGTTTCAGTTGGCGCATCAGGAGCAGGAGTTGGTTTTTCTTTAGCTTCTGGAGCGGCTTTCTCAGACTTTTCTTGTGACTTCTTCTCTGCCGCTGGGGCTGTCTCACTTGGCTTGTCGCTTGATTTCTCAGCTGATTTCTCACTAGATTTGTCAGTAGATTTAGCACCAGTTGTCTCAAGTTTAATCACCAGTGTGCCTTGCTTCACTTTGTCACCAGTGGAGATAAACACTTCTTTGACTGTTCCGGCATGGGTGGATGGCACATCCATAGTGGCTTTATCTGTTTCTAAGGTAATTAAACCGTCTTCTTGTTCAATCACATCACCTACAGATACCAGTACATCAATCACATCCACTTCGCCGTCTTCGCCAATATCAGGTACAGCTACCTCTACAAGCTCACTTGCATCAGTCTCTTCTGGCTCGTCTGCTGCAGAATCAGTTTCACTAGACTCGTCTTTTGCGTCGGCTTCTGGTGGCGATTCTTTTTCTGCGGATTCTGCTGGTGCTTCTTCTTTATCTTTATCTTTTTCTGGTGATCCTTCAGCAGATGCGTCTGACCCTGCTGTTTTTATTTCACCAATCACATCGCCTTCTTTGATTTTGTCACCTACTTTGACAGATAAACTGGTCAGTTCACCTGCAAAGGGGGCGGGGATGTCCATTGACGCTTTGTCAGTTTCAACGGTAATTACTCCATCTTCCGCTTCAAGTGTGTCGCCAACGGCGAAACAAATTTCAATGATTTCAACTTCTTCGCCGCCAACATCGGGGACTAGAATTTTTTGAATATCAGACATATGTAAGACTCCTTATCTAGTCACTATTAGGCGTAAAGTGGATTTAGTTTATCGACATTAATTTCGAAACGCTTAATGGCTTCGGTGACCACTTTTTTGTCTACTTCACCACGATTGGCGAGTTCATACAAAGAAGCAACCACAACGTAAGCAGCGTTGACTTCAAAGTGGGTACGTAAGTTGGCGCGGCTATCACTGCGACCAAAACCGTCAGTCCCGAGGCAGCGATAATCAGTGTCGATAAATGCCCGTAATTGATCAGAATAACTTTTCACATAATCAGTGGCTGCAATGGCAGGGCCCGCATCTTTAGTGATCACTGACGCTATATAAGCTGTTTTTGCTTTGGATTCAGGGTTAAGCATATTCCAACGAGCAATATCCTGACCTTCACGAGCCAGTTCGTTGAAAGAGGTAACAGAATAAACATCAGACGATATTTTATAATCTTCACTCAAAATCTGCGCCGCTTTGCGTACTTCATTTAAAATAGTACCCGAGCCCATTAACTGCACGTTTGCTTTAGCTTTGGCCTTACCTTTGCTTTCAACACGCTCTAATTTGTAGATACCTTTGATGATTTCTTCGGCGACGTTTTTGCTCTCTGGCATAGCAGGGTGCTGGTAGTTTTCGTTCATCAAGGTCAGATAATAGAAAATATTTTCGTTTTCGCCATACATACGACGTAAACCGTCTTGGATGATCACTGCCACTTCATAGCCATAAGTGGGATCGTAAGTGACACAATTAGGTATTAAGTTAGCTTGAACATGTGAATGGCCATCTTGATGTTGTAACCCTTCACCGTTTAGGGTGGTGCGACCAGCAGTGGCTCCCAACAAGAAACCACGGGCTTGGCTGTCACCCGCTGCCCAAGCTAAATCGCCAACACGTTGGAAACCAAACATTGAGTAGTAAATATAGAAAGGAATAGTAGTGGCATCACAGGTCGAGTAAGACGTACCTGCCGCGACCCAAGAAGCCATAGCACCGAGTTCGTTAATGCCTTCTTGTAATACTTGGCCTTTTTTATCTTCACGATAATAAGCTACTTGGTCAGCATCTTGAGGAACGTATTTTTGACCTTCGTTAGCGTAAATGCCTACTTGACGGAATAAGCCTTCCATGCCAAAAGTACGGGCTTCATCGGGAATAATAGGCACCACACGTTTACCCATCTTTTTATCTTTTAATAACACATTCAGCACACGTACAAAGGTCATGGTAGAGGACACTTCGCGATCGCCAGAGCCTTTTAAAATCGCATCAAAGGCTTTTAACTCTGGCATCTCAAGCTGTTCTTCTGCTTGTTTACGACGCTGAGGTAATGCACCACCTAATGCTTCGCGGCGTGCTTTCATATACTTATATTCTTCACTGTCTTCAGGAAATTTGTAGTAAGGAAGATTGGCAACATCCTCATCAGCAACAGGAATATTAAAGCGGTCGCGGAATTTTTTAATGGAATCCACGTCCATTTTTTTCACGTTGTGGGCAATGTTTAAAGCCTCACCCGATGCACCTAAACCAAAACCTTTAACGGTTTTAGCCAAAATAACCGTTGGACGATCTTTGGTGTCCATGGCTTTTTGGTATGCTGCGAAAACCTTGACTGGATCGTGTCCACCGCGGTTTAAGCGGAAAATGTCTTCGTCGGACATATTGGCTACTAATGCCGCCGTTTCAGGGTATTTGTTGAAAAAGTTTTCACGGGTGTACTTGCCACCTTTAGCCTTACAATTTTGGTATTCTCCATCCACAGTCTCATTCATAAGCTGCATCAGTTTACCTGATTTGTCACGGGCCAGAAGGGCGTCCCAGTAACTACCCCAAATAACTTTAACCACTTCCCAGCCTGCGCCTCGGAATGTACCTTCAAGTTCTTGGATTATTTTACCGTTACCACGTACCGGTCCATCTAGACGTTGTAAGTTACAGTTGATCACGAAGGTTAAATTGTCTAAGCCTTCACGAGAAGCCATACCAATAGCGCCTAGTGATTCTGGCTCATCACACTCACCGTCACCCATAAAGCAATACACTTGCTGTTCTGAACAGTCTTTAATACCACGGTTAGTTAAGTACTTTAAGAAACGAGCGGTGTAAATGGCTTGCAAAGGACCTAAGCCCATAGAAACGGTAGGAAACTGCCAATAATCTTTCATTAAATGTGGATGGGGGTAAGAAGGAATACCTTGACCATCACATTCTTGGCGAAAGTTATTTAATTGTGCTTCTGATAGATTGCCTTCAAGGAAAGAACGGGCATAGATACCTGGAGAAATATGACCCTGATAAAAAATGAAGTCACCACTGTTTTTATCGTTAGGGGCTTTAAAAAAGTGGTTAAAACCAACATCGTACAACATCGCAGATGAAGCAAAACTACCAATATGGCCACCAAGATCTAAGTCTTTCCTAGAGGCACGCAACACTATCATCAATGCATTCCAACGGATTGCTGCACGTATGCGTGCTTCAATCGTTTGGTCACCCGGTAAAGTGGGCTCTTGCACTACCGGAATGGTATTGATATACGCAGTGGTGGCATCATAAGGTAAGTGCGCTCCACTACGACGAGCTTTGTCAATTAGCGCCTCTAAAAGAAAATGTGCGCGTTCTGCGCCTTCTTCTGCAAAAACTGTTTCTAGAGAGTCTAACCACTCTTGCGTTTCTTGTGGATCCACATCCGGATGCATCATATCAGCCATGGTGCTTTCCTTTTTTATAGTTTGTTAATGGTGTAACTTAAGACTCATCAATAAACGCTTGTAAAACACCGACGTTGCTTGATATTTCAATAAGTTGTTATTCATTTCATACTTGAACATGTCGTAACACATCCAATGAAATAGTTAATTGACTTCAATTCGACGCAACGCTCTTTGCATACGCATGTCTTGTCGATTGATGTTCAGTAAAGTGTCTTCAATATAAGCCAAGTGTTCATTACTAGCCTTGCGAGCCTGTTCAGGATCTCTCGCCAAAATAGCTTGCACTATGTTGCACCTTTGGCTGTTTATATTGTGTGCGGCATCAGCATGTTTAGCTAACACCTCTAAGTTACGCTGGATATTATCTTGCAGCATAGACTGTAGACTGCGCATGACATGCTGTAAAACCATGTTGTGAGCAGCGTTGGCCATAGTCAGATAGAAGTTAACCAAGGCGATGGCTTCTTGGCTTTTATCCGCTGAATTTGAATCTGTTGGTAGCGCGTCTAATGCGCTTTCTAGGGCCTGATAATCTTCTGGTTGACCTCGAAGCGCTGCATAATAAGCGGCCATACCTTCTAAAGCATGGCGAAATTCAAGTAAGTCGAATTGCATTTCTGGTTTATCAGAAAAGAGTAATAGCAGAGGATCGGTAATGAGTTCGTTTAGACGCGGCTTCACATAAGTGCCTCCGCCTTGTTTGCGTTCCACCATATTTTTGGCTTCGAGTTTTTGAATTGCTTCCCGTACTGAGGGTCTGGATACTGCAAATTGTTCCGCGAGGGTGCGTTCTGAAAGCAGTTTTTGTCCGGCCAACAATCTTCCGTCTAAAATCATGGATTCTAATTGCTCCATAATATCGTCAGATAACTTTCTAGATTGCACTTGGCGCATTCAATAATTCCGTAGTACGTAACAGCAAAAAATTTGCTGTTTGGTAAATTGGTTATACCATTAAGCGACAATAGCTTAGTAGACATTTGTCTTCGGGTAAATATTAAATTTACGAATGACTAAATAAATCTAAACTAAGATAAAAAAACGCAGGATAAACAAACAGATAACAGGGATGGGTTCTGGTCAGACCTTTTGACGCGAATCCATTCTAAACTATAAGCCTAGGTGCAATATCCTTTATTCATCGTTTTTTTAGCATTTAAAAGCTTTTCACCACAGAGGGCACAGAGCGCTTCGCTGCACAGAGGAATAGAATGTTAAGACCAACTAATTGCAAGGATTTATGGCTTAGTTTTTTCGGTGAAGCCGTAACCCATTTTTTGCTTTTCTCTGTGCTCTCTGTGACCTCTGTGGTGCATTATCTTTCTTTTGGCTTTTCAACAGTTAAAACCTTTTCACCACAGAGGTCACAGAGCGCTGC
>Ga0115567_10005630_pt1 | contig 12121 bp, 6 predicted proteins | sample COGITO_mtgs_1204_2_FD_88679 | JGI IMG/M metagenome (GOLD analysis project Ga0115567, IMG submission 88679) | Pelagic marine microbial communities from North Sea - COGITO_mtgs_120412 | ecosystem: Environmental > Aquatic > Marine > Epipelagic | place: Germany:Helgoland, sampling site Kabeltonne...
AGGGTGATCCGGGCGCCGCCGGCAGCAATGGAGCGCAAGGGATAGAAGTCCTGCAGGCGTTCGGGGCCGAGAAACTTTTCCGCCACATCATCGTAAACGTACCACGACGGCGTGGACTGCGCGATCACATCCAGCTCGCCGAAACGCGCCACGTCCGCCGGATCAACAATCTGCAAATGGCACATAGTGATGCGGATACCGGACTCCGGGACTTGGCTCCGCACCTCCTCCGCCATATCCAGGCCCATCCTCACCGCGCCATCCCCCAACGCATGCAAGTGCAGGTCAACGCCATCCCGCGCGGCCTGTAACACCACCTCCAGCGTCTGGTTTTCTGGCACCAGGGAATCGGCACGATACCCCGGCGGTTGCTTGTAGGGCTCCAGCATGTAGGCGGTTTTTGCCTCCACCGTGCCGTCGAGCGATATCTTCAGCATACGCAGGTCAAAAAATTCAGAATGAAAGCGCTGCTGCAGCTTGTCCACGGTATCCAGTGCAGTAGCTAAAGCCGGCTCGGTATTCACATACAGCGCTCCGACCACTCTCACCGGCAGGTTGTTCTCGGCCACCAGTTTTTCCATCAGCGAGAAGGTCGCTTCACCGCCGTCCACCATTCCCGCGTCGAACGCCGCAGTTATACCCATAGAGGACATGGTTTTCAGAAACACCTCTGCGCCCTGGGCAATACTGTCCGCTGATACAACGCCCAGCTTTTGACTGATCCAGTTGAAGGCGCCGCCCTCAATCAACCATCCGGTCGGAGTGCCGTCGGGAAAACGTTTGTAATAGTGACGCCCGGGAACCGGATCCCGGGAGTCGACATTGAGCCCAACCATGTCCATCGCCTTGCTGTTGACCCAGGCTGTGTGAAAGCCCTCGTCAAACAGCATCACCGGCCGGTCGGGCACTACCTGATCCAACATCGCCGCAGTGGGCCCCAACTCGCCGAAAGCGGCCCCGAGAAAACCGTTGCCAATCACAGGGTTCTGTTCCGGGTGACGTTGGGCGTGCTCGGCCACCGCTGCCAACACCTGCGCAGGGCCCATATCGGGGCTGAGAGTGACGGCAAAAACCCAGGGAAAAGTATCTCCCACATGAATGTGAGTGTCGATAAAGCCGGGCATGACCATCTTGCCGCCAATATCAAGACGCTCAGTCGCTGCATCCGTGAACCGTCTGGCGCCTTCGGTGTCGCCCACATAGACAATGGTGTCGCCCTCAATGGCGATCGCCTCCGCCCAGGGTTGCGCCGGATTGGACGTGTAGACCCTGGCATTTTCCAGCAGCCGGTCGGCCGCGCCAAACGAAAACAATGGAAGTGTGGCCAGTACCGCTAGCGCCAACCAGCGTCCCGGTAATTGATCCCGTCGTTTCATAGCTTGAGATATTCCTGTGATTGCGTCCCCTTGACGCCTGAATCTCCCAGAACCGGAACCGCCGGGCAATACCCCATGGGGGTAGCTCGCAGCCGCGGAGCCCCAGAAGATGCCATTGCTAGAGAGGTAACTGACATTGAGTGACAAAAACTCAGCATCGCGGAGCCCAAACGTGGCACAATCGCTCAAAAGTCAAGCAAATCGGCCCGAAGGCACCAATCGGCTCTGAAGCTTGCTGTGACCCATACTGTTAGAAAGCGTAACGTCATGCCAAAAAAAATAACGCGAGTTTTGACACCGGTTGTCGTGATCGGCCTCGGTGTCGCAGCATACGTGCTCTTGCACGCCGCCAAACCGGAACCTGAAAAATCGCTTGAGACGGTGCGTCCGGTTAGTGTCTACACACAAACGGTACGGCAGCAGGATGTCACACTCGAGGTGCTGACGCAGGGTGAGGTGCGAGCGCGTACAGAGCTCGACCTGGTCGCCCAGGTCAACGGCCGTATAGTGACCGTGTCACCTGAATTTACCGAGGGAGGCATTATCAATCCGGGCGTGACCCTGCTGGAAATTGAAGACACTGACTACCGGCTGGCGCTGCACGAAGCCCAAGCCAACGTGGCCGCTGCCAGGGTCGGTGTTAAACAGGCTGCGGCGGATGCGGATGTCGCCCGCAAACAATTGCGCAACGACCCCAAAGCATCGGACCTGGCGCTTAAAAAACCCCAGGTGGCGGAAGCTCAAGCCAGGCTGGATGCTGCCAAAGCCAATCTGGAACAGGCGCGCCTCAACCTTTCCCGTACCCGCATCAGTCTGCCATTTTCCGGCCGCCTGACCGCGACCAGCGCCGACACAGGCCAATTCATCAGCGCCGGCAGTATTGTCGGTCACGCCTTTGCGACTGACGTTATTGAGGTCCGAGTGGCTTTAACTGACCCGCAGCTGGCCGCCCTGGGCTTGCCTATCGGCTATTCCGCGCCACAGAACGGCGGCCGGCATGTAACCCTGTCAGCGCGAGTGGCGGGAGCTGACCACCAGTGGCAAGGCAAATTAATCCGTCTTGATGCTGCCATCGACCCCTCCAGTCGCACGCTGTACGGTATGGTGGAGGTGCGCTCGCCGTATCAGGACAATGTGTCGGAGGGGGGAATGCCTCTGGCAGTGGGCCTGTTTGTGGAAGCCGCCATCGCCGGCAGGCAGATCGATGCCGCAAAAGTAATACCGGCCGATGCACTGCGGGCAGGCACTACGGTCTTTGTGGTCAGTGGCGAGGGCTCCCTGGATATCCGACAGGTGGATGTCGCCCAGCGCAGCGGTGAACGCGCCATCATTGCCGCCGGTCTGGATAGCGGCGAGCAGGTTGTCACATCCCCCGTTCGCAACCCGATTCAAGGTATGAGCGTGCTGGGCATAACCGGCGACAGCACCGTCGTGGCCAGCGAGTAGGTGCGCCTGTCATGGAGCGATTGATCGGTTGGTGGGCCAACAACCCGGTTGCGGCCAACTTGCTGATGGTGGGGATTGTGCTGTCGGGCCTGCTCGGCTTTCGGGCCATGGAGCGGGAGGCTTTTCCCCAGTTTGTCCTCAATCAGGTTCAGGTAGAAGTCAACTGGCCCGGAGCTGCGCCGCAGGAAGTTGAAGAGCAAATCATCATGCGCATCGAAGAGTCCCTTAAGGACCTCGACAGCGTGAAGCGGATCTCTGCCACTGCCAGTGAGGGCTATGGGCGCCTGGATGTAGCCACCTGGAGTTACGTCGACATCAATGACTTTCTCAATGAAGTCAAAAACCGGGTGGATGCCGTAATAGGCTTGCCTCGAGACATTGAGCCCCCGAAAGTAAAACGCACTGAGTTTCGCGAAGAGATGATCCGGGTCGCGGTTCACGGCAACGCCAGTGAACGGACGCTGAGTCGCCTGTCCGAAGATCTGCGCGACGAAATGGTCAAATTACCCTACATCTCGATCGTTGAGTTATTTGGCACGCGCCGTGAAGAAGTGACTATAGAACTGTCGGAGGCCTCCATGCGCCGCTACCAACTCGGCTTTGACGAGGTGGCCGGTGCGATTCGAAACAGCTCGATCAATCTGTCGTCCGGCCAGGTGCGCACTGCCACCGGCGATGTTCGTTTACGCGCCCGCAATCTCGCCGACACCGCGGAGGAATTCGACAGGATCGTACTGCGCCAGACCGATAACGGCGCCACGGTCACACTCGGTGAGGTTGCCACAGTCATCGACGGTTTCGAAGAAGAAGAAATTCTCGCCACCCTGAACGGCGAATCTGCGGTCTTATTGCAAATGCTCTCCACCGACAATATGCAGGTAGTCAAGGCCAGCGATGCGGTAAAAGCGTGGATGGAGCAAACCCGGCCAACCCTGCCCGGTGGTATTGAGCTGACGCTCTGGTTCGACTCTGCTGATATCTACAAAAGCCGCATGTCCACCATCAGCAAATCCGCCTACCTGGGGCTGGCGCTGGTTTTTCTGGTATTGATACTGTCGCTGCGGCCCAAGGTGGCCCTGTGGGTGACCGCTGGAATCGCGGTGGCCTTTCTGGGTACTTTTTCACTGCTACCGGCCAACGACGTATCGCTCAATGTCATGTCGACCTTCGCTTTTTTACTCGTTCTGGGCATCGTCGTGGACGATGCCATTGTCGTGGGAGAGAGCATCCACCAAAACGCGCACGAACGGGGCGGCGGGCCAGGCGCTGCTGTCGCCGGTGCCACCGCGGTAGCAAAGCCGGTGGTATTTGCCGTACTGACCACGATGATCGCATTTGCCCCATGGTTTTTCCTCGATGTCGACGGCGGTCATATGACCAGGCAGTTTTCCATTGTAATTACGGTGGCCCTGACAATTTCACTGCTGGAAGCCTTTTTCATTCTGCCGGCGCACCTGCGGCATCTGGAGCACCGCGAACAGGTTACAGGCTGGCGCGCGCAGCAGAAAAAGCTCGAAGAGGGCATCGTCAACTTTGCCAACACCCGCTATCGCAACCTGATACAAAGCGCCGTCAGGCACCGCTATCTGACCCTCTCCATCTTCGTTTCCGCCTTTGTAATCAGTATCGGTCTGTTTACCGCGGGCTGGGTCAAGTTCACCTTCTTCCCGGAAATCGCCAGCGAACAATTTCATATCAATGTCGTGATGCCCAACGGCACCCCCTATTCCCGCTCGCTGGAGGTATTGGGGCAACTGCAAACCGCCGAGAAGGCACTGATTGAAGAAGTGGAGCGCGAGGCACAACAAAGCGGCGGCAGCGGCAGGTTGATACAGGGCTGGTACACTCGCTCGCGCAGGGATAGCGTGATTGCCATCGTGAAATTGTCGCCACCGACCGAGCGCGATTTGTCAGCCAAACAAGCGGCCACCCGGTTTCAGCAATTGGTGGGCGACATCCCCGATGCCGATGAAATCGAAGTCAGCTATACCCTGAACGACCAGGGGCCGGGACTGACGTTCCTGCTGCGACATCGCGACATGGCCACGCTGCGCGCCGCCAGCGAGGAGCTGCAAAGCCAGCTGCGCAGCTATGACAGTACCTACTACGTGCGAGACAGTCTGCGCGGCGAATCCGACGAGATCCACCTGCAGCTGCGACCGGGTGCCGAAAAACTGGGGCTTACTTTGGCCCAGGTATCCAACCAGGTCAGACAGGCCTACTACGGCGAGGAGGTACAGCGTCTGCCACGGGAAAATGGCGACGTCAGGGTAATGCTGAAATATCCATTGGAACTGCGTCAAAAGCTCAGCTCTCTGGATCAGTTTCGGGTGCGCACCCGGGATGGCCGTGAAGTTCCACTGCTGTCAGTGGTGGACATTGAGGTGGGCAGCGGCGTGCAGCGGATAGAGCGCAGGGATGGGCAACGCATCGTGCAGGTGTCTGCCGACGTGCTTCCGGAGCTGGCCAGCGATGTGAACCGTGATGTGCGCGAAAACTTTCTGCCCGAACTGGAGCAGCGCCACACCGGGTTGGAAGTCTTGCGCGGTGGGCAACAGGAAACCGAGCAGGAGTTTTTCAACCAGATTACCGCGCTGTATGCGGTGGCGATCTTCGCCATGTATACCCTGATAGCGATCGCGTTCCGTTCCTACGCCCTGCCGCTGCTGATCATGACCGCAATACCGTTCGGTTTTATGGGGGCCATTTACGGGCACCTGCTGTTTGGCGTTCCACTGGCGCTGTTTTCCTACTTTGGCATCGGCGCTGCCGCCGGCGTGGTGGTCAACGATAACCTGGTGCTGGTCGATTATATAGGCCGGCTGCGCCAGCAAGGCACCGCAACCGTCACCGCAGTGGTCGAGGCCGGCGTCCATCGATTCCGCCCCATTCTGCTGACGACAGTGACCACCTTTGTGGGCTTGATGCCAATCATGCTGGAGCGCTCCACCGATGCACAGTTTTTGAAACCGGCGGTACTGTCACTGGCCTTCGGCGTCCTGTTCGCCTTGTTTGTGACTCTGCTGATGGTGCCTGCCCTGTACCTGATCGGCGAGGATATGCGCCGCAGTATCGGCGCCCTGAGACGTCGGGTGGAAAAGCAAGCCAAGTAACGCCGCGGCGTTCTATTTCTGATATTTTTCTTTCCATTCAGTGTGCGGCATTCCGTACACTCGCTCTCGGGCGGCATCGTAATCCATATCCAGCCCCTCTTCTTCTGCAGCGGCCATGTACCACTTGGCCAGGCAATTGCGACAGAAACCCGCCAGTTCCATCAGGTCGATGTTCTGCACATCCTTGCGGCTGTCCAGGTGCTCCAGCAAACGGCGAAAGACAGCGGCTTCTATATTATTGATGTTCGACACGGAAATTCTCCTTGCGATTGCATTGTTTATTATCAGTTACCTGCGGACACTCAGCCGCCTAATCGCCCATATGGGCAACGCTTCTCAGGATCAACTGTACCAGACGGGTTTGCCGTGTCACGCCGGTTTTGGAAAACACCGCACTGAGGTGAGACTTGCCTGTATTGCGCGAAATATGCAGCCGTTCACAGGCTTCATCCAGGGTTGCCCCATTGGCCAGTTGCAGCGCCAGATTGGCCTCAGCCCGGGTGAAGCCAAACAGGGTCATCAGGATGTCGCAATGAGCTTCCCCCGGTTGCGCCGGGTCCGACACAAAAATCGCCACCGAGGGATTGCGGCTGCCGTCCGGCGCCGCCACCAGAGGCAGTGGGCGCAGCAATACACCGACCCCGGGGCCGCCCTCCGTACCGAGTCGCAGCGCCTTGATAAAGGCCGGTTCTCCGCGCAGATGAGCCTGCATTACATCGTCAAGACAGGCGCGAAAGGCCTTGTTGTCACTGCGATCCGCCAGCCGCAGTTGGCCGTCCCCGGATTGCATCCAGACCGCCCCGCCTAACAGTCGTTCCGCAGCGCGATTACTGTGTCGTATGCGGGCACTCTGGTCCAGAATAAATGCCGCCACTGCCATCCTGTCAACCGCGGTGGCAAACAGGGACCGCTCGCTCTCCACCCGCGCGATCCGGGCCTGCAGGCGGATGGTCTGTTGAATGTGGGGCAACAACTTCTGACACAGCGCCTGCTGGGTCACGGAGAAATTCACCTTGTCCCGCATTCGCGCAAACCGCAGCCGTGCACTGTTGCCCAGCTCGTCACCCAGGTCAGCGCCCATCAAGTGACGGATTCCGGTGCTTTTCACATATTGTTGATAGTAATCCGAGGCGTAATACTCCTCCGGAGCCATGAACTCGTCCATTGTGAATACCTGCCCTGCTGGCAGATTCACGAAGGGGTCGATGGCGAAGTAATTTTCGTTGTAGGAATCAACAACATCCGGTGACAACACGACTGAATTGATCACCACGCCGGCGTCGCCCGCACGCGGCGCACGCAGAATCAGGGTCACATAATCGGCCTTGAGAGCCTGCCCCAACAAATGCAGGAACTCCTCCCACGGCGGATCAGCGACCGGCCCCCGGGACAGTGCCAGCAACAGCGCGTTCATAGGCTCGGAAATAGTGTAGGCGCGAGTCAAGCGGACAGATTCCTGCAAATGCGGGTATTGTCCGGGGTGCGGGGGACTGGGTCAATTGAGCGATCGAGATTGATCGCCCACCAAAACAGCCAGTGCCCATGCTAGAACACTGCCTGTAGCTGCCGGCCTAGATCGGCATAAACTCGCCACCGTTGACATCCAGGGCCGCCCCGGTGACCACAGCGGCGTAGTCAGAGGCGAGGAACATGGCCGCTTTGGCACAGTCGGCGTCGTCGGGAATATGGCCCAGCGGTATGCTGCGCGTCACTTCGGCGATCAGCTCGTCTTTAGAGCTACCGCTCTCCTGTGACTGCCAGTCGAAATAACCTTCCACCGAAGGTCCCCACATCCAGCCCATGTGAGCGCTATTGACGCGAATATTGTCGCCGCCCAACTCAAGAGCCAGATGTTTGGTGGCATTGCGCAGGGCAGACTTGGTGGCCCCATAACCGCCCTGGGTAGCCAGGGGTTTGTGTTCCACCATCGTGGCGATCATCACAATCGCACCGCCACCAGCCCGGCGCATGGCCGGTACGCAAGCCTGGGTAAGCTGCATGGTGCCGAAGAAGTTCACTTCCATACTGCGCCGCCAGCCGGCGAGGTCAGCGTCGGCAATGGGTTCAAAACTGCCCGGATCGTAGGCGCTGTTAAACAGCACATCGATACGGCCAAAGGCCTCTGTGGTTTTGTCCGCCAGGTTCTGACACTGCGCGACATCGGCAATATCGGTAGGCACTTGAAGAATTTTTGTCCCCAGCCCCAGATCGCGAATTTCCTGTTCCGCCACGTCCAGTTTGGCCTGGGTACGGGCCGCCAGAACCACTGCGGCGGCACCTTCCTTGGCGGCCAGAGTAGAAAGCTCCTGGCCCAGACCGGGACCGATACCAGATACAATCACCACCTTGTCTTTCAGTAACATCTGCTGTGCTCCTTATTTTTACTGTCGGGGTCACCCGCTGTGCACCGGTGCGGTCCACAGCAAAGATTCCTGGCGCAAGACATGCTGCGATACCGAAGATTGACAGCTTGCCGCTGGCAGGACACCACCCGAACGGGCGATATTCAGCGAGAAGAGGCCTCTGGTTCAGTGGCTTGAATCAAGGCCAACAGTTCTTTGCCCTGCTGCGGAAAACGCCACTCGACGGCATCGACGTCGGACAGCGGCAGCCAGTAAGCGCGTCTTACTTCCGTGATGGCCTGCGAATCGAGCGCACCAGAATCGCTGTACAGGTCACATCGGTAAAGATTAAATCCGGTGGCAAAGGTGTGCAACAGGCCAGCGGGGCGCACATCCAGGCCGGTTTCTTCCCAGGTTTCGCGGTGCGCCGCGCACTGGGCTGACTCCCCTGCCTCTACAGTGCCACCGGGCGGGCTTACCCGGCCATTCCAGCCCTCGACCACAAGCAGCTGGCCGTGCACCAGCGTCAGGCAACCGGCGCTCAGGGCCCGCTGAGGGGCTTCGACGACCGGGCATGGCGGTAATTTTGCTCGGCATGCCGGGGTTGTCAGTAAAACGCTGACAATCCCCAATCGAAGCACGACAGCAGCGGGTATCAAACCGCCGTTCCTGCCGCTGGATCAGGCATACTGCAGCGACACCCGTTCGCTGCCAACTCGATCCCGCAGGGCCTGAATCAACTCATCGGAGGGCACCACCTGCCAGCGTTCTCCCAATCGCACCCGGGCCCTGTTGTCCGCTTGTGAGTACCACAGCGCCACCGGACAGCGACCGCCGCCAGCTCCGGCCAGAGTCTGGGCCAACCAGTCCGTGAGGCGTTCATCCACCATTTCCTGACTGCTGACTTCGATGGTCAATTCAGATGCGTAGTTTTCCCGCGCTTGCAGCAGGCTGCGCACTTCGCGCACCCGCATCGCCAAGCCCCCGGAGTAATCGTCGTGAGCCACAGCACCTTCGACAATAACAATACTGTCTTTTACCAGCAGGTCCCTGTGCTCGTTATAGGCCTCGGCATATACGGTGACTTCAATCCGCGCGCTGCGGTCGTCCAACTGTAGTATTGCCATGGTGTCGCCGCGCTTGGTTCTCATGGTGCGAGCGGCAACGATTAAACCCGCCAGTACCTGATTACCCTGTTTGTCAGCGCGCAGATCCGCGATACGGGTGGGGGCAAATTTACGTACTTCCGATTCATAATCATCAATGGGGTGCCCGGTTACATAAAGTCCCAGCGTTTCCTTTTCGCCACGCAGACGCTCTTTCCCGGTCCAGGGCCGCGCCGCCCGGAAGGCCGCGTACACCTCGCCGTTGCTGTCGACCGGACCTGCGACCACTTCGCCAAACAGATCCGCAATGCCGCTATCGCGATTGCTCGCGCTCTGTTCCGCGGTCTTTAGGGCATCGTCAACACTGCTCATCAATACCCAGCGCTCAACGCCCAGGGAATCAAACGCCCCGGATCGAATCAGAGCCTCAATGGCCCGGCGGTTGACCTTGCGTGGATCGGTGCGGGCGCAAAAATCAAACAGATCACTGAAGGACCCGCCCTCTTGCCGCGCTTTCAGCACGTTTTCGATCGGACCTTCACCAAGCCCCTTGATAGCTCCCAGACCGTAGATAATGTCCATGGCCGGGTTCACGGTAAACATGTAATGCCCTTCGTTCACATCCGGCAATTTCAGTGACAACTCCATCCGCCGACACTCTTCGACAAACACCACAATCTTATCGGTATTGTCCAGTTCGGAACTCATTACCGCGGCCATAAACGGCGCCGGATAATGGGTCTTTAACCAGGCAGTCTGGTACGACACCAGAGCGTAGGCAGCCGAGTGGGATTTGTTAAAACCGTAGCCGGCAAATTTCTCCACCAGATCGAATATCTTCATCGCCAGTTCGGCATCAACCCCTTTGCCCGCCGCACCCTCGGCAAAAATACTGCGCTGTTTGGCCATCTCTTCGGGTTTTTTCTTACCCATGGCGCGACGCAACATGTCGGCGCCGCCAAGTGTATAGCCCGCCAGTTCCTGGGCAATCTGCATCACCTGCTCCTGGTACAGGATGATGCCGTAGGTGGGCTTGAGGATGGGCTCCAACCACTCGTGCTGGTACTGGGCGTCCGGGTAGGAAATGGCCTCACGCCCATGCTTGCGGTTGATGAAGTTGTCCACCATGCCGGACTGCAGCGGCCCGGGGCGGAACAGCGCCACCAGTGCCACAATGTCCTCAAAACAGTCGGGACGCAGGCGTTTGATCAAATCTTTCATACCGCGGGATTCCAGCTGGAACACCGCCGTGGTTTCGGCCGACTGCAGCAGCTGGAAAGTGGGCGGATCCTCGAGCGGGATCTGCATTACATCCAGCGGCAACTCACCGGCTGCGGCGCGCACTTCATCGATCATCTTCACCGCCCAGTGAATGATGGTCAGGGTGCGCAACCCCAGAAAGTCGAACTTCACCAGGCCCGCGTCCTCGACGTCACCCTTGTCATACTGGGTCACCAGGCCGCCGCCGGTTTCATCGCAGTACAGGGGTGAGAAATCGGTCAGGCGCGAGGGCGCGATGACCACGCCCCCGGCGTGCTTGCCCACGTTGCGAGTGACGCCTTCCAGCTGGACTGCCATATCCCAGATTTCCTGGGCCTGGGTATCCTCGTCCAGGAACTCCCGCAGCACTTCTTCCTGTTCCACTGCCTTGGACAGGGTCATTCCCACTTCAAAGGGAATCATTTTCGACAGCTTGTCGGCCAGGCCGTAGGACTTGCCCTGCACCCGGGCCACATCGCGCACCACCGCCTTGGCGGCCATGGTGCCGAAGGTAATGATCTGGGACACCGCATCGCGGCCGTAGGTGTCCGCCACGTACTCAATCACCCGGTCGCGCTTCTCCATACAGAAGTCGACGTCAAAATCGGGCATGGACACCCGTTCCGGGTTGAGAAAGCGCTCGAACAGCAGATCGTAGGCCAGCGGGTCGAGATCGGTAATTTCCAGCGCATAGGCCACCAGCGAACCGGCACCGGAGCCGCGCCCCGGTCCCACCGGAATGTCGTGCTGTTTGGCCCAGCGGATGAAGTCCATCACAATCAGGAAGTAGCCCGGAAAGCCCATCTGGTTGATGGTGTTGAGCTCGAAGTCGAGGCGCTCCCGATAGCGCTGTCGAGTGGCCGGGAAGTCCTCGGCCGTATTGTCGAACAGTACGTTCAGGCGCGCATCCAGGCCCTCGTGAGAGAGCTGCGCGAAGTACTCCTCCATGGTGAGACCTTCCGGCACCGGGTAATCCGGCAGGTAGGGCTTGCCCAGTTCCAGGGTGACGTTGCAGCGCCGGGCAATCGCCACCGTATTGGCCAGCGCCTCGGGTACATCACTGAACAGCTCGGCCATTTCCCGGGGTGAGCGCAGGTATTGCTGTTCGGTATAGGAACGCGCCCGGCGCGGATCATCGAGCGTGCGCCCCTCGCGAATACAGACCCGGGCCTCGTGCGCCTCGAATTCCCCGGGATCGAGAAAACGCACATCGTTGGTTGCCACCACGGGGCACTGTAATTGCGTCGCCAGAGCCACCGCTGCGTGCAGTTGCGCTTCGTCTCCCTCGCGACCGGTTCGATGTAGTTCGAGGTAGTAGCGCCCCGGATACACGGACATCCAGTAGCGCGCCCGTTCTTCGGCCAATTCCTCTTTACCGCCGAGCAGGGCCTGCCCGACGTCGCCGGCGGCGCCACAGGACAGGGCAATCAAACCGTCTGGCTGCGCGGCCAGCCACTCCTTGCGCACGTAGGGAAAAC
>Ga0115567_10005631_pt1 | contig 12120 bp, 17 predicted proteins | sample COGITO_mtgs_1204_2_FD_88679 | JGI IMG/M metagenome (GOLD analysis project Ga0115567, IMG submission 88679) | Pelagic marine microbial communities from North Sea - COGITO_mtgs_120412 | ecosystem: Environmental > Aquatic > Marine > Epipelagic | place: Germany:Helgoland, sampling site Kabeltonne...
AAATGTCGGGGTGGGGTACTGGAGGCGACGCAGGTGCAGTGGGTGCGGTGGGAGAGGGAGGGGCGGGGGGCATCGAGGCGGAGCTGGAGCGGGTGAAGCAAGAGCGAGACTCGCTGGAGCGGAAACTCAGGGCTATGGAGCGAAGAGAGCCGCCAGAGCCCGCGCTGCCCGCCACCAATCAACTCCACACGGAGTTGATTGTCAGCGGCGGCGGGGCGGCCAACCATGACGCTGCTTGGAAGGAGGGCGACGGGGGCGAGGCGTCACCCCTGGTGCCGTCGTCAGGGCTCGGGCTCGTGCTGGAGCAAGGCGAGCCGCAGGCGTCGCCAAGTGGGCAGCCCCACCGCATTCTCAAGGGCGCCAAGAGTGTCAAGGAAGCGGAGGCGTCCGCCAGCCCAGCGTCTGGGGGAGGCAGCAGGGGCTCGGAGGGAGACGAATGGGGCTCGCTGGCGCCAGCCGCGGCCGACGCCTGGTCGAGCGCCGCTGCCCCTGCGCGCCGGCGTGTTTCCTTCCACGACCCGCCAGCGCTGGAAGCACACGCCCTTGGCCTGAGAAAGGGCAAAGGAAAGCTTAGCGCCGGAAAGGACTCCTCTTCACAGTGCGGAGAGAATGTCGGGTCGCCTCACGATTCGGCGGCGGAGGGGCAAGAGGAACCGGCCAAGAGAGGTGGACCGGGTGCAAGTGAGCAGGGCGCCGCCGTTGCGGTCGAGGCGACTAAGGGGAGGGAGGGTGAGAGCTGTGGTCCCAAGGCAAGTGAGCAGAGTCAAGAGTCGCAGCAACAGCAGCGCAAGACCCCCGAGAAGGCCAAGAGGGAGGTGTCGGCGTCGAGCGTGGGCGAGGGGCCGGTTTTGCGGGTAGACCCAAAGAAGAAGGCAGAGGTCCCTCGAGAGACGGTTAGAGGGGCAGCAGCGCCGACGAAAAAGGGAGAAACCGAGGGTTCTGGGGGCGGAAAGGGTGGGGCGGGAGGAAAAGCCTCGCGGGGCAAGGACAACCGCAGGAGCAGCAACCAGGCGTCGCACGGGAGGGGCAAGCATGGTCGTTGGCAAGCGGGGGGCGAGGACGACGACGACGAAGATGAGGAAGACGACGAGGCGGCCGGACTGCTGGGGCGGCTGTGGCGCTTGCTGTGCCAGTTGGACGGGGAACTGGGATCGTGCACGCTCACGTTGGCGTACTTTTGGGTGTACCTTGCGCTGCATGGACCGACGACACGATTGCTCATTATTGGACTCATCGTGCTCACGCAGCTGTCCTATACCGTACAGTATCCGCTCGCCCTGTGGGCTCCAATCAACAGCGCCTTAGACACCGCGCGTGACAGCACCCTCAGGATTTTTGGGCGCGGCGGTGGGCGTGGCCGCGCAAAAGGCGGCTCCAAGCGCGGGCGAAGCGGCGGGATGATGCGCGTGGCGACGTGGGCAGTGGTTGGGGCGGCACTGGTCGTCTTTGGGCTGATGCTGCAGGAAGTTTTGCATCTTGGCAAGCCCCCGAAGTTGCCTGGACAGATGCCGGGGATGCCCGGGCTTGTTGTCGATCTTTCTGGCCGTCGCTTTGTCAAGACGCACACCATGGGCGGCGTGGAAGTGCACGTTCCAGTTTCGGCGCTGTCGCACGTGCCCCACATCCGGGACTCGCGCATGGGCGATCGGGTCATCGTGCCCTTGCAGTCACTGCAGCACAGGCCTCTGCCCACCGTGAACGGAAAGCCGGTAATCGTCTCGGGCCAGCCGCTGGCAGGCCCCGGCTTTGCGCAACATGCGGTGTCGGGCTCGCTGCCCCCGGTACCTCCGCCCGGGTGGCCTGTGCAGCAGCCCTGGCCACCCAGCGTGCAGGGCGCGGTCGGCTCCGCCGCAGCCTTGCCGGAGGCCAAAACGATCCTCAGGTCTTGCCCGGAAGGCTCGGGCGGGGTGGCGGCGCAGCAGGCGTGCCTCCGTGCGCATGCTGACCGTCTCTGCGACGAGGCGCAAGCATCAGAGGCGCGGGGGCTGTGGGAGGAAGTGCGCGGAAAGCTCGAGGTGGCTCTGGCTGTCGCGCCAGAGCACGTCTGCTCGCTCTACAACTACGGCCGCCTGCTCGATTACGTGTGGAACGACCCGGTGATGGCCGAGGAAATGTACCGCCGCGCGGTGCACGCCACGCCCACACACGTGCCTTCTCTCCGCAACTTCGGCTACCTTCTCTACTTTGTGCGGCGGGACTACGCCAAAGCTGCAGAGCTGTGGGAGCGCGCGCTGGCGGAGCAGCCCGCGGAGCTCGACGTGCTCTCGGGATACGGCTCTCTCCAGTTCCATGTTCTCGGTCCGCCCCCACTTTCCCTCCCCTCTCATGCCATTATGTACCGCCTCCTCACAGGGTGCGCGGCGGCAGGCAACGTGTCGAAAGCAGAGATTCTGTTCCAGCAGGCACTTCTCGTGTCCATGACGCACAGCAACACCCTCTACACCTACGCGACACTCCTGCGCGTGGCGCGCAACGTGCCAAGCAAGGCGGAGACGCTGTATCAGAAACTTTTGAAGCTGAAGCCGTTGCACCAGCAGGGCCACTTGGAATTTGCGGCGATGCTCGAGACGCGGTGGCGCGACATGGGCATCGTGTCCCGACGAGCAGCGGCCGAGGCCGCGGCCGAGGTGCGCGAAAGGCTGCTCGCGGTGAATCCTTCACACGCCGACGCACTTCTCGGCGCGGCGCGCGCGGAGCACGTGATTCGGCGGCGGCCCAAACGGGCGGAGAAGCTCTACAAACGCCTGCTGGCAGACCACCCCGCGAACATCGCTGGCCTGGCGGGGTACGCGGCGCTGCTGGAGGCGAGCGGGCGTCTGGAGGCGGCGGAGCGCCTGCTCAAGAAGATGGTGCTGCTCGCCGCGAGCGACGCCTCCGAGTGCCGCGTGGGCACTGCGTGGTCCGCCGCGCTCGTTCGCGCCGGCAACATCCTGCGCGGCCTCCGCTCGACTGGCTGGCGCCACGGCTCCCTCCTTCTCTACACGCAGGCGCTCTCGGCGCGCCCGCTGCGGTCGCTTCCGGTCGCCGGACTGCCTCGCACTCACCGCTGCTGGCTCTGCTCCAACGCGACCCGCGCCTCGGACCTCTGCTGTGCCCAGGCCCCCTCTCATGTGCTCAAGGCCGACGACCAGTGGTGGTCGGACCAGGGCAGGGGACGCCGCGTGCACTCGTGAGAGACCTACCGGCGGTCAGTTGCTGCAGGGGCTCTGCTGCGCGCAAGCTGCGCCATATGAACCTCGGAGTGGGCGCCGAGAACCGCGAGTGGGACGCAATCGACGTGCGAGCGCTTAGCACGTAGGTGGCCACTTCTCGGGCAGGGGACTGCAGCTCAAGGCTTTACTGAACTGCCAAGACAGAGAGTAAAGAGATGTCCGGCCCAAGTCACTCTGCGAACCACAGCGAACCAAAACATGTCCTATTCGCCAGGGCGATGCCGTCTTTGTCTCTTGGAGCTGCCCTCCACCGCAAGCTCGAATCCGAGGTCCACAAATCGAAGCTCCTGACAAGGTGAGCTGTCAGACTCCAACTGATAATCGGAGCGGACTGAGCGCGTGTGAGCTTCTGAACGAGCTGTGCTTCACAGCTCAGCTGATAGAGAAGGTTGCAGCTGAAGGCAGCGCAAATGACTTGACTTACTGGGTTGGCCCCGTCGAGGGCCAAGTTCATGAGTTGGTTCGTGAGGAGGTGCAATTCATGCACAGCAAATTGCTCCGTATTTTTTGCTGCAACTAGAGGCGACATACCAGTTTAGCGTGTATTCGGCAATTGTGCCAGAGTGTCTCGCGTGCAATATTGGCAGGCGTTCTGCTGCAGAACAGGAATGGAGGGGGCTCACGAGAGTACAGGAGGCTGATCGGTGCTCGCTTCTCGCTGAGCGCGTACGCCGCCGCAAAAACAGCCGTTCCAACAAGAACATGATTCGTCCCGTAGACACTGAATGGGAGATTGGCACATCATCGCCATCACGCAAACAGGGGGCGGCGTCTCTTCTTTCGGGTACCTGTGGGCGAGGATGGCAGTCGCCGAGATATGGATGGTGTCGAGCATCCGGTCGAGAACGGACAACTTCCGGTCGCTGCCACCGAGCGCGGCCCCGCCGCCCTCACGCAGGGCTAGAAGCTCAGCCACATCGTACCACGCAACCTGTCATCGAGCCGGCGCCAGAGCCCCATCACCGCAAAAAGACGCGCGCATCTGCACGGGCGGGGCTTGCACGGCGGATGTCCGTTGCACTTGGTACTCAAGCATCTTGAGAAGCTCCTGCTCCATGCGCACCACCTCCGCTCGGCACGTGTCATTTTTTCGCTCGCTGTCGCGTACCTGCACACCCTGAAACTTCGCGTCGGCGCGCTGGATGCGGAATGCACCTCGCGCGTCTCAACGCCTTTGAATGCCGCGTGCGAGACGAGATGCCGCACCGTAATCTGAGCAATTGAACACATCGTCGAGGTCAGTGGAAGCGAGTTGGCAATTTCAGGGAAGGCTTGGTGCCTGGTGAGAGAAAGTATCCAGTGCCTTGCTAGCGAGGAGGTGGCAAAGCAGCGCCTGTTGCTCAAGAAATGCCCGCAAGTCTGGAATTTCCCTCACGCTGGCCTCGCACGGCGCCCGTCGCGTCACAGACCGAGGGCGCCAGAAAGCATCGTTTTCGCACTAGCACTACTGCTCTGCACCATGGACCTTGAAGTTCATCTTTTGTGGACAGGGGGGGTACATGAAGGATGCTGGTCCACCCACAGCGCTCGCGTCTCGTGCGCCATCCCACTCCACTGCCCGGCTGAGCAGCACCCACTTCCGTGCGGACTGTGCATTCCCCTCATCAAGCTGTACTCGCCCGCTCGAAAACAGCTGGTGAAGTACGAGGTTCAGGCCTGCACGCACAGTGATGCAGTATGTAAGGGCCATTTTGTGTCGACTTGGAAGTTGAGGTTGCACCGCAAGCCTGCAGCTTGGTGCGAGGGTTCGTGGTGCGCAAGCCGTCGAACGCTCTGGCATCATGAACTATTCCCCACGCCCTCCTGCGCTCACGTCCAATTCAGGTTTACATGCACAGTTCCACGACAAGATGCTGTGTGTTACCTAGCTGGGAACTCGAGCACAAAGGTCTTGCAGGGTGCAGGCGAAGTCAGCAGTTTCACCAGCTTTCCACCTGCGTCAACAGGAACATGAGTGTCGATCGCTTTCAGAAGAGCTCGTGTCGTTAAACCTCTCGCAAACCAGGCTAGGCTGCATCTGCAAGTGCTTGTATCCTGTTTCCACCAATGCCCTGCAAGGGGTTGGTGGCTGACCAGGAGGGATTTCGGCGCCGAGAAGGTCAAGATTCTTGATCTGTTCGCTTGTTACAAGCGTGAATCTTGAGCCCTGGAGGTTTATCTGCACTTCATCCTCGTCCGCTTGAACCTTTCCTTTGAGGATTCTGCCTGAGTGCCGCCCGCCAAATGACGAGCAGGTGGGTGCCGTGGCCAGCGCCCGAACAGCGGTGTTGCGCCCATAAAAGATGCCCCGTTTACTGGGTAACGTATCCATCCTCTTCGGAGGTCAGAAGCTCTGTAGCAAGGAAGACAAGGGAATCTCGGTGACACCCTCCCAAGACTCCCCGGGCTGTGTCGAGGTGGAGTTTTTTTTATTTGAAAAAAAACTCAAGATCTCCCCGGTCTGTACGAGGTTTTTCAATACACCCTCTCTCTCCCCGCTGGCAGTAGGTAGCACGAAGTCGCGTTCCATGTATAGCTACGACGAGCGGGGGTGGTCCCCTACCTGTATCGCTCCACGCGTCTGTGATGCCCGAGGTGTCTTGCATCGGCGCAGTGGGAGCGGCGCCCCGCATTCATTGTGCACACGAGCACAAAATGAACACCTTCGTCATGAGCGGTCGACAGTGTTGGCGGGTAACCGGGTCACACCTCAACGAGTTACCCCACCAATCTCAGATATCAGATACGGCGGAGTCGCAGAGGGAGGCCTGGCAGTCCAGTGTGCCGTGCGAGCCATCCCGCCCGCGACACCTCGACGCGGGTGAGGTTTCGGCTCTGCGCGATTGGTTCGATGCCCACGACGAGGGGTCGTATCCATCAATCCACGAGAGGGTGGCGCTCGCGCAGCAGACAGGTATTCCGGAGACGAGGGTCGCCAATCGGCTCACTAAAGAGCGATGGCGCCGCAAGAAAGAGAGTGCTGGTCTTACGCCGCCGATCGAGGAGGCGCGTGTCGTCTCAGGCCAATCCCCGGGGGGCGGGTGCCCTTCCACCAGGTGAGACAGCGGGGGCTGGTGCTCGACGTGTCGCTGGTGTCGTCGGCGTCAGTCGACCCGGGCGGGTCGGCGCCGCACCCGCGGACCGACGCGCTTAAGCACTGGCACGCGGAGAAGATGAGGACGCCCGCGACCGCATACGACGTATGCGGTCGCGCCCCTCGTGGTCTCCACGTCCGGCGTGCCGCACGCCGACTCCCTCCGTTTTCGGCTCACCGGGCGGGTGTGGACGTCGACGGCGCGGGCGCCGTCATGGGGGCGAGCCCCCCGCAGATGCGGGGTGCGGTCCTCGGGAGCCTCAAGGCGGATTTTCCTCGGGAGCCTCAATTTTCTCCCTAGTCGCGATGAAGGCTGGGTGTCTGCGTGCGTTTTTTGAGGGCCTCCGGGGCGGGGGCGGGGCTGCGGTGCCCCCGGCGCCGGCCGCGGTCCCCCCGGGCGTGGGCGCGGCGCTGGCTCTCCCGCCCCCGGCGGCGCTCTCGGCCCTAGTGGTGCAAGCGGTGGCGGTCTTGGCGGGTGGTGGGTCGTATGCGGGCGTGCTGGGCGGTGGCGCGTGAGGAGGTTCCTGGCCGTGGTTTTTTCGCGGTCTGGTTTGTTTCTCCTCCATCCGGGTTTGTGTGCCTATCTGGTTTGGCTCGATAGTTTGGTAACCGGTCTGTACGAGGTTTTTCAATACACCCTCTCTCTCTGCCGACGGATTTAGAGTAGATGGGCTTGACGGCCAGTGCGATCGCGATGGGCCGATTGCACATCGCCAGCGGAGCAGACGACATCAAGTTGGTGCCCTGGGACGAAGCAGAAATGACACGCATGCAAAGGCATATCGATCCACTCGCGTTCCATCAGGGTATATTCCGAATTGTTCTTGTGTGCCCGGTTGCGTACTTGATATGCAAATCGGGTGACGACTGTCTATGACATCGTGAAAAATTGCAAAGTGCAAGGAAATCAGCGCCAGCATGAGGTCGTCCACATGCTGGCATGACGTCACTGTGATACGGCTGTGCGGTCTAGGAGGGCAAGGGCTTGTAGGGACCCTGCGAACGTAGGCTCGCAGTCATTGCTCTCAAGTAGTCGAGAGCGGTGACCGCGTTCAAGCTCAGCAAAGATGGCACGTGGGTCATCTAATTCGCGGTGACGACGGCCCAGACTATGGCGTCGGTCCAATGTAACGCTCACCGCCTCAATTTTCTACGTGATTGGCCGTGGACTATCGGTGACAGGCAGAGGAATATTCCGCGTCTGCCGTAGAGATGTACGACATTTTTTCCAGGCCGAATCGTCGATGTCGCCATGCCGGGAACATATTCGTGTGACGTTCGCAGCACGCACCAGCAGGGCATAGGTGCACCACGTGGTGATAAAGATCGCAAGCTTATCACGCTCTTTCGCGTGGGATCATTCGGAGTAGCCAAGCGGACGACCTCAAAGTCGTCTAGTGGACGACCTCAAAACACCTCAAAACACGGGTCTACTTGACATCACTGAAAAGCAAGCAGGCGCTAGGCTTAAACTTGGTCCCCATTTCTATCTCAATGAGACTGCACTGCGGCACATTTGCGATTCGCAAGAAAATGTGGGAGCGATCGGAATGCGTTCATGATGGAAGGATTGATTCTGACGATCTACCAGAAACAAGTGAGCTAGTCCTTTTCATGAAGCGCGGAGTACAAACTTTTGTAGTGCAGTTCCTGTTCGCGATCATCATTCAAGGATTCAAGGAGAGGTTGAATAGCAATACTAGGAAAATTTGGGTTGGTAATCACAAAGTTGAAACCATCGTTAATTTCGTAATCTTCAATCGTCATGTCATCCTTGTACGATCGATCCCATTTCATAAGAAGTAGTGCTTGTCTGCACGGATGAAATCAGAGTATGTGCAAATTCATCTATCCAGATAGTCCAACTCCAACAAGTTATTCGTGCAAGCGACCAAAATTGGTGGTTTCTTACGGGTCCTGCCGAAGCTTTCTTGCGAAAAGAGCCTTTGCTTTCCGAATCGTATCTGCAGGTCGGACCCAAATGGATGCTTTTCCACCGAGTCGATCACTTGCGTGCAATCGAATCAATCCACGCTGGCTCATGCGTGATGAGCTCCCCCCATATTCCCACGGTCTCACTGGCCCTCCAAGAAACCCTCTCCCTTGTTTCTTCCCCTCTCGCCTTTCCCTGAAATTGACGGTGCATTTCAACATACATGTAAGCATCACATTCACGCCCTTGAAAGGTCCCAGACCTGTTGAGCAAGCGGCGTTCTTCAGCTGACGACTCAGAGCCAACATGAGGTTCATCATCATCGAGCGACTTGATGCCATCCTCGTCACCATGTTTCGCCTCTCCATTTTCTTCTGCTCCCCGCCTTGCACGGGTCACACACAACTAAGAGCGTCAATCCTGCTGCAGATGATCAGAGAGTTGTCAGCAACCACAATTAAATCCGTGAATACCTTTGCCGCCCTTCATGCCGTATCGCTGGGCCTCCATGGAGGAAACGCTCCCTGAATCTGAATTCCATCTGCTCTTCCAAAAATTAGGGCATCTCGTTCTTGAATGCAAAACCCTGTGGACGAGAGATGTGCAGCATGGTGCAAAACCCAATACAGGCAACTTCTGCGAGGCCGGGCCAGCACCTTTGACCGTCTTCATCTTCCTCTTCCGAGAGAACATTTCGCTCCTCTATTACCTGTCCCGATTGTTGACAAACTTGTCAACAAGTGCACTGAATGGGTCCTGAAAATTTCGACGAGCAGACGCGCATGCGAGGCAGAGCTTTCGGCCATACGAGATGCAGCGGGAAAGACCTGTCCCACAGCATCGTCACCGCTGCCCTGCGGGTTATCAGCCCGACTCCGTTTCCGCACTCGCTGTAGGAATTCCTCTGGCACTGCGCCACCGCCACCGGAACCGCCAGAGCTGACCTCACCAGAGCGTTCGTCGCGTTCTCCCCCACCCAACACTGAAAAGGGAGAGGCCCCGGTGCCCCCCGCGCCTCTCCCACCATCTCTTTGGGGATGCTCTTCGCCCCCGTGCTGCTCGACCCCTCTCTTCGTCCTGTGTCCCGCCTCTTGCCCATGCACTGAAGTGCGCCTTTCTCGATCTCCTATCGACATCGCAGCGTCTTGTTCGGCTACGCCCCGCTTGCCCGTGCAGCGAGACGTCATCGCCTGCGCAGATGTTGGCAGGCGCACCAGGTCTGATGAGTCCTTTCCTTCTTGCGATGGGACGCTACGTCGTTGCAACCCTCCTCCAACTTTATGCTTCTGCAACTGTTCCAAAGCGGAAGCAACGACAGCACCCCGGCATCGAGAGGCTGCGTCCATTCCCAAATGCATATGCCCGTCGACCCCGAGGCATTCTGCCCGGGCAGGGAGCGCGTCCTCATTTTCATCGAGCGACTGGACGAGAGCCACCAACTCCCGCTTCTCCACGCAGCTGCGGATTTGTTTTTCAGAAACTCCCCGCTGTTTAAGCCGCTCCCTCAGCGCGCCAATGGATAGATGCTGTGTCTGCAGCACGGAGGAGCGGAGACCAGAAGCGGACACCTGACCATCACTATATGCTGGTAACACACGTGCAGTAGAACTTGTACGGGAGCGCGCGGTACGGTCGTTCAGGAAGACGGAGGAGTGCGCGTCCTGCCGAGAGTAGTTTGGATCTTGCGTACTGCACCACCCTCCGCGCAGGGGCAAGCAGCAAATGAGGAGAATTAAGAAGCGCCCGTGGCTGGAATTCAACAGTATGTGTGCATTCATAATCGGCTGAAAGCACTCCGACGTGCGCCTTGGACAACGTGCACGCTCATCAAACCCACACCCTGTGCCTCGTTGCAGGATCCGAAATCCTGCTCAAAATGTAAAGCGGCTCGGTTTTCAGAAAATTTATGTGTGGTTTTGAAATGGACAATAAATTTTCTCTTCGTTCGCAGTACAGAGAGTGCCGCATGTCCGTTGTCGCCCCTAGCCGGTCCATCCTAGCTTGCCTTACCGGGCTAAGCGTGTGGTTAGCGCTATGAGCACTAACAGAAAAGCAGAGCCCCAGCTGATAGCACGCAGCCAAGACAACTGGCACCCGAGCGGCAGCGGCAGCGATGCCGCAGGCACACTTCAGCTCTAGAAAACAATGTCGAGCTGTTTTAGCGTCAGCGTGGGGCTCAAATCAATGCGAGGGCGTGTTTTTGCTCGCCACACATGTATCTCTGTCTTGACTCAAAATTCCCCCGGGACACATTTTTGTTTTTTTGCATTCGCGAGTGTGAGGTAAATCGTCAAAAGCTTTTTGATGAAAAAACGTTTCCAGATTTTTCAACAAAACTCAGCCTATCATGCCCTCAGCGGGGTAAGAATCATCGCAACAGGTCACCACTAGATGCCAGCAAGGCAGTACCCGCCCCTGGGAATTCCTAGTCCGTCAGAGACAGCCATGAGGCTGGGCGACCACAAGCGTGTGCTTGTATTGATGTCACAAAGAAAGATGTAAACCCACGCGCCAAGTGAAGAGGCACACGTGGGACCACTTCCACGAAAGTGGAGGCGGTGTACATGAAGCTCATGATCTCATGTGGAGCTCATGTGACTTAACTGCACTAATACATTAGATGCTTCTCAGTCCGCGGGTGGCTCGCCGTCTGTTGCGTCCGATATGGATGAGTGCTCGGCGTGGGGCGCGAGCGCCGCGCCACCCTCCCCGCGGAGCTCCGCCTGGAGGCGACGCAGCAGCCTGCGGCGGTGGTACTTATTTTCGACCCACTGCGCCAGGTGCGCGTCCCCCGCCGCCTCTCCGGCCGCTGCCAGCCGCGCGAGCGCCACCCCGTCGAGCTGCCGCCCCGCGCAGCTGGTCAAAAGCGACGCGCGCGCGCGCGCGCCGGCTAGTGGGGACGCGCACCGAGGCCGCGGCGAGCGGGGCGGCGTAGGCTTGGAGGTCGATGGTGCCCAGCCACCGCGCGACATCCGCGATGCTCCACCCGCCCACCGTGCCCCCTCCAAGCAGAGAACCGCGGCAAGCCACCGCGCCATCCGCCGCCGCGCGCGAGGCTAGGGGCGGGAGCGCCGCTTGGCGCGGGCTGCCGGGCGCGTCGAGCGACTCTGCCGTGGCGCGGCCAGGCACCGACCAGCGCGGGTCGGCGCCCCCCGCGCGGGGCGGGGAGTCGTCCTGCGCCCACGACGCCTGGAATCGGAGAGGGTGAGCCCAGAGTGCGGGCCCCTGGCCACGCGGGCGTGGCTCTGGGCTGTTGCACCTGGCGGTAGTCGGGCGAGCGCCGCGAGGTCCGGTCCTCGTCCTGCCCGCCCCGCCGCCCCACGTGAGACCCCGCCCGCCGCCCGCCGCCCGCCGCCGCCTGCGCGGGCGGCCACCGCCCACGACGCGTTGCGGTAGTCGACGTCAGGCATCTGGGCCCCGGCGTGGGACGGGCCCGCTTCCGAATCGCCCTCCCTCGCAGCTCGGCTGCCGCGCGCTCGCGCGCTGCGCAGGCGTGGCAGAGGGAGCACGTGGTTGCTCGGAAACCAGCCCGAGGCCCCTGCGCCCGCCGCCTGCCCGTCAGCCCTGCCGCCGGGTCTCGCCCGCTCTCTGCAGAAAGGGCTCCAAGCCCCCCCCCATTCCGGCTGTGGCGCTGGCGGCGTTGGGCACGGCGTGGGGGCGAGCGGGGCCACAAGACCGGCGCCGTCGCTCTGGCAGCCCTCCCACCACCCGCTGGGGTGCCGGCGGCGGAGCACGACGACCTGCCCCGTGCGGAGAGCCATCTCGTGGGGGCGCTCGGGGAAAAAGTCGGCGATGGCGCGCACCATCTCCTCCTCCCCTTCGACCTCGGAGCCCTCCCACGACCCGCTCCCCCCCCCCTCCCCCTCCGACTCCCCGTCGCTCAACACCTCCGACCCCTCGCT
>Ga0115567_10005633_pt1 | contig 12113 bp, 18 predicted proteins | sample COGITO_mtgs_1204_2_FD_88679 | JGI IMG/M metagenome (GOLD analysis project Ga0115567, IMG submission 88679) | Pelagic marine microbial communities from North Sea - COGITO_mtgs_120412 | ecosystem: Environmental > Aquatic > Marine > Epipelagic | place: Germany:Helgoland, sampling site Kabeltonne...
CCCCTCCCCCTTCTTCCCCTGTCCTCTCCCTCTCTCCCTCTTTCACCCGCTCAGTCCGTGCGATTCTTGCGCCGGCGCCGGACCGCGCGCCGGCGTGCTGAGCCGCGCGTGCGCTGGGCAGGCCGGGGCGCAGCTGCTGCGCGAGGCGTCGGCCAGCACGCTGCAGGCGGTGGGCGCGCTCGGAGGCGAGGCTGCGCGGGAGCTGCAGCGGCACGCGCGCGCGGGCGCGCGCTACATCGGCGTGCCGACCGAGGAGGCAACTCTAAACTCCTTGCTCTGGCCGCTCCTCAAGTCTCTCGTCCTCCTCGTCCGCGTGAGCCCCCAGCCCCGCCCAGCCCCGCCCGCGCTGCGTCCAAAGCTTTGGACTCAACGCGGACGCGGCGCCCCCTCACAAACGGCTGGCGCCGGACCCCCCCCCTCCCTACTGCTGCCCCTACCTATGTCCCTACTGTACACTCCCTCTGTTGACAAGGACTTTGCCTGAAACGCACGGCTGGCGCCGGGCGTTGCCTGAACGCCCCCACTCGCCGGCGCGGACGGCAGCTTGCGCTCGCGCCGCTCTGGATGCTGCTCGACTTGGCGCGCCTGGCGGCGCTCGGCGGCGCAGCGCGCGCCGCGGCCCTCTGGGAGGCCCACGTGATGCTGCTCTAGCGCCCGCGAAACAGTTAAAGCACCCAGTGAAACAGCTAAAGCTTTACAGACTGGCGCTGAAACAGCCGCTTTACAGACTGGCCGGCGCCCAGGCCGCGCCTGTGCGGCGCCGCCGCCGCGCCACCACCGCTGCCACGACTGGCCTTTGGTCCGCGGCCCGAGCCTCCCTGCCGCGGCAAGGCCCGGGCTGTCGCGCCAGAGCACGCGCAGAGCCCCAGCCCTGCCGCGCACCGCCTCGGCCCGTCAGGCGCTGGGGCGGGTCGCACACGTGGCGCCTCACTTGCGCTGGTGCGAGTCTTTCACTCGCTTGAGAGACGACGGTGACTCCCCTGCACATACAGTTTTTCCAAACATCTGTCAGAGGAGCGCAAGAGGCCTGACACGTGGACGCTGAGCACCAGCAGAGTGCAAAGGCTGCCGCACAAGGTTCTGCACAGCATGGGTGCGCAGTGGCGTTGCGCGGGGCGAGTGCGGGCCGACCGATCGACGACCCTCGCGTGAAGCCGGACGGCCTTGGCCACAGCGCCACGACACCAGCCGCTGCGCTGCCTCTCTTTCAGCCGCTTTACAAACGCACGGCGCCCGGTCCTCCCGCGCGCGTGTCTCCGCACCATGAGGCCAGGCGGGGTGCCAAGGGCGCGACGCACGCCCGATCGCAGGGCCGCGCGGGGCGGGACACTGGCGCCTCGCGAGGGTCCGGTGCTCACCGGAGCTGGGCGACCCCGGCAGCTCGCGGGAGAACTCGTGGCTCACGCGCGCGCGGGGCCCGCCAGTCGGGGAGTCGAACAGCGCCGGACCCGCGCCGCCGGAGGCCGTCCGCTCGCCCTCGGACAAATGGCTCAAAGGTTCTGGAGCGCCCGTGTCGATCGAGAGCCCGCGGCGCCCGCGGCGCGCCGAGGCCGGCATCCGCGCCGCGGGCGTGTGCCGGGCGCCGAGGTCTGACAGGCGGCCTTGCGCCGGCGCGTCATCCCCGGACCGCTCCCGCGCGACCCCCGCAGCCTCCCCATCGCGCTCCTTGCCCCCCGCCATGCGCCGGAGCGCCCAGCCCCGCCCCGCGACTCTGACATCACTCGAGGCTGCCGGGCGCGAGGCCGTGGACTCCAGAACCTTTGAGCCATTTGCTGCGGTCCCTGACGAGGCCTTTGAGCCATTTGCTGCGGTCCCTGACGAGGACCGCTGCGGCGACCACTGCGCGCGGGCGGGCGACGCGCCTGCCCCCGCGCCCCGCGCGGACGGCGCGCCGGAGTCCTCGCGCCCCGCAGACGCGCCCTGCGGCCGTGCCAGGCGGATGACATCACTCGAGGGGACATTAGTACTTATAACTCGCTTATAACTCGCCCCCGCGCGGACCGCGTGGGACGCCAGCGCCGCAACACGCACAGCTCCGGGGACAGGCGCGCGGCGCGCGTGGTGCCGTGCCCGCAGCACGCGAGCCGGGGGCGGGGCCAGCACGCCGCGGCGGGGCGGCTGGCGCGGGAGGCGTGTGAGGCTCGGACGGGGTGAGCGACCCGCGCAAGCGAGGAGCTGCTGGCGCTCCGAGCGGAGAGGTCGGACGACGAGGGCGCCCGCAGCGTGTCTTTGCGCGCGGGCGCAGCACCTTGCAGCACTCGGGGGGGGGTCAGGAGAGGGCGCGGCGCCCGCGAGAGCGCGGGTCGGGGTGGCTGGTGCCAGGGCGCGGGCACAAACCGCTGGCGATTACAGGGCGTAGGTCCAGGACGATGGCCGAGACGTTGTCCATGGTCCCGAGGCGCAGCGCCTCTGCAGTCAGCTTCCGCGCGGCCGCATGCGCCGACTTCTCGCCCGCCACATGGCGCGCGGCGTCGTCGTTGCTCAGCACGTCCCACAGCCCGTCCGTGGCGAGCACCAGCCAGTCGTCGCCATCCTCGAGAACGCGGCAGCGGACCTCGGGTTCGGGAGTCACCCACTGCTTGAGCTCCCGGTCGCCGAAGCCGCGCGACGTTGCGAGCACGCCGTTGACGCGCGCGCACCCGAAGTGTGTCACAACGCCGCCTGCACTCTCGATGCGCCGGCGCTCCGCGGGTTTGTCTGGTTTGTGGTCCTCGCTGAGCGCTATACCACGCTGCCCGCGGCAGATGATAGCGCGCGAGTCCCCCGCGTTGGCTACGTACAGCTCCCGCCCGATCAACAGCGCAGTTGTCGCAGTACAGCCGTCAAACAGGTTCTGACGCCGTGCAAATTCGCAGAAATCATTGTCCGTGCGTTTGAAGGCGGCAGTCAGCGCCACCCCTGGCTGCACGGCAGTGACCAGCGCCTGCGAGACGTTCTTGGCCAGATGCTCGCGAGCCCACGCAGCCGCCTTAACTCCTCCGTGGCCGTCAAAGATTCCAAAGAATGACGCGTCAGCGCTCGCTCCAGTGAGATTCATGGTTGAGCTCATCGTGTCCTACGCAAACAAGTGATTCCAGAGGCGGGTCAGTAAGGAGGGCAGCATAGCAGACTTTGCCGTCCATCGGCTCCGGGGCGGTACCTCCATGTATGGCCGTCGGCCCTGCTCGAGGCTGAATCCCATGTTCGGTTTGTTGCTCGAGCCCAACTCCGCCCCTGAGTCCCCGTTCGTATGGTCGCCGCGCGGTGGTTGGATCAGGCGTTTGAGGAGGTACATTATGGCCCTTCCGCCGCACCAGGCCCCGAGGATGCCCCCCCTCAGACAAACAACTCTTGTCCTCGACTTGAAAACCAAGCTTCGTAGGGAGCTTCGTACGGATCGCTTCGCAGGCGTGGAAACCCCCAAGCTTCGTACGAAGCTTCGTGCCACCCGCATCCAAGTTACAGTCATCCAAGTTACAGTCACTCGTTGCGTCGGGCTCCGGCGGTCGCTGTTGTGAGCGCCGTGGAGGGTTTTCCCATGTGCCGGGCGACTTCTAGACGCGGAACGACCTCTGAGCCTGGGCTGGGTTGCTGTCTGTGTGAAGACGTGAGAGCTGGATGCTGGAGTTGCGCGCAGGCTCCTGAGCAGTCCGATAGCAAACCCGTCGACCCAGAAATGGGGGCAACGTCAGGGTGGCTACGGCTAACCTGTGAGGGAAATCGGGACCAGACAACAGTCAGTATTGTCGCTGGGGATTCGCGGAGCTGTGTCAATCGTCGACAGTCGGACGGTGACCGATCTCTGCCTTGTGCGGGTTTGAGAGGTTCTACGCGAGTTACCCCAGGGCGGAGGCTTGGCGGCGCATCAGGACTGGGTTTGCTGGTGGCGCTAGTTTTTTGCTGGATGCATGATGCTAATGGGATTGTGGTTGAAAAGATGATCTTTGTACCGAAGGTGCTCCCCTTACCCTCTGCCAGAGACGGTCGGTGAAGGGTTTGATGCTGCCACGTCCCGATACCGCGTGGCACGGTCGCATGTAAATCGCATGGTCATTTGAAAAAATAACAAGTTGGGCGCTGCGCTCCAGGAATCTTCTGGGAGAAACAGTCCCTGGCTGTTTCAGACGTTCGAGTCGTTCTGTTTCAAAGACGGCTCCATGACCTTGAGCGCGAAACTGAAATGTCCTGGCGACGACGATGCCTGCGAAGCCAGACTTTTTGACTGCACGGAGGCAACCTACCCATCCGCTATTTTTGCGCTGCGAATGCGGCAAGTTTGTTGGCAGAAATTTCCTCTGGGCACCGTTACGCGAATCCGCTTGACCTCATTGTCTCGTTGAGCAGGAGAATTACCGACAATTGGTGGATATGTGGAACAGGGGCGAGAACCCTGAATGTAACGATAGATTCAAGAACGAAGAACCTGCGTGCCCCTCCACGCGCTTGACGGGGTCAGCTCCCCTGGCAGCGAGCATGCTCCTCCGTTGACTCTGGGCGCCCTGCCTTCATGCTGGTCCCGCGGCACTCTTGGCCTCACCAGAGCGCCCCCTCTGCCGCCCTGCAGGGGCGACTCTTTGGAGACTGAGGTCTCTAGTAACCTTAACGGGGTCCGGGCCCCACCCTCTCGCCCCTGGCTGCGCGCGCCAGCCTCGACGCGTTACCGCCGTCGCTGAATGCGGAGCTCTCCGCTCGAGCAGCGTAAGTACCTCGCCCTCGGGTCCTGCAAGCCGAGCCTGGGCTACAATGTGGAGCTGGAGTATGAGATGATCAACGAGGCCGGCACAGCGCACCTTTCGTGCGATTTGATGCTCGTCCCGCTGGCGCACGCCCTCCCCACCCTGATCCCCTTGGGTGAGGAGAAGGGCGCAGAAAGATGCAAGAGCGTAGACCCACGCCTCGCACACACACCCCGGACAGCGCGCGCTGAGAAGCTTTGCACGGGCGCTTTCTCTTCACAGGTGTACGCTATTTTCTCGGCACTGTGGCTGGCGACGGTACTGTGGTGGATTACATTCGTGACCGGCAAAGCTATTTACTCTGTGCGGCTGCACCGCATCGCGACTCTTCTGCCCATCGCTGCTACTTTGAGGTTCTCGCGCCTCAATCTGCGACTAAACCTAGCGCTATCCCCTCCCTTTTCATGGCGGCGCTGCGACTGACCTCTTACGACCGACTGCAGCTCTGTTCTTTCGTACCTCGAGTGGCGCTTCAGGAACAACGGGGACAACTTCCTGGTCGTGACCATCATCCACGACATCCTCGACGTGCTCTTCCGTGCCCTGATCTTCACCATGCTCGTCGTCCTCAGCAAGGGCTGGCTGGCACGAACCCGCCCGTCTCGCGCGGCGGCTCATCGCCCGGCTTTCTGGATTGCTCGCATCGCGGTCCTTGTGTGGCCTCACCTTGTGCGCCCCCGCACAGATTCTGCGCACCGAAATCCAGTGGCAGGAGAAGCGCACAATCCTGGGTTGCTTTCTGTGGCTCTTTGTCGCCTCGTTTTCCTGGCAGTATCTTGGAGGCCTCTTTCTCTTCCTGTTTGTTTTTACCTACATGATCGTGCTCCGAGCCATCTTCACCGGTATCGCGGAGAATCTGTCGATGCTGCGCGTCCAGCTGTCGCTCTTTCAGGAGGGCCTAGCGGGGCGCATCCAGGGAGATTCGGCGCAGATCGCGCTCATTCAGGTTGGAGTGCCCCAGGCTCGCATGCTGCCTCAGCAGCCCGCGCCAGCGCACGGCTGTCTCTACTTGGCAGAGCACGTTCACGCACACCGCGCACACGTCTCTGACAAACTTGCTCGCGCTCGTTTCACCGGCAGAAGCTTCTTGTGATCTTCACGAGGACGCGGGCGCTCCTCATCGTCTACATCGGTGCCCAGATCATCCTGAACCTCGTGCAGACCTTCTGGTTCGACGGGCCGACCTCGTGAGCCCCCGCACCCCGCACCACGCCTGGCCCCAACCTGCGGCGGACCCACGGCCCGGCCGGCTCACACGCTGGTGCGCCGCAGGACGATCTTTGTCCTCGGCTCCGCGGCGGTCGACTGGGTCCTCCTTGTCCTCCTCGGCTTCTTCTTCCGCCCGCGACCGAGGTGCGCCCGCGCCTCACGGTCAATCTGCATGCAGATTAGCCGCTCCGTGCGGATGGGGCAAGTCGGCGGTGTGCAGCGCCGTCCCGCACCCTTGTGTCCGCCGCGCCTCGCGCTGTGCGCGCGCGGCGCGGCGCTGACGCGACCACGCGGCCGCTCAGTCGCCAGGCCGACCGGCTCCCCCTGTACTAACTGGACACGTCTCGTCCTTCCCCCCGTACTAAGCGGACACGTCTCGTCCTTTCCCAGGCCGGCCGGCTCTCAGCAGGCAAACACCGCCGAGGTGGTCGAGACGGGCATGGCGGAGGCGCCTGTGGAGGCCGCGCAGGCCGCGGCGCCGCCGCCGGTATTCGTAGTGGTGCTGCACCCTGGCAGCGAGGTGCTCGCCAAGACGGGGCTCCACGCACACAAGACGCGCGGAAGCAAAAGCAAAAACTCCGACGCTGTCACGGACCTCGTGGCCATCGGAGTGCGCGCCGCGCACGCCGCGCACGCCCCCCCCGCGCTGTCGTTTGTGCAGAGCGACTTGGGTGTGGGGCCCGGGGAGGCACAGGAGCCTGAGCGCCGGGGAAGTGCGGACAGCGCGACGCCGGAGTCGGGCTGGGCTGGGCTGGGCGGCGGAAGCACCGCGCGGCTGCCGGCGGTGGGGGGCCAAGGGCAGGGCAAGACATTCGGAGACGCTGGCGGGGACGCGGACGACACGAACGCATACTGGATGGACACCGCCGAAGCACCGCCAGAGTGTATGACGGCGCAGGGGCCCGCAGGGGACGACGGGGAGGAGGCCTCGCCACACGGGCACGAGCTGCGTAGGGCAGTCGGGTTGCCGCTGGGCCGCGTGGTGCAGCCAGCGGAGCTGCTGCCCGTCTCAACAGCCCCCCGGCCACGCCCTGCGCCGGGGCAGACGGACGTGCTGGGCTATCTCTTCTGAGTCGGGCCGGGGGCGGCGGGCACGTTTGCGAGAGCCAGCGTTGTATTGAATCGGATGTTGCACCGACCGTGGGCGTGTAACTGCATGCCAAGCACTGTGCGTCGCTTGGGCCAGCAGCGGTAGATGCCGATGCGACAGCAGTCAATCTGCGCACGTCAAGAACGAGCGGCCTCGTCAGTAGACTGTCTTGGCTAGTGAGCACGGCCGAGTTGGTGCTTTGGAAAAGACAGATCAGGAACTTGAAGTTGATCACATGGTTTTGCGGGGGTCTTAATCCCATTCGGTAACACGAACCAAGTTTGTATAACATCATTTGGTCTTCCCTTGCATAAGCGGGAGGCGCAACGGTGGCGTCTCCCTTGTACACGCACACACTGGAAGCACTTCGGGCAAAGCACGGAGGGCACCGTGCCTGATCCTTGCTCGCAGCCTTGACGGTGCCTCTGATTGCAATCTGTCACCTCGAACCGAAAATACGACCCTGGGAGGCATCAAGTTGCGGGCGTATCAGACGGAGGTACCGCGCTGTGCAGGGACGAGGAGAGCCTCAGGAGGAGAATCAGGAACTTGAAGTTGATCACATGGTTTTGCGGGGGTCTTAATCCCATTCGGTAACACGAACCAAGTTTGTGTAACATCATACAGCCCCCCTTCAAGCGCGAGAGCGTGCAGCTCTATTGCAGTTGTCATGCACGCTACGGCTCGCGCTCGTTCTGAATATGGTTGGTCCTGGAGGGTCCAGGAGAGGGGGGGCAACCGTTTCGACTCCGGGGCCAGTTGTGCGCTTCAGTCTTCGAGAGCAATGCGTTCTCGTTTAGAGAACCAAACGGAACGGCGGGCGCTGCGAGGCACAGGCCCTTGTCGGTTCCTGACAGTTCCTATGAGATTCTCTCGAGCGAGCAAGCTCCGCTAAAAAGAGGCGGAGGCGGGCCCGCCTCCGCCTCGCAATCTCGAGATCGTCGGGGTGCAACGATGTGCACTCGAAATCGGCGAGGGCGCTGAGTGCTTGCACATACCGCGCCACCAGTCCGAGGACCATCACGTGCCGGGCAATGCCTTCATGCGCACCCCGGGTTGTCCGGACAATACTGATTGTCACCTTGTGTCACTTGTCGCTCCTCACGAACCCCTGTGGGGCGCTCACTGCAATTCACGTCAAAGACGCCGTTGGCCAAGATGCTCGGGCGGCAGCGCACGGCAGGGGACTGATACCGACGCGCAAGCTTATAGAGCAGCTTGAGAGGGTAGTTTCGAAAATCGAGATCAGCCTCGATCGGATCGCCTTAGTCTTTCAGCCTTTTGTGGAGCGCAAATGTGTCCGCGATGTATTCGAAGGTTGGAACGGAGTGCGCCCTGCGATCCATGACAGCGGCGCGCTGCGCGGCGGGGTATGAAGACCACCCTCCAGACCTTATCTCAGGCAATTTTACGTGCCTAAATGCGTTCGTTCGCGCCTTGTTCTGGCCGCGCATTGAGGCATTACATGATTCGTATCAACTTTTTGTTGACACAGGGTGATGCTGCTGCCCTGCTCAAGAATCCTACACGCACCCACGAAGCGGTAGCCTTTTTCAATTACGAGCGGCTACCAGCATCCTTTCTCGCCGGAGCCTCGCTCAGCCTGATGTTTGCCTTTCCACTTCTCGCTACTGACAGGCCTGATGTTCAAGTTGCGAAGCACCTCTATGTCATCTTGGCGTGCTTGTCCTTCTGCAACAACATTCTTTCGGTCGCGACGCGTTCCCAAGTCGTTGTAGGGACGGAGTTTAGACCTCCACTGTGCTGCAATGTGGAGACTCCGCTGGGCGATTCGTGCCCAGCTCCCAGTTTTGTCGTGAATGGCGAGATGGAATGCTCACCCTGGGGGGGGGGGAATTGGCAGGTTTTTCTTTGCTCGACCGCCATCGTCCGACTGACAGCAAACAAGCATGACGGCAATGCACAGAGCGCCATCGAAATGATGATACGTGAGATTCCTGTGCACTTCTGCGGAACGCGCGCGCACTTCCTCTCAGGCCTGCTTTGCTTCACGGGAGCGCTCTCCATGCGCCTGTGGGCAACCTACAACACCGCCAGCGACGCGCTGGCGAAGGGCATGACGGCCCTCCTTGGCTCCGCCATGATGTGAAATGCCGTGCCCCCCCTCCCGGGCATACGCAGCCGGCATTCCAGTGCCACGGCCTGAGGACACTCGATCACATCATCACCACCAACTTGACTCGCTGACTTGCGGGGGGCCCGGGCACGGCAGGTACATGGTCGCGCTCTTCAACATGTCGCTCGTGCACTTCGACTCCTTCGGGCACCTCTGGCTGCAGTACCTCGCCAGCCTCGCGCGCGCCATCCGCAGAAACGGCGTCGGGCCGTGCTCGCTGGCGGCGCTCGCGCTCGCCCTGTACTCCGCAGGCTCGCTCCTGCGCCTGCTCGCTGCGGGCATCGAACACGCCATCCCCAGCATGCCCTCCCCATAGCACGTCGCCCCCGGCACTCTCCAGAGCGCGTGCCGCGGGAGGTGGCCAGCGCCGTGCAGGCGTCAACCGAGGGCTGTGCCAGCGCACTCCCCCGCTCACCCCTTCTGTTGTCTGTACATTTATTTCCTCTCACAGTGGAGGCCCCGCCAGCACTTGGCCAGGGCCATCTATCCTGCGGCGCAAGCGGCCCCTACAGTGGCTCGCCGCGCCGCACCCTAGCCATTCACACGCGCGCGATCGAGTCGTAGGCGACCTTGTACACCGCAAAGCGCACGCCCGCTGCGAGCGAGGAGAGCGTCACCTCGTGCCCCTGCGCGCGGAGCCCGACAAACCACGCGCGGAGCTTGGTCGCGACGAGCTGGGCGGACCAGCGCTCCCGCGACTCTGCAAACGACTTGCCCAGTAGCATGCTCGCCGCGTAGGCTGCGCCCGAGAGGGCGCCGCCGACCAGGTTCCCCTCGACTGTGGCGCCGATCCACGGGGAGAGGTGCTCGACCGCGTGCCACGCGAGGTAGAAGACCTCGAACCCCCAGATGTTGAGCTTGGCAGCAGACCACAGCGAGCCGCGCCCACCGAGGCTCTTCATCGACCGCTGTCGCCAGAGGTCTGCCAGCGCCGCGAGGTGCGACTTGCCGCCGATACGCGCGCGACGATACACGAGCTTGAGCCGCTCGAGAGGCTCAGTGACCGCGGTCGTCACTACGGCGGTGACCATCGCAGCGATGCTGACGCCCGCTGCCCCGGGCGCGAGACCCGCGACCACCGCGTACACCGCCGCGTAAGTCCCGCACATGAAGCCACGCTCAGCCAAAGCGCCCAAGACCTTTGAGAACGGACGCAGAAAATGCCCGTAATACTGGGACACACGCGAAACACTTGCATCGAGGAGCGTGTTTCCAGACAGCGCGAGAGCTGCAATGCCCGAAGCACCGCCGGCGAGAGTGTGGTAGGCGAGCGTGCCCGCAATTGCAGGAAGATTGAAGAAGGCCGCAATTGCAACAGTAGCCGTAATTGAGATTGTCGCGGCCTTGGCGATGTCCTCTGTGGGCTGACCAATCATTGCGGCGCTTACATCGTGCTCGTTATCATCCAGATAAAGGCGCCGGCGTGCTGCAAGCGCGGTCGGCGACGCACGATCCACTTCCGCCTCATCCCGGGCAAAGGAACGCTCGAGCTCACGTGCGCGCCATTCCACATGTCCCGGCTGCACAGCGGCCTGATCCTCATCCGAACTCGGAAGAGGAATGACACAGATCGCATTTGCACGCAGGAGAGGCGGTGTCGCTGGCTTCAGACAGTGCCGATGGGCAACACCCTGTGCACACGCGGGGGAGCCCTTGTTCGAGTGCCGCACAGCGGAGTGGAGCCCGCGGCGAGACTGAAGCATGGCGCGCGGCACCGCCGCACCGATGTAGGCATCTGAGAACGATGCGAGGAGCGAAAAGGCAAGGCAGGCGACGATAGCGCGGGCGTTGCCGCCCTGGCGCATCCGCTGTCCTCCGTTCGTAGTCCGTCGGACTTCTAAGAACCGCGAGTGGGGGAGTGAAACTGCTTTGGTACTGAGTGTTTTCCTCCAGTTTCTTCCCCCCACCGACCCCCACGAGCTTAGATGAGGTGGTACTTTTGGGGAAAAGTCAAATGGAGTCCATTGTCGCACATGGCGGACGCCCCAACGCTCGTCACGCATGGTCTCGGCATGAATCAGATGCATAGTAGCGCAGCGAGGGGGGATGAGCGGTCTCAGCTCGCTACTTCACGTGACGATGAAGTTTTCAGGTCCTTTCCCTTCACATCCCCTCAGCATGTCGCGGCTGAGACAGAGCCCACCTGCTGGGCGGGGCGCGGGTGGAAACGCGGAAGAAGACTATGTAAAGGCCGGGCAGCAGTGGTGCCCTTTGCGCCGGTGGTCTATTTCGTGCTATGTGGAATTCTCCTGGGTGCAGACCCGCCCGATGTGACTCTGTGTTGGTGATGGGCAGGCTTCGTGAGGCTCTTCGTGCAGCCCAGGAGGAAAAAGACCGCCTCGCGGCGAGCCTGTGCACCCCGCCCATCTAATCCTTGCTGGGAAAATTTTGCGGAGCATTGTTGATCGCGTGCAAAGCTGAAAGATTCCCGCGCCTTGCCATACCGCGGAGCTGGTCCATTTGGCGCCGGCTCACAGAGAGCGGGGCGCTGCAGGAGACAGCAGGAAGAGGCGTCGCGGCGAAGCGCTGACGAGCTTCGTGCGTTCAAGGAGGCGATCGCGAGGCGCGAAGAAGACTTTGTTCGACAGCGGCACGAGGTCCGCGCCTCGGCCCAACGGCGCACTGCCCAGTGCTTGCCCCGACGCGCGGGTGGCGCGACAGGAGCACGATCGCTTGCGTGCAGCGATCGACGACTACCACCGACAGTATCAGGCAGAGCGTCTGCGCCTGCAGGACGCTATTCAGGTTGGCGGCCTTCTGCATTTCCCTCGCGCCGCAACAGGCAGCACAGGGCAGCTCTCGGCGGGGGGGGCGCCTGCGCAGGGTTGCGGTCCCGCGCGCAGGACAGTCCCGGGGGCGTGCCCGCGCGGAGCCCTGGCACGCTCCTCCCAGGCTCACCCACGGTGTCTGGTGCGGTGGGCAGCGGAACTTTTCACTCACCCACGCCGCCGCGGACGCATCG
>Ga0115567_10005635_pt1 | contig 12110 bp, 16 predicted proteins | sample COGITO_mtgs_1204_2_FD_88679 | JGI IMG/M metagenome (GOLD analysis project Ga0115567, IMG submission 88679) | Pelagic marine microbial communities from North Sea - COGITO_mtgs_120412 | ecosystem: Environmental > Aquatic > Marine > Epipelagic | place: Germany:Helgoland, sampling site Kabeltonne...
ATCATTCCAGGACCTCCACCATACGGAATATCGTCTACCTTGTTATGTTTATTCTGCGTATAATCACGCGGATTATAGAACTGAACTTTTATCGCGCCTGATTCGATAGCGCGTCTCATCATCGAATCGCCAAGATACGAATCAAACAGGTTTGGGAAAATAGTTATGACGTGAAAATTCATACATCAAGTGTACTCATTTGTGTATAAACCATCAAGGATACTTGTAGAATTATTCACATTCCGTACACTTATGATGTTTATGTTTGGTGATCGCGCGACTGGTTTAAACCAGAGTGAGGAAAGTCCGGACATGACCATAATTTATTATGGAGCAAGGTAGCAGGTAATCCCTGTCCGTGGCAACACGCGAGGTGCGAGCAGTGACGCCTTATTCGAAAGATGATGGCATCTCTTGTAGATGAATTTCTTTGGTGACAAAGATAGTGAAACGGCCAAACCCTTACCCGCATGCAATGTCGTACTGAATATGTTCAGAGTGCTGCAAAGAAATTACTGGCGACAGTAATTCAAGATAAATGATTACCCATGCCCTTGGGCAAGACAGAATCCGGCTTATAGACATAAACACATGAAAAAACCACAGATAATATCTGTGGTTTTTCCTTACCAGTCCATAGTATCCCCTATTTTGATATCATGCTTATTACTAAATCCCGTAACTGTTTCCAGTACATATAATGATTCTTCTTTTGGGCCAAAAGATTCAGGATAGCTTTCGGGTTGTGCATTTTCCTTGATAAAGATAATTTCTTTGTTCTCATTAAGCCAAAAAATATCAATAGGAAAATCCATGTCTTTCATCCAAAATGAATAGACACCAGGTTTTTGAAAAATAAATAACATTGCTTGTTTCTCACCGAGCGAAGTATGATTTGATAATCCCGTCGCACGATCTTGTGATGTTTGTGCTATTTGAGTATCCAGAATTATATTATTAATTTCTACTTGAATATCGCTTCTATGGTTTTGATATTTGGAGACACCGGTATCAGATTGTTGATTACTGCTAAAAGATGCCACCAAAACAGCAGACATGATAACAAGTATCGTCAGAATTGGTTTTACAAAGCGATTAAGAATAGCATACCTTTTGAGAAACATATTCATATGATAGGATTGTATCATGACTACCGACAAAGCGTCTTCTAAAAAAAAATCTTTTCTTCGTGAAGCTCTAGATCTAGCTCGATTTGTTCTTATTGTTTTAGCAATCGTTGTGCCAATACGAATTTTCATCGCGCAGCCTTTTATCGTAAACGGCGAATCTATGGTGCCAACATTTGCTAATGGCGATTATTTAATTGTTGATGAGATTTCATATCGTTTCAATGAGCCTGAACGTGGTGAGGTAATTGTATTTCGAAATCCTACAAAAAATAAACAATTTCTGATTAAAAGAATTATTGGTTTACCTGGAGAAACAATTGCTATTAACGGTGACAAGGTAACCGTTACAAAAGACGATACAACTATTCAATTAGACGAAGACTACATTAATGGTAATTTCTCATCCTACGGTACCTGGGAGTTAGGTGCAGAAGAATATTTTGCTATGGGAGATAATCGAGGTAAAAGCTTGGACTCACGTAGCTGGGGTAATCTTCCAAAAGATCTTATTGTTGGAAAAACATTCCTGAGACTCTTCCCATTAGCAACTATTGATTTCCATCCTGGTGAACAAGAAGCTGCTGAAATTGAAACTATTATATAAATACGATTTACTATCGTATTTTTATATGTCTTGTATTCATAACATATTGATTTAGAATAAAGATATGAATACAAAACCTATCAAAGACCTCTTGCAAGCTCCACGAGGAATGCGTGATTTTTATGGCGACGCATTTATTCAGCGGAAACTTTTTTTTGCTGAAGCTGAATCTATTGCAGAATCGTATGGATTTTCTGGTATTGAAACGCCTATTATGGAACATACTGAAATATTCCAAAAAGCCGTAGGCGCTGGAACTGATATTGTCGATAAAGAAATGTATAATTTGGAAACAATAGGTGGCGACAGGTTAACTCTAAGACCCGAAGGAACAGCAGCAATAATTCGTGCCTATATTGAACATGGTATGGGTTCATTGCCCAGCCCTCAGATGCTGTATTATTCTGGTCCTTTTTTTCGACATGATAAGCCACAAAAAGGTCGGTATCGTCAGCTGTACCAATTTGGCCTGGAAATAATGGGCTCACGCGATGCAATGTATGACAGCCTGATTATTCAAACAGGGTATGAAATTATCAGCCATAATGGTGACAATGTTATAGTTAAAATAAATAGCCTCGGCAATTACGCAATGCGTCAGCAATATATTATTGTATTAAAAAAATTCTATACGGAAAATAAAGACAAACTGTCACTACGAGATATCGAGCGTATTGAAACAAACCCTTTTCGAATTCTTGATTCAAAAGAACCTGAAACTGTATTACTAAACGCTACGGCACCCACTCTTATTGAACACTTGGACGTAGAATCAAATGAACATTTTAATAATGTTATTGCATCGCTTGATAGTTTAAATATTCCTTATGTTATTGATCCTTTTTTGGTACGTGGTATGGATTATTATGAGCACACGGTATTTGAATACGTAACGCGTGATAATAACGGTAACGAATCATTGGCGCTAGGTGGTGGTGGTCGTTACGATGGATTGGCAGAAATGATTGGACACAACCAGTCAATACCAGCGGTTGGATTAGGATTAGGTGCTGACCGTATTGTTGAATCTTCAGAAAAAAACAAGAACATAGTAAAAACGTCTATTCCCCTGTTACTGGCTGATATATCTGCCTATGTTCCTGCTACAAAAATTATCCAAAAAATTCGAAAAAATAATAATATATTTTTATTACCCTTGACTCAAAAAATAGCGAAACAAATTTCACGTGTTGAAAAAGAGGGCTATAAAAATATTTTAATATTAGGAGAAAACGAAATAGCAAACAATACTATTATTTTAAAGAATCTTGAAAAACGAGACCAGCAAGAAATTGCAATAGATGATTTAAGTACTCTTTTGCAAGAATTATAAAAACTGTTGCGAAAACAGTTTTTTTTATTACACTAAAATAATGAATGAAATAGTACAAATGGGTAAAAAAGTTCTACGCGAGAAGGCGCAGTATATAGAACCCTCTGATATAGGCTCGAAAAAAATTCAAAATATTATAGAACATATGCACCGCATATTAAAAACTCAAAACGATGGCGTTGCTATTGCGGCTCCTCAGATAGGAGAATCATACCAAATCTTTGTTGTTGCGCCCTTTATTTTTGAAGAATATGAACAAGAGCATTTAGTCTATATCAATCCTGTTATTACAAATGTTTCTAAAAAAACTAAAATGATGCATGAAGGATGTTTATCGTGCCGCTGGAAAGTTGGCGATGTAGAGCGTAATCTCAAAGCAACCGTAGAAGCCTATGACGAACATGGAGAGAAATTTATTGAATCAGCCGATGGATTGTTGGCACATATATTTCAACACGAAATTGATCATCTGCATGGTGTATTGTTTGTAGATAAAGCAGAGAAGTTACGTGACATGACGCAGGAAGAAGTTGATGAGGTTTTAAAAGGAAAATAGAAAGCATGGACTTTCTATTTTTTTATTATAAGATTATATAAACTTAAATTGTAAAAAATATGAATATATATAATAAAATTTTTGAGATATTAAAAAACAATAGTTCAAAATATTCATCACTTATAAAAGATAATCAATCAGTTGAACTTATTCTTGAATCTAAGAGTTGGTTAAAAGATTATAAATTTATTAGAGTTATTTGGTATAAAGATAATTTTAAAGATTGCCTTGGAATAAAAATGTCTCATTCTCTATCTGAGTTAATTGAGAAAAATAATTTTTTAATTATTACAAAAAGTCCTCCATATGCTTTTCCAACAGGTATCTATGATACAATTACAAAATTAGATAGTGCAAAACCAGTAATACTTGGTGGTTATTATTCTCAACTTGGCAATGTAATAATTACAAAAAATAATATATCTTTTGATGTTTTGAAAAAAGTAGCTTTGAAGAAGAAAGAATATCAATTAAAAGAGGTCAGCTGACCTCTTTTTTCTATGAGAAATAGTAATTTTGTTTATACTACAACTATGAAAGATTTAAGTTTTGTATATTTTGGAACGCCGGAATTCAGTACCATTGTTTTAGATGAGCTCAAGATAGCCGGATTTACACCGTCACTGGTTATTACTGCACCGAACCGACCCGTGGGCAGAAAACATATATTAACACCCCCACCAGTTAAAATTTGGGCTGATACAAATAATATCGAATGTTGGCAACCTGAAAAACCAAAAGATATTATCCAGAAATTACAGGAACGAAATGACGATCTATATATTGTGGCTTCGTATGGATATATTGTTTCGCAAAAATTATTAGATATTCCTAGATTGGGAGTTTTAAATGTACACACCTCGTTGTTACCCAAATATCGTGGCGCCTCGCCTATTGAATCAGCTATCCTTGCGGGTGATGACGAAACTGGATCAACCATTATGCAGATGACTCTGGGAATGGATGAGGGGCCAATTATTACTCAATCACAGTTCCCACTAGAATCTGATATATTGAAACCAGATTTATTTCATATGTTGGCACATGATGGAGGAAAATTATTAGCACAAATATTACCTGAATATGTTGCCGGAAAATGCACACGAATAGAACAAGACCATGTGGCAGCGAGTTATTGCGGAAAGATTAGTAAATCTGATGGAGACATAACACATGATGATGACATAACACGTGATAGAAAATATCGTGCTTATTACGGCTGGCCTGGAACATTTATTTTTGATGGCGATACACGTTTAAAAATTACTGATGCTGAATTTAATGGAACTGATTTTATGATAAAACGCGTTATTCCTGCTGGAAAGAACGAAATTAATTACGCTGATTATTTAAAACGAAATGAGTATGATTAGTCTTTTTATCTGGTCACAAATTCTTGCTGGTATTGGTATGGGAATAAGTGTTACATCAATTCAAATTAAAAATCCTGTAGTTATGCGAGTTATGTTTTTTATAGCTGCGCTTTTCCGCGGGACTCATTTTTTATTACTAGGTCTTCCGCAGGCAGCATTGGTTACTTTTACTACAGGTAGTCGTTGGTTGACGAGTATTTTCACGCACAATAAATACATAAAAATATTATTTATTTTTATAATTATTGGTATAGGTTTTTGGCGAACAGAAACAATACTAGGAATATTACCTATTGCAGCTGGTATCTTAGGTACCCTTGCTGCATTTTCTGCTCGTGATCGCAGAATGCGAGTGTATCTTATCATTGCTATGGTTTTGTGGGTTATCCATAATATATTAGTTTTTACTCCTATTGGAATTCTCTCAAGCCTGTTTTTCTTGATTTCAAATATGATTGGCTATGAACGATTTTATCATCATGAACATATTCAATTATTTCATGATCAGCCAGTACATGAAGCAAGATTTTCAAAAAAATAAAACTTCTGGTGGGATTTATTTTTATCTACAAGATTTATTGTTATAGTAGGATTATGAACACAGAAATTATTATGTACGGAGCCGATTGGTGCGGAGACTGTATTCGATCAAAAGGCATTCTTGAAGAGCGAAATATTAATTACACAATGCGTGATATTACTGATCCCAAAAAAGGCAAAGAGTATTCAGATATCGTAATGAATATCAATGACGGAAAACGTATTATTCCAACCTTTGTTATTGGCGATAATCATTACGCAAATCCACGACCGTCTGACCTGAATACTATTTTAGATAATCTACCTAGTAATGAAGATGAAAATATAACAAAATGTAGCAATGGTAATATTCTAGAAAATGGAGATACCGTTTTACTGACAAGAGATTTAGATGTCAAAGGATCACAATTAAACCTAAAACAAGGTATGGCATTAGAAAAAATAAAACTGACTGGTGATCCTGCCTATATTGATGTACGCGTGGGAAAATCTACCTTGGCTATTAAAACTGAGTTTGTTAAGAAAAAAAGTTAAAATAAAAAACGCTCTGAGCGTTTTTTTAATTAGCTAATAGTAATTGATTCAATAATTACAGCCTCGACTGGTCTATCACCAGGGAGTGTTTCTACATTTTCGATGGTAGTAACGACATCCATTCCTTTGGTAACTTTTCCAAATACGGTGTGTTTAGTATCTAGGAAATCGTTATTCGTAACGTTAATGAAAAATTGTGATCCGTTTGTATTTGGGCCAGCATTTGCCATTGAGATAGTTCCAGCTAGGTTGTTATTTTTCGCGTGGATTTCATCGTCAAACTTGTATCCTGGACCTCCTGTTCCCCATCGGTCTTCCAGGCTATCGTCTTTTGAAAGTGGATCTCCTGACTGAATCATGAATCCTTTTATTACGCGATGGAATTTAACACCATCATAGAAATTTGATGAAGCTAGTTTAGTAAAGTTCTCGACGGTCTTTGGTGCAAGATCATCGTATAATTCTATTTCGATTACTCCTTTGTTTGTTGTAAATGTTGCGGTTGTCATAAGATTTGGTTCTTCTTCGGTTAGTACTTCGGCTTCTTTTTCACTAAAGCCTGTTTCTTGTAATTCTGTTTGTTCGTCTTCAAGACTAATATCTGAAGCCGTTGTGATCATTGGACTGGTTGATGATATTTCTACAACACCTGGTGCTGATTGATAGGCAATAAATGCAAACATACCAATTACAATAATAGCAATAATAATTTCAATGATTTTTTTCATAATATTTTTTAATAACGTTGTTCACGTTTAAATAATCGTTTAATTTTCTGAGCTGCTTTTTTAGCAATATTTCCCGATCTACCTCTGTCCCGACGAATAATTTTATAAATATCCTTATAGGCATGATCAAAGGAACTTTTGATAGTTTCCTTGTACTCTTCTGCAAAATAATGAGCCTTTGGATCGTCAATCTTTATTGACGTATAGAATAATTCAGGCCCATGATTCCCAGAGTGCGTTTGTTCTATATCAATATAGACGTTTGCATCCCACGAAAAGAATTTTTTCAAACCATCAATACGATTTGCCATAGCTTCTTTTGCTTGTGGATGTAGGTCTACATTTTTTGATTGAAAATAAATATTCATATTATTGATAATGCTTATCCATTCGTTGTTTTCCGAATAATAGATTCATTATAGCACGAACAATTCCTGGATATGGTTTTTTTTGACGTGGAAAATGATACGACCTAGCGTCATTATATTCTCCAATACGCGTGCGATATAAACTACGCAAGGTTGCTGGGTAGCCGATACGTCTACCAAACTCCTCTCCAAGCGTACGGATATATGAACCCGAACTGACATCTAAACGTACCTGTACAACATAATAATCTCCAGATACATACTGGTCTAATAATTGAATACTATTAATATTCATTTCTTTCTCGGGGATGTACGGCGGTGTTTCGCCAGCCCTAGCGTAGGCATACAGCGCTTTTCCCTGGACTTTAATAGCTGAATACAATGGCACTGCCAAAGTATGATTACCCTTCATATTGATAACTTGTTCTTCGATATCAAATGGTTTTACATCAGCTTTGTAGACTTTTTTTTCTGAAACAATTTCTCCTTCTAAATCTCCTGTTGTCGTTGATTTACCAACCAAAATTTCAGCGATATAGGTTTTTGGTAGTTTTAAGTAGTCGGTCATTTTCTTGGTACCTGTTTCTATACCAATAATCATGAGTCCCCGTGCCAAGGGATCAAGCGTCCCGGCGTGACCAATTTTTCGTATACCTAAAATACGTCGTAATTTTCTTATGACATCAAATGAACTGATTCCTGCGGGTTTATGTACCAGCAAAATATCCGGTTCAATATAATTTTTGGATTTTGGCTTTTTCATACTCTTGTAGATTACCACAGCAAAAATATTTGACTAAACCATGTAATTAGTTTTATAATAATAAAAAATAATTTGATATGCCTAGAAGAACTAAATACGTTAATTGGAATTTCAAAGGTCTGAGAGAAAAGTATGCAGATCTTAAAGAAGTTAAGCCCATTCTGCATTTTAAAGAAGTTATTGGAATAAAAAAGAAAAACTATTCTTTTGATGAAAAAAGAGAAAGAATGGAACGTCTTATCAGCTTTAACCGTTTCTTTCAAACTGAGTTCATCATAGAATGGCAACAAGTGGGTCAAGCTGATATTTTTAATATCAAAGAAATCACAACAAAATCAGGTCAATTACCTTTATTTGGTTAAGATCAAAAGCTTTTGCGTATACGCAAAAGCTTTTTTATGAATAAAAAAATAACCAACAATGCGTTGGTTATTTTTGTGCGTCAATGGTCTTCATTTGCTTCATGACCATTTTGGTATATCCCGGACGTATATGATCTGGATTATAGGCCTGAAGAATATCTTCGATATCTTTATCCTTGTACCATTGATCAGTATTAGGGTTATGTCCACCTAGATTCATAGAAATAACATCAATAGAGTGTTCATATGAATCGAAATCAATTTTACATGATCCCCATCCAAAGGCACTGTAATCTGCTGTACTACAGGCAAATTTACCTCCTGTTGATTCGATAAATCCAATAGCAGCAACTAGCCGCCAATCAATATCGTATCGCTCTGCAGCGTTTACGAAATGTTCTGCCTCATTTTGAAGAGGAAGATTATATCGAGCGTAATAAGCTCGGATCTTTGCAATCTTTAATTCTTTTTCTAATTGCAATCGTCGTTCTAGGACAGCCGCTTCATCATCCTGAACTTCAGTAAATGATTGGCCACCAAGGGGTGCATCCACCTCAAGCGCGAACACTTGAGCTGAGAAAGCAATGTAGAACGAGTATACGATAATAAAGGTTTTGTATGCGCTTTTTGCAAGCGGGTTCGTAATAACTTTTTTAGGTATTATATATTTTGTCATAAGATGCGATATGTGCTTCGCGAAACGCCGGAACTAAAAAAGCCCTCGAAAACGAGAACTTGCATTACAATACTAGCAATACTTTTTTAGGTCAACTAGTTATCCACAGTTATATAATTTTTTTATGTAATGTCAAATTACTTTATTTTCCAAAATAATTTGATACGTTCTTGAGCTTTTTTTTGAACGCCCTTCTTTGCCTTATCATTATATTTATACGGAGCCACTTCGTCATTTTGTTCCAACATTTCTTCTAGACCCTTTCGGTATGCAACACGTAATTCAGTACTAATGTGAATGATTGAAATTCCTGCATTAATAACAGAAACAAAATCATCATCAGCTGATCCTGAACCTCCATGCAATACCAATGGGACACCGGTTGCTTCTAATACTTCTTGGACACGGTTGGGGTTTAAGGCAGGGTTACCTGATTTAATCAATCCATGTACATTTCCTACAGCTGGCGCCAAGGCGTCAATGCCTGTTTCCACAACAAAAGCTTTTGCCAATACTGAGTCGGTCATAGTTTCTTCTGAAATACCTTCAGGTAGACTCTCTTTAATACCTGATCCTAATCCAATATTTCCAAATTCAGCCTCGACAAGACATTCTGGATTAATCTCGTTTTTATATGCCACAACTTTTTTGGTATTTTCAACATTCTCGTCGTGGGATACCTTGTTACCATCATAAATAACCATGTCGTATCCAGCATCAATAGCCTCGCAGGTTCGCTCTACTGAAAAAGTATGGTCGGCATTAATAAATAATGGATAATCGTGTTCGTTACGTAAGCTGTTTATGTAGTCCACGATTTGCGTTGTTCCAAAACTATCACGTTCTCCCTCTGAAACTCCAATAATAATTGGAATTTTTTGTCCATATTCATCTGATACTTCTTGTGCCGCAGTAAATACCGCCATCAGCATGTCTGAGTTTGCTACATTGAAATGCGGAATAGCTTGTTTATTTTTCTGTGCTTCTGCAATATATTCTTTGAGTGTTTTCATAGTATTAAGCCGTAAAAATTGATTTCCAGTCTTGGGCAAATTTTGCCAGACCTTTGTCCGTTAATGGGTGGGTAATATTATACAAAGTCCAATCCTCTTTTTCTGCAAAACTTCCCACGCTCGAAGAAGATACATCTGGAGCATCTGCGTTATGCATTGCTGTTAATTTATCAGAAGATAATTCTTTTAGGATATTGAACGGAATAGTAATCCGATCACACCCTAATGCCAAAGTATCCTGAACATGCTGATTATTTCTAATACTTGCAGATAATACTTCGACATTGCTATCTATTGATCGATATACAGATAAAATATCAGCAATCAGTTGAATTCCAGATTCACCAATATCATCTAATCTTCCAATAAATGGAGAAATATATACTTGACCTTGTTCGCAGCCTTTGGTTGCTGAATGAACCGCCATCGCTTGTTCAAGACTAAAGCATAGTGTCATGTTCACGTTAATACCCTTTTTTACAAAATGATGTGCAGCCTCAAGACCTGCAGCAGTAATAGGTAATTTAACGTGTGCATCAGGAATCCATTCATTCATCAAGGTACCTTGTTCTATCATGTCATCGGCACTGGTATGTTCGTCAGCATACACCTCAACAGAAATAGATTCTCCAGCATCAAGCAAAGAGCGAATATCTGTAACGATATCTTTGTAATACCCCAGAAGATCTTCTTCACTGCAGACTCGTTCTCCTGTTTTACATTTTTGAACTTCTGGATTTTTTACAATTAATGAAGGATTAGTTGTTTGCCCATCAAGTGATCCTAAGGCTGATAAAATTTGTTTTGTTTCGTGGGGATCGCCACTGTCTAAATATATTTTTGTCATAGTATTATTTTATCATAGAACACTGTCCTTGTTGGATAAATTGACTACGCTATATATGGTATACTCTCATCATGAATGATAAAGAAAAAAATATTGATTTTCTGGCAATTGGTGACATTGTTATTGATGCCTTTATTAAATTACAAGACGCTCAAGTAGAAGAACACAACAATGTCGAAATGCTGGAAATGCGTTTCGGAGAAAAAATTCCCTACGATAGCGTAAAAGTTGTCAAAGCCGTGGGAAATGGACCCAACGCAGCTGTTTCTGCAGCGCGATTAGGATTAACCTCAGCCGCTATGACTCACGTTGGAAACGATGATTTTGGTAAAGAATGCCTTGATACCCTAAAAGGAAATGGCGTAAACACTGATTACGTTACTATTGAAGACGGGAAAAATACTAATTATCATTATGTTTTGTCATTTCAAGCAGAACGAACAATCTTGATCAAACACGAAGATTTCGAATACAATCTAGAAAAGCAAACATCAGGAATTATTCCAAAATGGCTATATTTTACTTCTGTTGGAGAAGACTCAATGAATTACCATAGTGATATTGCAGCCTGGGTAAAAGACAACAACATCAAAATGGCGTTCCAACCTGGAACCTTCCAAATTTCATTAGGGAAAGAAAAATTAGCTGATATCTATAGTGCAACCGAGGTTTTCTTTTGTAACGTAGAAGAAGCACAACAAATTTTGAATGAGGAATCACGTGATGTAAAGAAAATGCTAAAAATGATGCATGAACTTGGACCAAAAATTGTATGTATTACTGATGGCTATGAGGGAGCATACGCGTATGATTCACATAATGATGAATATTGGTTCCACCGTATCTATCCAGACCCAAAACCACCTATCGAACGAACAGGAGCCGGAGATTCATTCTCATCTGCTTTTACCGTTGCATTAGGGCACGGGAAATCTGTTGCCCAGGCATTATCATGGGCACCAATTAATTCTATGAGCGTTGTGCAATACATCGGAGCGCAAGAAGGATTATTAACAGTTGATCAAATTGAGAAGCATCTTGCTGAAGCACCAGGAAACTACGTACCGGAAAAGATTTAGTAAACAAAAGAACTACTGCGATTATTGTTTATTTATCAAAACCTAAAAAAACACCACCACGGTGTTTTTTTTGGTATACTTGTTGTATGAATATTTTTGAACAACCTCATGTTAAAAAGCAGTTAGAGAAAAATGAAGAATTCGTTAAAGATACTATTTCTAAAAACGAAAAAAATCATATTGAAAAAATAAATGAACTTCATA
>Ga0115567_10005636_pt1 | contig 12110 bp, 9 predicted proteins | sample COGITO_mtgs_1204_2_FD_88679 | JGI IMG/M metagenome (GOLD analysis project Ga0115567, IMG submission 88679) | Pelagic marine microbial communities from North Sea - COGITO_mtgs_120412 | ecosystem: Environmental > Aquatic > Marine > Epipelagic | place: Germany:Helgoland, sampling site Kabeltonne...
GAGGGTGCACGGGTTGTGATCGCTGATTTTAACGAGGACTCGGGCAGTGAAACGGTTCGCCTGATCACCGACAATGGCGGCAGGGCGATTTTCGTCCACGGCGACGTCAGCAATGAAGACTCAGTGAAAGCCATGGTTGACGCCGCGACCCGCACTTACGGCCACCTGGATATAGCCTGTAACAGCGCTGCGGTGAGCAGCGGACACGGGCCGATTCATGAGTTTGGCCGGGAGGACTTCGAGCAGACCCTGGAGATGTGCCTGACCAACACCTGGATGTGCATGAAATACGAACTGTCCGCCATGCTGGAATCCGGGGGCGGAGCCATCGTCAATATTTCTTCCAACGCCTCTCTCAAAGGTCAGGCCTTCAACACCGCCTATGCCACCGCCAAGGGCGGGGTCAATATCCTCACCAAAAGTTCAGCCGCAGAATATGGCGCCCAGGGGATACGTATCAATGCCGTATCACCGGGCGTCATTCGCACCCCGGGTGTGGAAAAGTACTTTGCAGAACAGCCCAAAATTGCCGAAGGGCTGAAAAAGGTCGCCGTACTCAACCGGCTGGGAGAACCCAATGAAATTGCCGAAGCCGTTACCTTTCTCAGTAGTGACCGGGCTTCATTTATTACCGGACAAATACTCAGTGTGGACGGTGGCGGCGCGCTGCGTTAAAACCGCCACCGTCAACTGCGCACTCCTGGCCGCATGTCTGGCAGCGCCGCTGCAGGCACAGGATTTTGAAGGCTGGGCAACCTACGGCGGCGACGCTGGCAATACCCACTATTCCAATTTGCGACAAATCAATCGCGATTCTGTCGCCCGGTTACAGCCAGTCTGGACCTACCGGAGTGCGGCGGGCGCCAGCCTGCCTGCGAGTTCGGAGCTGCAACTCAACCCGATCGTGGTGGACGGAGTTCTCTACGGCCGCAACCCCCTGTACAACGTGTTCGCACTGGATGCCGCCACGGGCACTGAAATCTGGACCTTCGATCCACCCGCGCAACATGTCGGCCTTTCAAACATGCGCGGGGTCACCTACTGGCCCGGCGACGCAGACACCGAAGCTCGAATTCTCTTCACCACGGGGCACTTCCTGATCGCGCTGGAGGCCAGTAGCGGAAAGGTGCTTGAACACTTCGGCAACAAGGGACGGGTCGACCTGCGTCAGGGCCTTGGTCGAGACATCGACAGCATCAGCGTGAATGCGCCATCTCCGGGTGTCCTGTTTGAGAACCTTATTATTATGGGCTCGGCAGTGACGGAAACGTCGGGCGCTGCCCCCGGAGATATCCGCGCCTACGATGTGCGTAGCGGCAAACTGGCGTGGATCTTTCACACCATTCCCCACCCGGGAGAGGTCGGCCACGACAGCTGGCCCGAAAATGCCTGGAAGACAGCCGGCGGCGCCAACGCATGGGCGGGCATGAGCGTGGATCAAACGCGTGGTGTCGTGTACGTACCCACGGGTTCCCCAACACCCGACTTTGACGGCTCAAAACGCCACGGTGCCAACCTGTTCGGCAATAGCATCATTGCCCTGGATGCACGCAACGGTCAGCGGCTGTGGCACTACCAGGCGGTACATCACGATCTTTGGGACCGCGACCTCAGCTCGGCGCCGACACTGATTGACATCGAGCGCGATGGCCAACAACAAGCCTGGCTGGCACAGGCTTCCAAGCAGGGCGTGCTCTACCTGCTCGACCGGAAAACCGGGAAACCGGTATTTCCCATTGAAGAAGTACCCGTCCCGGCTTCGAATGTACCGGGCGAAGCTGCACACCCGACCCAGCCACGGGTCACTTTACCGGAGCCTTTCTCGCGCCAGAGCATGGGACCGGAAGACCTCACCGACATCAATCCCGAGGCTCACGCCTACGTACTGAAACAGTGGCGGAAAGCGCAGGAGTTTGCGTACCTGCGACCACCGGGACTCAAACCCGGTGTGCTGTTCCCGGGCTTCTATGGCGGGGCCAACTGGGGGGGTGGAGCTTACGACCCACAGTCGGGCACCTATTACATCAATGCCATGGAGGCGCCCCACCTGGTGCAAATGGAAGCCATCGAAGTCAATCGAGGCAGCGAACTGGGAGTGGGCCAGTTTCTGTTCCGGCAACACTGCAGTGGCTGTCACGGCGTTAATCTACAGGGCTTCTATCCCTACGCCCCTGCGCTTACCGGAGTCGCCGATCGTCTGGACCGGCGCGAGGCACACAAAATCGTGGCGCAGGGCAAAGGGCGCATGATGCCCTTCAATCACCTCAACCGGCACGACCGCGATGCCGTGATTGACTACCTGTTTGCGCACAGCCGGGGTGACTCAGTGCCCGAGCCAACATCTGCGGCGACAGAAACACGCTATGTCTTTGCCGGCTACAAGGATTTTGTTGACCAGCGTTATTACCCGGCGGTGAAACCGCCCTGGGGCACACTGACGGCGATCGACCTCACATCGGGCAAACGGCGCTGGCAGATCCCCCTCGGTGAATACAAGGAATTGAGCAAGGAAGGTATCGCGCCTACGGGCACCCGCAATTACGGCGGTCCGGTGGTCACTGCCGGCGGCCTGCTGATTATCGCCGCCACTTCCGACGAAATGCTGCGTATCTTCGACAAGTCCAGCGGAGAACTGTTGTGGCAATATCGCCTGCCGGCAGCGGGTTACGCCACGCCCAGCACCTACATGGTAGGTGAGCGCCAGTACATCGTGATCACCTGCAGCGGCGGCAAATTGGGCACCGCCACCGGCGATGCCTACATGGCCTTCGCCCTGCCCTCCACCACCGGCGGTCAGTAACAGAGCTCGGCTCAGTCAGGCCCGTCCGGTTTCCGGCTCACGCAAAGCGGGATACGTTGTGTATCCCTCGGCACCGGGCGTGTACAGGGTCGACATGTCGAATTTTGCCAGCTCGACTCCGGAGCGCCAGCGCTCGACCAGATCGGGGTTGGCAATGAATGAACGCCCGAACGACACAGCGGCCAACTCGCCACTCGCCACCGCTTGCTGCGCCTCGTCGAAGCTGAAACTCTCATTGCCGACTACGCGGTCGCCAAAATAGCGCTGCCCCAGGGCAATATTGTCCACTCTCCCGGTCGGCATGCGAATCACATGGAGATACGCCAAATCCAGTCCGGCTGCCTGTGACAAGAGGTAGTCAAACGTTGTCTGCGGGTCTTCATCGGAGAGATCGTTGAATGGGTTGTCGGGGCAAATGCGCATGCCCACCTTGCCACCGCCCGCAACACTGCTCATAGCACTCAGTGCTTCCAGAGTAAAACGCGCCCGATTCTCTACCGGACCGCCGTAGGCGTCCTGGCGTTGATTGGTGCCGGTACTGAGAAACTGCGCCGGCAGGTAGCCGCTGGTGCAATGCAACTCCACCGCATCGAAGCCGGCGTCAAAGGCGTTTTCGGTAGCACGCCGATACTGCTCGATGATGCCGGGAATCTCCTCCAGCGCCAGCTCTCGTGGATGCTCCATCGGCTGCATCCCCTGTTGATCAGTGTACATTTTGGCCTTGGCGGGTAGTGCCGAAGGCGCAACAGTTTCACTGCCAGCTGGCTTGTTCAAAGCACTCGCCACCCGTCCGACATGCATGAGCTGGGCGACAATCCGTCCACCGGCCGCATGCACGGCTTCGGTCACATTGCGCCAGGCGGCAACCTGCTGGGGGCTGTACAGTCCGGGCGTACGGCAATAACCCAGACCGTCAGCGCTGGGCGCAATCCCCTCGGTCACAATCATGCCGGCACCGGCTCGCTGTCGGTAGTACTCCACCATTTCCGGTGTGGGCACTGCGGCGGTGTCGGCGCGACTGCGAGTCATCGGTGCCATAATGATACGGTTCGGGAGTGACAGGTCACCCAGTTTGACAGAGCTGAATAAATCCATTTGAAATCCTGAGTCGGTGCTAACGCACGCGTATTTTGGGTTCTGCGGCATCGCGCCGCATGGTGGTTAGAAACTGTTCCAGAGGTGCCGGCGGCGCCACTTCAGCGGCATTTTGGTCGGGCGGATTGTGCCAGAATTCCCGCCACGAAGGCCAGAGAGCATGAAATGCCCCCTCGTAGTTGTCACGGTCTGGCCAACGCATCTTGTTTTCCCCGACCGGCGGTTTGTTCAGGTCGGTGGCATACCAGTAGCAGGGCAAGCGGCGCCGGAAATACCAGCGACCGTCTATCCGCTCGTAGTTGTCCCAGTACAGCATCTGCATGATGACCCACTCGGTGTCACCGTTGGCGCAGGGCGTTTCGTGCTCATTCTTGGAATACACCACGCCGTGGGCGTGGTCAGGATCATCAAATTCAATGACATGATTGCCAAGATGATGAGAGGTACCCGTGAACTGCAGGCGCAGGGTATCGTCCAGCCAGCGCTTGAGATGAGCGCGACCGGTTGCATCCCGGCTGACCCGAATGTCGTGGGCAAATAAATTAACATGCGCGTCGAGATCGCGCATGTCCAACGACAGCGAGTATTTGGCCACTAACTGCCGAATCTCATCCAGTGATTCCAGTCGATCAATACGTGCCAGTAATTGCGCGTCACTCATCGCTCAGTCCCAACTCGCTGTGCCGGTGTTCAGCTCTGCCGTGCGGCCACCGTCTACCACCAGCTCCGCCCCCGTAATGTACGAGGCCTCGTCACTGGCCATAAACAATATGGCATTGGCACACTCGACCGGGTCGCCAATTCTTTTCACCGGTATGGAGCGCGCAGTAGCCTCCCGGGATTCCGCATCGGGCATAATGGCCGCCGTGGGGGGCGTCATGAAGGCACCCGGTATTACCGTGTTCACGCGGACCTTGCCGCCCCACTCAATCGCGGCATTGCGCGACAGCCCCAGCATTGCCGCCTTGGACGAGGAATAACCCGCTGTTGCAGCGGAGCCCTTCAGGCCGCAGACCGATGAAACATTGACCACCGATCCCTGGTGTTTGCTCAGTTCCGCGTAGGCTTCGCGCATCAGGAACATCGCGCCGTCGAGAGACACGATAAAATTCTGCCGCCAGGCTCTGGTGTCGTGGTTCTTTAACATGCCCGGGACCATCAAGACCGCGTTATTCACCACGATGTCCAGCCGCCCGTAGGCAGCGACGGTCGCTTCGACCAAGGCCTTTACCCCGGCTTCGTCGGAAATATCCACCACATGGGCCATTGCCGTACCGCCAGCGGACTCAATCTCGGCCACGATCTCCTGCATTGCCTCCAGCCGCCGAGCCGCCAGCACCACCTTGGCGCCTTCCTGTGCAAACCTCCGGGCTGTCGCGGCACCGATACCCTGACTCGAGCCTGTCACTATGGCGACCTTGTTCTGCAATCTCATACCGATTCTCCACTGCTGTTAACGAGTAGTGAGCTTAGGCGCGGTTGGCTCGCGCGGTCAACGAAAGCGCGCTTACAGAAGCCGCCAAGTGGCGCCGGCCCAGGCATAAAGCACAGGGGGTATAGTTATTTGCGCGAGTAACGAAGTGGGTAATTTTTGCAAGTCATTCCACGAGCCCGAACCCTGGGCGGCCCCGAGCCGATGAACGCCTCCCTGTGTGCGGCGGGGTCGGCAATCCAGTACTATGGACATTGCTTGTCACATAGGGATTTCTCACGTCGTGGAAACTGAAGCGCTCGAACCGCTGACCGATGGCAGCCTGCTCGCCGCCATTGATCTGGGCAGCAACTCGTTTCACCTGATCATAGCGCGGGTGGAACACGGTGAAATTCGCCCGGTACAAGCGCTGGCTGAAAAAGTGCAGCTCGGCGCCGGCCTCGATGGTGATTACCTGAGCGAGGAGGCCATTGCCCGAGGCCTGGACTGTCTCGCCCGCTTCGGGCAACTGCTGGGCAGCGTGGAGCCCGAACGCCTGCGAATCGTGGCGACCCATACCCTGCGGGTTGCCCACAACCGGCGCGAGTTCACTCTCCCCGCGAAAGCGCTGCTGGGCACAGCAGTGGATGTTGTGTATGGCCGCGAGGAGGCGCGCCTGGTCTATCTCGGCGTCGCACACAGCCTGGCGGATGACGCCCAGTCGAGGCTGGTAATCGATATCGGTGGCGGCAGCACCGAACTGATCGTCGGCGAACGGTTCGAGCCGCAGCAGCTGGACAGCCTGCAAATGGGTTGCGTGTCCTACTCGCGGGAGTTCTTCCACGACGGCGCGATCAGCCCCAAACGATTTAATGAAGCCTACAACCGGGCGCGCCTGGAGATATCCTACATACGACACCAGTACCACAGCGCACTCTGGGTAGAATGCGTCGGCTCCTCCGGCACGCTGCAGGCGATCGAAGGCATACTGGTGCAGAACAAATGGAGCGACAGCGGAATCAATGCCGCTGGTTTGCGGAAGCTGGAACAAAAACTGCTGACCTTCAAGGATTTCGACAGCATCAAACTCGACGGGCTGTCGCTGCCTCGGCGCAACGTGATCGTAGCCGGCGTCGCGTTAACCCGCGCTCTATTCGACGTTCTCGGAATTAGCCACATGCGCACCTCAAAAGGCGCTCTGCGCGAAGGGGTTATTTACGACCTGATGGGGCGCCTGTCCCACGAAGATGTGCGAGAGCGCACCATCAATGCGCTCATGCAGCGCTACGCGGTGGATGAGACCGCCGCGTCCATCGTCGAAAAGCGTGCCCGCATGCTCTTCAGTGCCACCCGCAAAGCGTGGTCGCTCAGCAAAGCCGACTGGGAGCTGCTGCACCGGGCGAGCTGTACACTCGATGTGGGCATGGCCATTTCCCACAAGCACTACAACCGACACTCCGCCTATCTGCTGCAGAACGCTGACCTGCCCGGATTTTCTCAGGAAGAACAGGAGCAACTGGCATTGCTGGCGCGCTTTCACCGTGGCAAATTCGACGAGCGCCAGTTAAGTGCCGACAGCGACGGTCTGCGTCTGCTGCACCTGATCATACTGCTGCGCCTGGCGTTTTTATTCAAACATGTGGAACAACTGGAGCAACTGCCAGACTTTTCCATCACGACCAGCCAACGTTCACTGGAACTGGCCTTTCCGGAAGACTGGCTGGCGCAACATCCTCTCACCGCCTGGGAAATCGAGCAGGAACAGAAAATGCTGGCAAAACAGGACTTTAATCTGCAGATCCGCTAGCGGCTTTGCGCCTCGGGCTGATCTGCACTGATCTGGCTGAGATATTGCAACAGGATCTCGTTAACCTCTGCCGATGCCTCCAGTTGTACCATGTGCCCGGCACCAGGAATCATCTCGACCCGCTGCAGGTGGGGAAAAATAGTGCGCATCTGGCCAATGGGGTCCGCGCCGTGGAAACCTTCCAGGTCGACGTCGTGATCGCTGCAGATAAAATACGCAGGCACCTCACTTTGCACCCCCTCATAGGCGCGCCGCTGTTGCCACTTGAGGTCGAATGAACGGTACCAGTTGAGCCCGCCGGTGAAACCGGTCCGGCTGTACTCACTGACAAAAAACTCCAGCTCCAGCTCCGATAACCACGGCCAGGGCAGTGCTGGCGGGTCCTCCATCGCATCGATGTAGGAGGTGCCGGGAGGATGACTGAACATCTCAAAAAAATCACAGGCCGCACTCAGAGTGTGATACACCTTGTGCAAAAAAAGCCGGGGCTGCGCGGCGAGTTCCCGATCCGCGCGCGGCGGTTCGCGGAAGTACTCGATGTGCAGAAAATGCTGCTCGCCGGTCCGGCGATACTCGGTCAGCGGCGGTTCGTCGGGGTTGTGCGGCGCCGCCGGATTTTCCAGCCCTATCACAGCGATCACCCGTTCGGGGTGTCGCAGCGCCAGATCGTAGATCGCAAACGCACCAAAATCCAGGCCAGCGAACACCGCGCCGGGCAAGTCCAGATGATCCAGCAATCCCAGTAAATCACCGGTGATGTGTTCAATATCATACGCTGCCACAGGTACCGGCGCGTCGGTCTGCCCCATGCCGCGCATGTCCGGTGCAATGACCCGATAGCCGGCCTCAGCCAGCGCGGTGATTTGCCGGTGCCAGCTGAACCAGAGGTGGGGAAAACCGTGGCACAGAATGACCGGCAGGCCGCTGCCCTGCTCTACATAATGCATCTTGATGCCATTGATACGGGCGTGATGATGGACCCATTGCATAATTATTCCTCGCTAGATCGCTTCCTGACCGCGCTCTCCCGTTCGCACCCGCACCACTTCGTCGATGTCGGCGACAAACAGCTTGCCATCGCCGATCTTGCCGGTGTTGGCTGCATCGCGCACCGCAACCAGTGCGTCATCCACCAAACTGGCCTGCACCACTACCTGGATCTTGAGCTTGGGCTGGAATTCAACCAGATATTCGGCGCCCCGATACAGCTCGGTATGGCCCTGTTGGCGACCGTAACCCTTGACCTCTTCCACAGTGAGCCCGGTAACGCCCACCTGCTGCAAAGCATCTCGAACATCGTCCAGGCGAAAAGGTTTGATGATGGCGGTGATCATCTTCATCAGCTTTCCTCGTTTTATTGTTGCTGGCATCCTGCCACAGGCCGGGCCAACGCGTAAGTCTTGCATTGTGCTTTGCAGGCAGCTCTGCGTGAGTGGTCAAGCCAGCCATACCGAAAACTGGCCAAGTGGCTACCCGCGTGCTTCACTATGCGCAATTTTTATCGGAGTGACCGTCCATGTTCCGCCTCAAACCAATCGCCCTGGTTCTTTTGCTGGCTTGCGGCAGCCCAGCCGTAAACGCCGCCAACGTCATCCTGATCATTGGCGATGGCATGGATGACCAGCAGGTCACCATTGCACGAAACTACCTCAAGGGCGCACAGGGCCGCCTGCTGCTGGACGACATGCCCCTGCGCTCTGCGGTGCAAATACTCACCGTGGAAGACACCGTAGACGAGCGCCCGATCTATGTCGCCGACTCTGCCAATACCGCCACCAGTCTCGCCACCGGCGCCGTCACCAGCCGCGGGCGAATCAGCACCTCCGCGGGAGCCGACCAGGATATACCCACCATTGTTGAACTGGCCGCCGCGGCGGGTCTGCGCTCCGGCCTGGTCACTACTGCCAGTGTCACAGATGCCACGCCCGCAGCATTTGCCGCCCACATCAGCTACCGCCTGTGCGAAAACCCCGCCAAAATGGTGGACATCACTTACCGCGATATCCCGTTGGGCAGTTGTGACAACGACCTGCAAGCAGCGGGCGGTCCGGGGTCGATCTCTGAACAACTGGCGGCGTCGCCCCTCAATGTACTGCTGGGAGGCGGCGCCAAACACTTCAGCCCCCAAACTGAAGACGGCAGCGGCAGCGTTCTCGAGGCCGCCCGGGCAAATGGCTTTACCGTGTTAAATACGCGCGAGGAGCTCGAAAACGCCAGCCCGGGTGACCGCCTGCTGGGGCTGTTTTCACCGGGCACCATGCCGGTTCGCCTGCGGGGCGAAGGGCAACGAACAGCACAGCCCCCCCAGTCCAGTGTGCTGAATCGCCTGCACCACTACCTGGGCGAAGTGACCCTACCTGAGCCAATGACTTGCGAGCCCAACCCGGACGCAAGGGGCTTGCCTTCACTCAAAGCGATGACGGATGTGGCGCTGGCGGCCTTGTCTGGCGACAACAGACGGGGGTTTTTCCTGATGATCGAATCAGCGTCGATCGACAAGCAATCGCACGAGCGCAAGCCCTGCGGTTCAATCGGCGAACTGCAGCAATTGAACGAAGCGCTCGCCAGTGCGCTGGCCTTCGCCAACGACCATCCCGAAACGTTGATACTGGTAACTGCTGACCACAGCCAGGCCGCACAACTGGTGCCTAATGGCAGCATGTTCACCAGCTACACTGTGCCGGTATTTACGCCGGGCATGATGGCCAGAATAAAAACGCCCGAGGGCGGCGTTATGGGGATCAACTACGCCACCAACAGCTTCGCCTACGAGGAACACACGGGCGCCAGCGTACCACTGTATGGCAACCGGGTGGCTCAGGGCCGGGTACCGTCATTTGTTCAGCAGCGCGACATTTTCACCATCGTACGCGACTACCTGGGAGTAGCGCCCGGATCCGCGCTCAGAGATTGACCCAGCTGTTGAGTGCCGTCAGGCGAAACTGTTGCCCGGAAAAACTGAGCACCACAGAGTCCGGGAGAATGTCATCCACCGTGACACCCCTGCCGATGCTGCCGCCGGCGTGCACCGTCTTGCCGTTAATCAGCACCGAAGACTGGCCGCCGTCGTTGCGGTAGTCATGGGCGCTGTACAGCAAGGTGGGAATGGCATCCTTGCGCTGCTGGGACAGATCGGCAAGAAATGGCGCAGGATGGTCTGGCTGGGCGCTATTCACCATTTCTGTGCGCGCTTTGAGCATCAGCGCTTCGATATCGATCGGCTCTTTACCCCGATTGGTCACACCCTGCTCATTCGCCGCTGGCGGCGGGGTATCAACCGATGCGCCTTCGGGCGCCCTGAGCCCGGTATCGCCTGGCGCCGCCTGATCTGCATAGAGTGCCGCCACCGCGGCCGGCGTCTCACCACGCCTGCTGGCACTGGCACGAGCCCCACTGGAAGCGGATGCCGGCGTTTCGGACAGGGTAGTTGCCGTGCCGGGCCGAACCGCATTCGGGGTGGCGGCAGGCAGGCCCTGCGAACTTTCCTTACCGGGCGGCTCGACGGCGGACGTCGAAACCGGGCTGGATGATGCCGGCTCGGCCCTCTCTTGTTCAGCAGGAACATCCACAGCCGATCCCCCCGACGACAGGGCTGACGGGGTGGGTATCTGCGGACGCAGTAACAACCAGGCGATCGCACCCAGCGCCATTACCAGAGCCAGACCCAACAACCCCTGACGCCAGGCTCCGGGCGCGACGGTCGCTTCAGAATAGTGCTGGGTAGCAACCCCTGGTACTTCTCCTGGATTGGCGCGCTCGCGCTGGGAACGATTTATGGCCTCCAATATCAGCGACATAACGACCTCTGGCAATGCTCTGGATAGATACTGATTGCTTGCAGCATCACGAGCTTGCTGCACTGTTGAGCTGCGACCGGGCCAGTGCACGGGTGGTATCGATGCCCAGTTGTTCATTGAGTTTCAACAAGGTGCGCGCGCCCACCACGCCGTCGGCCTCCAGCTGATTGGCCGTTTGAAAGAGGCGCACCCGGGTCTGCAAAGCCGGCGTGAAGCGCCGGCCCGTCAGTGGCCTGGGCTGGTTATCCAGCTGCGCCAGCATGCGTGCCACTGCCGCCACGGCAGGGCCGCTGTCACCCACTGAAAGCGGGCCGTCAAACCCCTCCGGCGTCTGCCATAACAGGTAAAACTCGCCGTGCCACAGGGAGGCCAGGCGCGCCAGCGGCACTGCAACCGCCCCCTCTGGCGTCGCCAGTGTTGCCTGCTGTCCATGCAACGCAACCAACACAGCGGCGGCACTGAAGCGCTCCGAGGTGACCAGTTGCAATACCAGTGGCCGATCATAAGCCTGCAGGGCGTCCCACGTTTGCACCCGATCGCGATAGCAGGCCAGCCCCTTGACCTGGGTGGCGCTACAAATTTCGGCAGGGGCAGACACCACCGAATGCAGAGCCCACAGCTGTCGGGCCGCGGTCTCCGGTAGTAAGAGCCAGGACGGATCGGAGCTGCTCGCTGGCGCAACCGAACTCGCTGGCGAATGCACCGCTACGGATTTCGGTGGTGCGACACCGAGTGTGGTCTCTGACTCAGATCCTGCAGGCAAAGCTTCAGCAGAACCCTGTTCGACTGGCCTTGGCAGCCCCCACAGTGCCGCCGCCGCAACACAAGCGACGCCCAGAGCCAGCGCCCAAGGCCACCAGGCCCTGCCTCCACCCTCCTCGCCCATGACTTCGCGCGCAGCCACAGCCACCATTGAGCGCTCGGCGCAGCGCTTGTTGCGCCCGTAAGCACCGAGCAGGATTCGGTCACACAATACATTGATCAGACGCGGAATACCGCGCGTTCGGCGGTGAACACTGCGCACCACGGCGTCGGGAAAAAGGTCCCGGTCGGCCGCCAGGCCGGCCACCTGCAGACGGTGGCGAATATAGGCCCGGGTCTCTCCCAAATTGAGAGGTTCGAGGTTGTATCGCGCCGTTATGCGCTGATTCAACTGACGCAGCTCGGGCCGCTGTAATAACGCTGCCAGCTCCGGCTGGC
>Ga0115567_10005637_pt1 | contig 12109 bp, 10 predicted proteins | sample COGITO_mtgs_1204_2_FD_88679 | JGI IMG/M metagenome (GOLD analysis project Ga0115567, IMG submission 88679) | Pelagic marine microbial communities from North Sea - COGITO_mtgs_120412 | ecosystem: Environmental > Aquatic > Marine > Epipelagic | place: Germany:Helgoland, sampling site Kabeltonne...
GCTAACTGCTAACTGAAGTATCTACCAGCTTCCACCAGCACCACCACCTCCAAATCCTCCACCGCCGAAGCCGCCGCCAAATCCTCCTCCGCCACCAAAGCTTCCTCCTCCAGAACTTCCACCACCAAAGCCACCTCTTCCTAGGCTGCTTAAAATTATGGCATCTAATAAAGTACTTCCCATTCCACCTCTGCTTCCAGGTCCCCCTTTATTATTTCGGTTCTTTTTTGCTAAAGAGATTAGGAAGATAATAAAGAAGAATCCCATTATAATTAAATTAATAGGAAGTCCCGTAGACTTACTTTCTTTAACAGGTGATCCTTGAAAAGAGCCAGCGAGAACTTGAAAAATGGCTGTAGTTCCTTGATCTAAGCCACCATAAAAGTCACCTTTCTTAAATTCTGGCAGGATTATGTTTTCAATAATATCTTTGGAAGTAAAATCTGTTAAGTATTCTTCTAAACCATAACCAGTTGTAATCCAAATTTTTCGATCTGCTTTAGAAAGCAGGATTAAAAGTCCGTTATCTTCCTTTGCTTGCCCAATACCCCATTCCTGTGCCCATTTAGGAGCATATAATCCAATATATTCTCCATTTAGAGACTCTATTGTTGCAATTACAATTTGGGTTGAGGTAGTGTCCGCATAACCTATTAATTTTTGCTCAAGCATCTGCTCTTCAGAAGGAGATAACATATCTGCAGAATCATAAACACTAGTTTCCTTGCTAGGTTTTGGAGGAACGTCTAATTGTGCTAGTGCACTAAAAGAAAATGTCAGAAAAAATAAAAAGGATAATATAAAGAGTGTTTTGAATTTCAGCATTTATCCTTTAGATATAGTATTGGAAAGTTCGTTTGTATCGTCTTGGCTCCAAGGGAAATGTTTTTGTAGTTCTTCTCCGGCCTTTAAAATGCCATCTATAAGTCCCTGTTTAAACTTCCCTGCTTTAAAATGGGAAACAATAATATCTTTTGTGCTCTCCCAAAAGTCCTTAGGAACTACATTATTTATTCCACTATCTCCGTATATCACAAAATCGCGATCTTCTACAGCAACATAAATAAGTACGCCATTTTCTTCTTTGGTATTGTCCATTTTTAGGAGATGAAAAACTTCCATGGAGCGCTCGAATATATCGGCTGCTCCATGGGTTTTTTCTATGTGTACACGTATCTCGCCAGAAGTAGTTTTTTCTGCAGTTCTAATCGCTTCAACAATTTCTTCTTCTTCCTGTTTAGATAAAAACTCTTCTACTTTGCTCATGTTAGTCTATTTAAAATCGAAATCTACATCTGGAGCATTTTCAGATCCAGCATCTGCCTCATACCTTACCATTTGTTCGAACCCAAACCAGCCTGCAAAAATAGTATTTGGAAATTGTCTTATATATTTATTGAATTCGGTTACAGCAGCGTTATAACGATCTCTTGCAACATTAATTCGGTTTTCTGTTCCTTCTAATTGAGATTGTAATTGAAGAAAGTTTTGATTTGCTTTAAGATCAGGATAACGTTCTACAGTTACTAACAGTCTTGATAAAGCTGAAGAAACACCACTTTGAGCTTGTTGGAATTGTGCCATTTGCTCTGGAGTAATATTAGTAGGATCTACAGTTACTTGTGTTGCTTTAGATCTAGCTTCTATAACATCTGTAAGTGTACCTCTTTCAAAATCTGCTGCTCCTTGTACTGTTTTAACTAAGTTTCCAATAAGATCGTTTCTTCGTTGATAAGAACTTTCTACATTGGACCAAGATTCTCTAGCGTCTTCTTGTTTTACAATTGCCGTGTTATTAAATCCTACGGTGGTACTGTAAATAATGATTCCTATAATAATAATTGCAATTGTTGGAATAAGCCACTTTTTCATGTTATAGTTGGTTTTTGATTTTTGTTAGTTCAGATTTTATACTTTGAAGTTTTCGTATAATTTCAAAGTTAGTAAGAGTTTTCTTCTTTTCCTCTTTTAAATGAATTTTTGCACCCTCAAGTGTAAATCCACGCTCTTTTACCAAATGATAAATCAACTCAAGGTTTTTTATGTCCTGCGGAGTAAATAATCTATTGCCTTTAGCATTCTTTTTAGGTTTAAGTGCATCAAACTCTTTTTCCCAAAACCGAATAAGTGAAGTATTTACATTAAAAGCTTCGGCAACTTCGCCAATAGCATAATATCTTTTTTCTGGGAGGTCTATATGCATTAATCTAGAGATTGATTTTCTTGTTGCGCTTTTATAAGTATTTGGTCAAATTCTTCAGGAGAAAGATTTCCGTAATAGAAATTAATAGGGTTAATTCTATCTTCATTCATAAAAATCTCATAATGTAAATGCGGTGCTTCAGATCGTCCTGTGCTACCCACAAAACCAATAATATCTCCACGTTTCACATTTTGACCTCTTTTCACATTATATTTATATAAATGTGCATAAAGGCTCGTATAGCCATATCCATGATCTATTCTAATATGATTCCCGTAACCTGTAGATCTATTATCTGCTCTTTCTATACGGCCATCGCCTGTTGCATATACAGGTGTTCCGCGAGGAGCAGAAAAATCCATTCCGTAATGAAACTTTTTAACCTTGGTAAATGGATCACTTCTCCAACCGTAACCAGATGCAATTCGCTTTAAATTTTCATTTTTCACAGGTTGTATCGCAGGAATTGCAGCAAGTAATTGTTCTTTTTCTTCAGCAAGAACAGTAATTTCATCTAAGGATTTAGATTGCACTACAATTTGCTTTGTTAGAATATCCATTCTCTTATTGGTTTCAGTAATCAGTTTAGAATTCTCATAGCCTTCTAAATTTTTATAACGATTAATTCCACCAAATCCTGCTTTTCTTTGTTCCTCTGGAATTGGATTAGATTCAAAATAAAGCCTGTAAATATTATTGTCTCTATCTTCTACATTGGCCAGTACATTTTCTATCTGATCCATTTTTTTGTTCACAATATTGTACTGCAATTGCATGTTCTGCAACTCCCTTTTTAGTGCCATTTCCTTTGGCGTTTCAATTTGTGGGATGTTTATATAAATCACCAATAAAATGAAACCTGCTAGAAACGCTCCAGCTATTCCAATTAGGGCAAAACCAAATTTCCTACCACTTTTATGTGCTATTTTTTTATAGGAAAGTGTTTCGCTATCGTAATAATATTTAACCTTCGACATATATTAAAATTATGCTATTTTTGCGAGTATAAAACCTTGCAAAAACTATGCAACGAGCAATGAGTAACGAACAAATATAAAAATTGTTTTTCTCACCCGCACAATTAATTAATTATTTGACTTTTTTCACTATATGAATTCTCAAGAGATACGTTCAAAATACCTTGATTTTTTTAAATCGAAATCCCACGAAATTGTTGCTTCTGCACCAATGGTAATTAAGGATGATCCTACCTTAATGTTTACCAACGCAGGGATGAACCAATTTAAGGAATATTTCCTTGGGAATACTGTACCAACACATAATAGAGTTACAGATACCCAGAAATGTCTTAGGGTAAGCGGAAAACACAATGATCTGGAAGAAGTAGGGATGGATACTTATCACCATACGATGTTCGAGATGTTGGGGAACTGGAGTTTTGGAGATTATTTTAAGACTGAAGCTATTCATTGGGCCTGGGAATTATTAACAGAAGTATTTAAAGTAGATAAAGATATCTTATATGTTTCTGTTTTTGAAGGAAGTACAGATGGCGATAATCTAGGGCTTGATAAAGAAGCTTACGATCTTTGGAAGAATATTGTTCCGGAAGACCGAATTATTCTAGGGAATAAAAAGGATAACTTTTGGGAAATGGGAGATCAAGGTCCTTGTGGGCCAAGTTCTGAAATTCATGTGGATATAAGAAGTGCAGAGGAAAAAGCTAAAATTCCAGGACGAGATCTTGTAAATGCAGATCATCCGCAGGTTGTGGAAATATGGAATCTGGTTTTTATGGAATTTAATAGAAAAGCCGATGGTTCTCTGGAAAAATTACCTGCACAGCATGTAGATACTGGGATGGGATTTGAACGTTTGTGTATGGTGTTACAACATAAAACCTCTAATTACGATACTGATGTTTTTACGCCAATAATAGCAAGCATAGAAAAGGTTACAGATTCTAAATACGGAACTTCTGAAAAGTCTGATATTGCTATTAGAGTAATTGCAGATCACTTAAGAGCAGTCACATTTTCTATTGCAGATGGACAATTGCCAAATAATACTGGAGCAGGATACGTAATTAGACGTATTTTAAGAAGAGCTATTAGATATGGATTTACCTTTCTAAATACAAAAGAGCCATTTATTTATAAATTGGTTTCTACTTTAAGTTCCCAAATGGGAGAAGCGTTCCCGGAATTAAAATCACAAAAAGGTTTAATTGAAAATGTAATTAGAGAGGAAGAGCAATCTTTCTTGAGAACATTAGATCAAGGCTTAGTTCTATTAGAAAAAATTATTAATGAGACTGAAGGAAAAACCGTTTCCGGTAAAAAGGCATTTGAGCTTTTTGATACTTTTGGCTTTCCTATAGATCTTACTGCACTTATTTTAAGAGAACGCGGATATAATTTAAATGAAGAGGAATTTAATTCTAAATTACAAGAGCAAAAAGACAGATCTCGTGCGGCATCTGTAGTTACTGCAGGAGATTGGACTGTAATAGGGAAAGAAGATGCAGAGCCATTTGTTGGTTACGATAAAGTGGAATCTGATGTTAGAATTACTCGTTATAGAGTAGTGGACAGTAAAAAACAAGGGAAATTATATCAATTGGTTTTCAATAAAACCCCATTTTATCCTGAAGGTGGTGGGCAAGTAGGAGATAAAGGAGAATTATTGTCTTTGGATGCTGAAAGAATTAAAATACTAGATACCAAAAAAGAAAATAATTTAATTATTCACTTTGCGAAAGAAATCCCGAAAGACCTTTCTGCATTTTTTATGGCAAAGGTAGATAAGACAAAAAGATTAAGAACAGAAGCTAATCATTCTGCAACCCATTTATTACATCAGGCATTGAGGCATGTTCTTGGAACACACGTAGAACAAAAAGGTTCTATGGTAAATCAGGATTATTTAAGATTTGATTTTTCTCATTTTAGTAAACTTACTCAGGAAGAATTACAAAAAGTAGAGCATTTGGTAAATGCAAGAATTCAGGAACAAATTAAGTTGAATGAGCAACGGAACTTAACGTATGCTGAGGCTATAAACCAAGGAGCTATTGCATTGTTTGGTGAAAAATATGGGGATTCTGTTAGGGCTATAAAATTTGGAAATTCTATGGAACTTTGTGGAGGTACACATGTTAAGAATACTGCAGATATTTGGTATTTTAAAATCACTTCTGAAGGTGCTGTGGCTGCAGGAATTAGGAGGATAGAAGCAATTACAGGAGATGCTGTAAAATCTTATTTTACAGAGCAAACCGAGATGTTAAATGAGATTTCAGCAGAACTAAAAAACGCTAATAATCCTGTTAAAGCCATTCAGAATTTACAAGAAGAAAATACAACTCTTAAAAAACAGATTGATGCTTTATTAAGGGAAAAAGCCAAGGACTTAAAAGGTGAATTATTGAAGGAGCTATCTGAGACTAATGGAATTTCTTTTTTAGCCAAAAAAGTAGATCTGGACGCTGGAGGTTTAAAGGATCTCGCTTTTCAAATAGGGGAGAATTTAGATAATCTTTTTCTTTTGTTAGCTTCAGAAAAAGATGGCAAAGCATTTTTATCATGCTATATTTCTAAGGAATTAGTAAAAGAAAAGAACTTGGATGCAGGAAAAGTTGTTAGGGAATTAGGGAAATTTATTCAAGGAGGTGGTGGTGGACAGCCGTTTTTCGCAACTGCAGGAGGAAAAAATCCGCAAGGAATTTCTGAAGCCTTTGCAAATGCAAAAAGCTACGTAGAATAGCATTACTTAATTAAATAGGTATAAGAATTATTGAAAAATGAAATTTACAACACCTATATCAGTTAAAGAACAAGAGCCTAAAATAGATCATACTTCTAAGATCTTACTTTTAGGCTCTTGTTTTGTTGAAAATATAGGTGAGAAGTTAGATTATTATCAATTCCAGACCTTAAAAAATCCTTTTGGAATTTTTTATCATCCAAAAGCGATTGAAAATTTTATTTCAAAAGTTAGTAATAATTATGTTTATGAGGAAAAAGACATATTCTTCCATAATGAACAATGGCATTGTTTTAATGCACATTCTAGTTTAAATTCCAATAACAAAGAAGAATTACTGTCTAAATTAAACGAAAGTTTAAGGGCTACTCGAATTTTTATTGAAGATGCATCTCATATTATCTTCACTTTTGGTACTTCTTGGTACTATAAAGAGTTAAAAAGTGGAGATTCTGTTGCCAATTGTCATAAGATTCCGCAGATAAACTTCAAAAAGGAACTTTTATTTGTTGATGATATAATAAAGGTTTTCAACATCATAACCTCAAGGTTATTAACAATCAACCCTTCACTTAAAATGATATTTACGGTTTCTCCTTTGAGACATATTAAAGACGGTTTAGTTGAAAATCAGCAAAGTAAATCACATTTAATCGTTGGAATACATCACTTTATAAATTCGCAAAATAAAGATGGTGAGCAGAGATGTTTTTATTTTCCAGCCTATGAAATTATGATAGATGAATTAAGGGATTATAGGTTTTATAGTGAAGACATGATACATCCTAATAGTACAGCAATAGGCTTTATCTGGGATCAATTCTGTAATGCATGGGTCGCAAAAAAATCGTTTGATTTGTTCAAATCTATTAAATCTATTCAAACAGGTTTAATGCATAAACCTTTTAATGAAAATTCAGAAAGTCATCAAAAATTTTTGAAAGGAATTGAAGAGAAAATATCAAATATTAAGAAGAAGATTCCTACGGCAAATTTTTAAAAAAGCATTCTTTAATTAAAATGATATTTCCAAATTCTCTTAGGAGTATAACTTAATAACTCAGAGCATAATTGTTAATAACTCAATGATAAGTTAGATTATAAATACTTGATATTCATAAATTTATCTTAAAAATACCTCCAAAATATTTTTTCTCAAGGTTTTTTTTATGTACTTTTATTTAAGCTTTAAAGGATAAATCATCTTTTGCTCAAACAAATTTTGATTTTAATTTAAAGCTAAGTTTCTAAAATTTGTTGGGGTAGATTTTAGAATTATTAGCTAATGGACGGGTGGGGCCGTCCATTAGTTTTTTTTATGTCTTTCCGTTAATTATAATTTCAAATCACAGTTAAACATATTTGTATCTTTAGTCAAAATTTTTGATATGAGGAAAGTGCTACTTTTGGTTGTTTTAGTGATTATTGGTTTTATAGCTTACCAGTATTTTGATGACAAACAAAAAGATAGAGATCAATTAATAGAAAGTACTGGTTTAATTGAGAAACAGATTAAAAATGTAGGTAAGTTAGTAGTAACAGAAGGAAATTTTGCCCAAGTTTTTTCTTATAAAGATTCTAAAAAATTCTACTTAGATGTGCTTTCTGCCCGTAAAAAGGCATTAATAATAGTGAATGCCGATGTGAGTATCGCTTACGATCTAAGTAAGTTAAAAACAGAAGTCGACCCTAAAACAAAAACGGTTACCATCACTTTTATTCCAGAAGAAGAAATATCTATAAATCCTAATATTCAATATTACGATGTTACTCAGGATTATTTAAATCAGTTTGAAGCTGATGATTATAATAGCATTCAGAAGCGAATAAACAAATCCTTACGGGATAAAATTGACAAATCGATCCTTAAATCTAATGCTAAAAATAGATTGATTAGTGAGCTTCAAAAAATTTATATATTAACCAACACCATGGGATGGACGTTGGAATATAACGGAAATGAAATTGAAAGTTCAGATGCTATGGAGTCTTTAAAATTTTAAGTACTAATCAAATACTAGGTTGCTATCAACTAACTCTAATCCTCCATCTATTAAGTGAGCAACTTCTGGTCTTTTTATTTTTAATTGATCCAAATGCTCCTTAATTTCTTTAGCTAATTTTGTATCTTGATGAAGAATTAGCTCATATATTTCTACGGAAAGTAACCAATCTTTAGAATGATATTTTTTAACCAGATCGAAAGCAGCTTGTAATGAAAATTTAGAATTTTTGCCTTCTCTGCTATTTCTAACAGATTCGTACAAAGATTCTAATTCTAGTTTTTCTTCATTCTTTTTACTTTTAATTATTGTAGTGCTAGAAGGTTTATGAGTAATAAGATCGAAAGAATTTGCGTCCGCTGGTCCTGCAAAAGCAGAGACTACGTCTTTCCCAATAGCCATATCGTAAAGTCCCCATTCGGGTTTGAATAATATTTCATCTTTATGTGTAACGGTGCAATCTTTTAGCTGTATAAGAATAATTTTACCTTGAAGATTCCTTGTTCCCGTAACAATGGTACCGTTTACTTTTATATCTCCTTCAAATTCGAAAGTTACATTCTCACCTTCGTAAATATCGTAGGCTTTAAGATCACGAGGACTCATATCCTCTATACTTAAATTAATACCTGTTAATTTTCCGATAGGAGAACCAAAACCTTCAGAATGATTGTGAACCCCATGGCCAACAAGTTCTTTATCTCTATTAGATAATGCTGTTTTTCCAGTAGTCTGAAAATATACAGGCTTATTATCAAAAGATATCACTTTAGAGAAATTACCGGATACCTGTAAACCTGTGCTTAATTCTATAGTCCCTAAATTTTTAGAATTAATCAATTTATTTATGCCCTCTAAACCTCCTCGCCTTAAAGCCATAGAATTAGCGAATTCCTCTAAAACACTGTTTAGATATGCAAAATCTGGAGTTACATATAGTTGTGGCTGTGGTTTTGTAATATCAAACTCTTGTTTGGCAGCTTCAATAGAATAGGTTTTTTTCTTAACCTTATCTGTCATACACCAAGCGCTTTCTCCAATAGATGAAAGTAAACCTGCTCCGTATATTCTTGGATTCTCTACAGAGCCTATAAGGCCATATTCCACAGTCCACCAATGCAAGTTTCTAATTTGCGCCATCTCACTGGACTCGCCCATGTTGTTTTGTAAATAGTCTACTCTTTCTTCAGCAGCTTTAATCTCTTCTTCAGGAGTGTCTTCTGCTTCTTTAATAATAGATAAAAGCCTAATAGCCTCATACATTTCATAATCCTTGGCATTAGAGATTGCCTTGCAACCAATCTCTCCAAATCTTCTTAAGTATTCGGCATATTCAGGATTCGCAATGATAGGGGCATGACCAGCTCCTTCATGAATAATATCTGGAGCGGGAGTGTACTCTATATGATCTATTTGTCTTATATCACTGGCAATAACTAAAACATTAAATGCCTGAAATTCCATAAAAGCCGCTGGTGGAATAAAGCCATCTACCGCAACTGCGGCCCACCCAATTTCTTGCAAGATTCTATTCATTCCATACATGTTAGGAATATGATCTATAGAAATACCGGTTTGCTTTAATCCGTCCAAATAGGATTTGTGAGCCACCTTACTTAGATATTCTACATTTTTACGCATAACATATCTCCAAACCGCTTGATTAATAGCATTGTAATCGTTATAATCCTGTGGTTTAATAAATTGCTTTAAATGAGCAGGTAGCCTATCTAAAATTTCATTAGATTCAATTTTTTCTAACATATTGGGTGACTCTTTAATTGTGAATATAAAGATACAAATAGCAATTTAAAAATAAAGGCTTTGTAATATTGTAAATAAATATGGTGATAAAAAAAACCTCCAAGGTGGAGGCTTTAAATCCCTATTGAGGTTTTAATTCCTGTCCCGATAGCTATCGGAATGCCTCGAAATTTTAAAATTACTTTCCTCTTGAACCATCGGAATATATCTTATAGGCTTGCCCCGAGGTTTTTGATTTAAATTTATTTTACTTGTCCAGGAGGATATTTTTCGAAAATTTTCTCGACAATTTCACTTATCCTTTCCTGTTTCTTGTTAACTTCTTTAGCAAGAGCTGCAGTTCCCATTCCTTGCCATACCAGTTCTTTTCCTTCAGAATCTATGAGGTCTATGTATAAAGTTCCTTCGCTAGTAGTATTTACTGTATTATGGCCTGCTCCCCAATACCAAGGATACCAACCCCATCCATATCCATAACCATATCTATTGTTTTGATAGATATTGATATTCTCTTTTGTTTTTGTGAAAATACTAACTAATACGTCCGGCTCTTCAGATTTTGTAAATCCTTTAGCCATCATTTCTTCTTCTATAGCTCGTAAAATTCGTTTTTTATCTAAATCTGAAATATCAGCTTTATCGATTCCAGGCTTAAAAAAAGCGAAACTTTTATACTGGTTAAAATCCACATTCTGATCATAATCTGAAGCTACCTGAACTGTACTGCATGAAGTTATGCCCACAGCTAACAGAAGTAGCACGGCTGTAAATTTAAAGAATTTCATAAATCAAGTTTTAAATGGTTTGTGGTTTCTATTCTGAAAACAACGAATCATCTACTAAGTTAGGTAATGTGATTTTAAGTTTTGGTTCTTGTTTCATTGCACGAGTTATTGAAAAAATAGCTTCCTTATTTCGTGCCCAAGAACGTCTTGCAATTCCATTGTTCACATCCCAAAACAACATAGATTTTAAGCGATCTTCAGCTTCTATAGAACCATCAAGAACCATACCGAATCCGCCATTTATAACTTCTCCCCAACCTACGCCACCACCATTATGGATGCTTACCCACGTAGCTCCTCTAAAGCTATCTCCAATCACATTTTGGATGGCCATATCTGCTGTGAATCTAGAGCCATCATATATATTTGAGGTTTCTCTATAAGGAGAGTCTGTACCAGATACATCATGATGATCTCGCCCTAAAACCACCGGGCCTATTTTACTTTCGGCGATCGCTTTGTTAAAAGCTTTTGCAATTTCTATTCTACCAATAGCATCGGCATATAGAATACGGGCTTTGGAGCCAACTACCAAATTATTCTTTTTGGCATTTTTAATCCATTTAATATTATCTGATAATTGAGATTGAATTTCCTCAGGAGCTTCTGCTTTTAATGTTTCTAAAACTTCAGTAGCTATTAGATCTGTTTTATCTAGATCTTCTTGCAAACCAGAAGCGCAAACCCATCTAAAAGGACCAAAGCCATAATCGAAACACATAGGGCCCATAATATCTTGTACATAAGAAGGGTAAGCAAAAGCAGCATTTTCAAGATCTGAAGTTTTAAAATAGGTGGAACTCAGAAATTTACCTTTTTCATCTTTATAGATTTTAGCTCCTGCTCTGGAAGCTTCTAATAAGAAAGCATTTCCATAATCGAAAAAATAAGTTCCTCTCTGAGTATGTTTGTTTATCGCAGCAGTTTGTCTCTTTAAACTTTCCTTTACTTTAGTTTTAAATTCTTCAGGATCATTGGCCATCATCTCGTTAGATTCCTCCAGACTCATCCCAACCGGATAATAACCTCCAGCCCACGGATTGTGCAGGGAAGTTTGATCGCTTCCCAGATCTACATAAAGTTCTTCTTTGTCAAAATGTTCCCACACATCTACAATATTACCTTGGTAAGCAATAGAGACTACTTCCTTATTTCTCTTAGCTAGTTTTACTCTACTAGTTAGTTCTGTAAGATTTATACAAACTTCATCGACCCATCCCTGAGAATGACGTGTATGTACTGCTTTTTCATTGATCTCGGCACAAACGGTAATACAACCGGCAATATTTCCAGCTTTTGGTTGTGCACCACTCATTCCTCCCAATCCGGAAGTAATAAATAATTTGCCTGCTAGGTCTTCATTGTTTTTGGCTATTTTTCTGCCTGCATTTAGAACTGTAATTGTAGTTCCGTGAACAATACCTTGTGGCCCAATATACATATAGCTTCCTGCTGTCATTTGTCCATATTGTGTAACTCCTAGAGCATTGAATTTCTCCCAATGATCTGGTTCAGAGTAGTTAGGGATCATCATACCATTCGTTACCACTACTCGAGGGGCATTTTTATTAGACGGGAACAACCCCATTGGGTGACCAGAATAAATAACCAAAGTTTGATCATCTTCC
>Ga0115567_10005638_pt1 | contig 12106 bp, 8 predicted proteins | sample COGITO_mtgs_1204_2_FD_88679 | JGI IMG/M metagenome (GOLD analysis project Ga0115567, IMG submission 88679) | Pelagic marine microbial communities from North Sea - COGITO_mtgs_120412 | ecosystem: Environmental > Aquatic > Marine > Epipelagic | place: Germany:Helgoland, sampling site Kabeltonne...
ATGGTTGTTGCGTGCGTGGATAACCGTGTAACTGGCCATAGCCTCAGCATATGCTCCGAGGCCAGCGCGTCGGACTTCGCACTGTCGCCCCCTGCTGACACATTGCTTACGAGGGGTTTGCACTTCGCGATCTACTCATCACATTAGGCACTTTTCGTGCCAGAATGCTAAATCACCGTGTTATTCACCCCGGGGGCGGTATAGACCCGCGGACTGGACAAGCTTTTTTATAACGAAGGTTGCGCGAGATAGACGATCATAGGCTACATTGGACGAACCCAACGCAACAAGTTGGACAAATCCTAAACTATGGAGCGCGGTAGCCTTTGAACAAATCACGAACTGCTCTTATCGTTGACGATGATGTAGAGTTTTTGGCCACGATAGCGGAACTGGTTGGCGCGCTGGGCTATGCTACGGTCACGGCAGAAACACTGTCAGCGGCGAAACGTATCATCGACCGTCAGAACTTTGACCATATTCTGTTGGACCTGATGTTACCCGATGGCAGTGGCCTTGAATTTCTCGATGAGTTGGCGCCCTCGTCGTCAACGCCAACCACCGTCACTATTATTACCGGCCACCCCGCGATCAGAAACAGCATCAAACGGATCTATGGCCCTAATATCAACTACCTGGTCAAGCCCATAGCGCTCGGCGACCTGAAACGAATACTGCACATGGGAGGCCACGATCAGGATGAGGATAAGCCGCTTCATTTACAGCAGCACTACGGCAGTTTGATCGGCGTATCGGCAGCGATGCAATCCGTTTACGAAGCCATAGAAAAAGTGGCCAAGGTTTCGGTCAACGTGATGCTCATCGGGGAGAGCGGCGTGGGAAAGGAGTTGGTGGCCCAAGCCATACACGCGGCCAGTGGTCGCTCCGGGCGCTTTGTGCCGTCCAATTGCGGGGCTTTCAATCGGGAGCTGATTGGAAGCGAGCTTTTCGGCCATGAAAAAGGTGCTTTTACCGGAGCCAGCGCGCGAAAGATGGGCGTGTTTGAACAGGCTGCCGGAGGCACATTGTTCCTGGATGAGATCACCGAAATGCCACTCGAGTTGCAACCCAATCTGTTGCGCGTTATCGAGGCAAAGAATTTCGTCCGGTTGGGAGGGGCTGCTCCGATTGATGTCGGCTGTCGAATTGTCAGCGCCACCAACCGCAGCGAACAGGAAATGGCCGAGGAAAACCTGCTCAGGGAAGACCTTTTGTACAGACTGGCCGCATTTCCGCTGGTGATCCCACCTTTGCGAGAGAGACATGAAGATGTAGGTTTACTTACCGAGTTTTTTCTCGCTGAGTTTAATGAGGAGTACGGCACCGAATTGCAATGCGGCAAGTCCACCATGGAACGTCTGCAGGAATACGACTGGCCGGGCAACGTACGGGAGTTACGGCACACCATTCACCGCGCTTATATTATGAGCACTGATGGTAAAGAGCTCGCTCTGCCAGCGAAACTGGGCGCACCTTTTACCAGCGATGATCCGGCAATCATAGACAGAACCCTGCACGCTGGCCAAACCATTGAAGAGGTAGAACGAAACCTGATCCGGATTACGCTGGACAGGCACGGTGGTAACAAGAAGCAGGCCGCAACAGTACTGGGTATTAGTCTGAAAACCCTTTACAACCGACTCAAATCTTATGAGCCCGAGAGCTACCACCTGGAAAGCGAAACGGAATCGACGCAATGATTGAGACAGCCACTGCGGTTGAGCAACATCTGCACAACATTCGAACGCCGCTAAATACCATTTCATTGACCGCGGAATTAGGCAAGTTACGCATTGCACAGGGAGAGTCCGGTGAGCGACTCGAGGAGATAATGGAGCGGATTCTGACTCAGTGCGCCCGCTGTGCCGATCAGATCAAGGAATTGGAGGAGTTTTTAACGATTGACAGCAACTGTTAGTAACTACCGGTCGCCCAGTTTGATAGAAGACCATGGCCAGTTGAGCACTGGCCATGGTTTGTTACAGTGCCGGAGGTGGCGCCTGAGCACGATGCATGGCGCCTTCCACTTCGTCCTTGACCTTGGTTCCAGCTTTGGAAGCGTCATTTTTCAGGTCATCAGCGGTAACAGATAAGTGATCATTGTCGCCTCACTTGGCAAGGCTAAGCTTGATAAAACAACGATTACAGGTTGTAGTAGGTGTTGATCTGATCGTTCCAAGCGCTATCGGAATGATCGGGCCAGTTGTCTTTGTCGAAGCCCGGCGCGTTCTCAAGACGCTCCTTGCTTTCGTTCAGTACCAGGCATTTATTTTCTGTATCGACCTGCATTGCCTGGAGCGGCACCGCAAAAAGCTTGTCGCCCATACCCAGGAAACCGCCGAAAGACACCACCGCGTACGACACCTTGCCGGTGGCAAGATCCAGCATCAGATCCTCGATTTTACCTAGATCGTCTCCCGAACCGTTCTTTACATTATCTTTCATGATTGTGCTTGCTGATATGTTCATGCTGTTATCTCCTCTGGATCGATATCCAGTATCAAGAGGCGTCGGAAACACCCGACCCCGATACTTCTCAGTTGTGCTAAATCTGTCGGAATAGCTCGAATCAAATCGAGACAGGTTGCGGCAGCGGGCAGCTTTGATAAGTTCCTGGTACATTTGATAGAGCAATAGGCGTGCCACGTCGCCACGTATGGGGCGCGAACTAAGCCCGTCGATTGATTCGGAAAACCATGAACATGCCGGTTACAATGCGGCTAAGAACGGCAGCATACACCAACGAAACTTAATGCTTCACCTCTACTTGGTTGCTCGATTCGACACTAGAATCAATCCCTCCGCTAACACGCCACTGGGTCGTACCCTGCCCAAGACTTCGGTGAGGTGCGTCGCCACGCTTCTGAATAAGGCAACATTTACAATATTGCAGGTAAATCTTACTTGTTAATCTGGCCCGCCGTGCTGAGCTTATGATTCATAATGGAGACGCTGCACTTCGCTGTCGATCGAGCGGTTCGGGAGACACTGGCGTTCTCGATAGATAAGTGGTGATGGAGCTGTTCCCTGTTTTTTCCGACATGGTATTTACCACCTGAGGCGGTATTCCTTAACGTTGACATTGGCAACACATTTGGGCTGAACATTCTGCTCGCCCTTTGCGGCTAAACTTCCGGAATCGTCCACGCGATCTGGGTATTTCCCCAACGGATCCAGACTGGCCTCAAAGTGTTTCGTTGCCGCATGCAAACCAGAGACTTCCAGTCTTGAAGCTACACGGATCAAAGCCTGGACCAGAGGATGGACGCTATCGGCAAACTTCATCAACTGATTCCACTCCGGTGCTTCCTTCATAGCTGACCAGAACTGCTCTGTCTGCTGTATTATATCAGCGGCCGTTACCCGCTCCTCACCCAAAACGTCAGGGACGTTTTCAGTGAGCGCTGGGCAGACGCCCTGACATCCTTCAGCGCTGCGTAGCAAGAGGGCACGCACTAGCAAGTGCCACCGTTTTGTAGGGGTGGTAAGTATCCCCCACTACATCTTGCGTCGTTCGATGCCCACCGTAACAATGATGCAGTTGATCATCCAGTCGGATAGCAATACTGATGGTCGTGGCCAATTGCAGCCGACGCTCGCCCCAAAGCGTTTCGAATGCAGAACGAAACGCCGTGTCTTCGCTATTCACAGCCTGATTTTCATTGCAGGCTCCAAAGTGACCAGAGGGGGTCTCATTCTTTGCAAGGTTCCTATCCGGATGACGATCTGTTGCACGAACGGCAGGCACTGACAACACACTCGCCTGGCCTACTACTGTCGTGGTCTGATTTCCCTTTAACTTTCCTATCGACCGCTCATTCGAGACTGCTCGCTACACATAAGTCCTGGCAGGTGGAGTATGATTTTGCCGCTGGTATCTCACATGTCACGTCCGATGTTACGGGCCTGTTGATGCCAATGCAGAACTGGAGTTTTACGCTGTCGGAACTTCGACGCGGCCTGAGTCGCGGGGCGGACTATCCTGCGTTTTTCAGCACCATGAGTTGTAGAGGATCCATTGTAGTGTTAAAAACGGCATGCCCAACACTTTTCAAGAAGCCTCTTCCATCTCCTTTATAGTCGCGACGCGTGCTCCATCAAGTCAGCACATATCAGATCTCAGGCTCTAAACCATCCTGGCTCATCGCCCTGCCTGCCAAACCGTAAGCCACGGCGGCAAACACGGGAGCAACACTCAACACCATTAGTGAGTAGCGCACCGCCTGATCCCCATATAACGGCGTTAGACGTGTATTCAAATCACCTACAATCAGAGGGCCAAAACCCGTTCCAATCAAGCTTGCAATCATAGACCAGGTCGCAGCCGCGACAGACCGACTGTGACCGGGCACGAGCTGTACCGCCAGCGACATCGCTGCAGGAGACCAGGCAGCACCGACCAGTGATGCTGCAATGGAAAGCAGGAAGGCCTGGGGCATAATCCCAAATAGCATAGGCTGTGTCGGATACAGATAAAAACCCAGAGCCAGTGGCGCCAGCAGTACACTGGAAATACCCGGCAACCAAACATACCAGCGCGCATCACGTCGTGCCAGACGGTCGACCAGGTAACCGAAAAACAGTGCACCCACTGCGGTAGGCAGCGCACTCGTTATAAAGTACCAGCCACCAGCCTGCGCCGGGCTCATCTCATAAATCCGGCGCAAAAAAGTTGGCTCCCACAGCGCGCGGCCCATGCTCGGAATGCTAATCAGGCAGGCGGCCAGAATCAGGTAAACGAAAGGCCGAATACGAGATAGCTCCCTTAACTGTCGCCACAGATTACCTGGCGAAGTAGTGACACCGCCTCGGCGATAGTCGCGCACGGTCAAAACAAACAATAAAGCCAGTAGTGTACCCGGTAGACCAACGCTGATCAGCGCGATACGCCAGCCCCACTGAGTACTTGCCCACCCTCCGTAAACCGTACCGACCGCCAAGCCGCTGATTGCGCCAACGGTTAACAACGACATTGCTGCTGTACGGTGCTTGGCGGGAACATATTCGGCAATCATGGCCTGATTTGGCGGACTGGCGCCCGCCTCTCCCAGGCCAACTCCCAAGCGAGTAAGTACCAGTTGTGAATAATTCTGGGCCAGGCCACCCAGAGCCGTCATCAAGCTCCAGCCAAACAACGCCATGGAAACGACCTTGGGTCGCGACCACGAATCGGCAAGTCGTGCCAGGGGAATGCCGGCGAGAAAATAGGTCAATGCAAACGCCAAGCCCATCACAAAGCCCATTTGACGATCGTCCAGGCTGAGATCGATTTTGATGTCATCCACCATCACCGAGAGGATGGTTCGATCGCAGGTATTAAATACTGTAACCAGAAATATCAAGACCAGAATGTAACGCACATAAGCGCGCGACGGACGAGGATCGTTTTCAGGATCCAAGAAAAACTCCAGAATGATCACGTGTCACTAGGTCTGAGCCCTGTTTATCATGTTTTAATCTGATGGATAATTTTTTCGGCGGCCAAGACTAGCATAACGAAATTATTGCCAAATGCATTCGCGCGTTGGGCAACGAGCCACCCGATAATGAACCGGGTCAGGTGGGAGCGCTCATATTAAAAAGCTGACTCCAGGCGATTTTCCCCGGCCTGCCACTTGACTGACTTGCGCTACGACAAACTTTCCGAAACGTTCGTTTGAACAGTCCACTGTAAAGCGGAAAAACAAACTCGCGCCTCCTCAAGTTTTCTCTGCTGCGCTACCAGGCAGGCCTCAGCTGAAAGTGCATGCGTCTATCGCGGATGATGTTCTGTCGCTCTTGCGGAGTCACGGTGGGCGTATCTTCGGGAAGAAACTCGTTCAGTTCTGCCAGTCTGACCTTGGTCACAGAGGGAATTGGCGAGCTGCTGCAGTCAGTCCATCGACCCTGCAGAGCTCCTGTAGCATGGCCTGCCGGGTCTAGCCAGTTGGGCACACCGGGGTCGCTGAGTGACACTACGAAACGAACGACGCCGTCGGAATCCACGCGTGCCTGCGCGTCGTTGAGACTACTTTGGTTATTCACCCAGTCGATGGTTTCGTAAAGATCGTTGGTGAGGAGGGTCGACCAGTAAACACAGTCTTCGGGCACTTTGGCCTCGACAACCAATGCCTCCTCGGGCGTAATCTCATAGGCACCCTCGTAGTAAAACTGGCCCTGCAGGGAACCGGGCGTGTGCATTATGTTGAGTCGGTTCAGATAGCCAGCGGCACGCATATCTTCCACATGGGTCACCAGCGACAAGGCGACGTTACCAATACGCGCGGCCAGCCCGTCAAGCCTTGCCTTGAGATCAGCAGCGCTGGTCCGCGCACGCTGGACCGGCAGGTCGAGTCGCTCAATGGCGACGCGCCAGTCGCGCTCATTGGCCCAGTCAGAGGACATCTGGCGAATCATCAGAAAGCCGGTGCCTGGCTTCAACTCCCACCAGTCACCGGTATATCCCTCTGGTCGTTGACGACTGAGTACTACTTCGAACCGGTCGTCATCATCGACAGAAAGATCGTGGAAATCGTGATAAGCGAGCGCCTGGAAGCTGGAAGGCTGGTTCTCAAACCCGATTTCGCCAGACAGCGATCTAAATTGTGCCATTTTAATAATACGCACTGTGCCGCTTTTGCCCCGCAGTCGATAGATTCCTGTGTCTGTAATATTCGCGTTAAGGTAGATCGTATCGGCATTGGGCTGGAAGATGTTAATCGTTGCATTGAGCGAGGGCAAAAAACTCGGATGGTTAACATCCGCACTGATGGCTTCCAACACTTCGCGTGCCATCGCTTCCAGTATCACCCTGCCGGCTTCCTGGCGCACCTGGGGATCATCGTGAATCCTCGCCGGAATACGCGCCTCCATTTTTTGGCCGATCTTTTCCAAATCGTTGCTGAAGGCGGCCCAGGAAGTTTCAAATTCGCTGTCCGCAGCCAACAAACCCAGTGGTAGCGTGGCTAAAATACCGGCGATGACCAGCCTTGGTCCCAGATTCATGATCTAACCCTCCTTGAATCCTTTAGAAGATGCGTAGAAGCCTTTTTTTCTTTTATCGGTAACTCCGGTCATTGGACACGTCAGTTTCCAAAGTCGTAACGCAGATCCAGTCCCCAGGTGCGGGTATTGCCCCAGCTATTGGCATACAAGCCGTCGGGCGGATTGATCGCAAAGGTCGGTATGTCGAAACCACCGGTTCGGTACTCCTCATCCGTGAGATTCTTTCCCCACAATGCGACTGTTACGCCAGACCCCAGGAGGTTTCGGATTTCCAGCCTGGCATCAACCACCTGGTAGTCGTCGCCCTCAATGAGCGGCGATGGCACTACCTGGAAATACTGGCTGTCAACGTAAGCCCAATCGGCTCTTGCGATTAGCGTACCTGCGTCGCCAAGTGGTGTTTCATACCGAGCGCTTAAATTGCCCGTCCAATTGGGGGCGAGCTGGAATTCGTACTGGTCGGCAACATCGACGAGCTCCAGAGTCTCAAAATCCTGACTGAGATAAGTGTCGTACTCCGTGTCAATCCAGCCCAGCGATCCATTGATCTGGAACGATTCGGTCAGTACGAACGTCGCCTCGAGTTCAGCGCCGGCCATGTTGGCCCCCGCGGCATTCTCGATACGGGTCAGGAAGGTAAAAGTCGCCGGATCGATACTATTCACTTGTACCTGCCAATCATCCAGCTCCTGGTAAAACACCGCGAGGTTGACTCGCAAGCGGTTATCCAGCATATCGGATTTGATACCCAGCTCGTAACTGGTTATCTCGGCATCGTCGTACACCACAAAGTTCTGGACCTCGGTGGCCCGGCCGTTAAGGCCGCCACTCTTAAAGCCCATAGAATAGGTGGCATAAAGCAGCGTGTTATCGGTCGGTTCGTAACTGAGCGTAACCCGAGGGGCAAAGTTATCGGTTTCAAACTCATTCTCGGGGGCCAGCGCACTGACCGGCAGTGTCGCCCCCGTGGCGGGGAAGAATATCGAGGAATCGACTACTTTTTCTTCTTCGGTATAGCGACCACCGAAAGAGGCCCGCCAGCGTTCGTTCAGCTGATAGGAGAGCTCCGCGTAGACTGCCCAGGTATCCGTCTCTGTATTCAGCGTGATCACTGTATTTGGTACTACCGAGCCAAATTGTTGGCGCAATTGGTAATAGCCCTCATCAGAGCTGAGGAAAACACCCGATACAAAACTCAGCCTGTTATCGAGAGCAGTACCGAGAAACTGAAACTCCTGGGTGAAAAAGTCGTAGTCCTGCACCAGCGGTCCGGAAATAAGATAGTAGGGAACAGATGTCCGGAAACTGCTTAATTCCGTGCGGCGATAGCCGGTCAGGGATTTGACTGTAAAGTCATCCACCGGACCCATCTCCCCCACTTCGTAGGCCAGTGTGAGGCCGTTAAAAGTCTGCTTGATCTGGTCGTACACTTCCTCGGGCGAAGATACCCGCCTCGCCAGGTCGGGATCCGAGGTGCTGGAAATGCCGGGGAAGACGACCTCCAGCCCTGGCTCGACAAGCGTGGGCTGCCAGCCATTGGGGGTTTGATCGGCATCAAACCAGTCCAAGGTATAGTCGACACTCAGACGATCTCCGACATCTGCGGCCAGGGCAATGCGAGCGGTCTGGAAATCCTTGTCATTCAGGTCGGAAAAGGTAGTGTTTTCTATCAAGCCATCCCGTTTCTGTTGTCCGTAGCTGATACGCCCGGCCAACCCATCGGTGATTGGCACATTGACGCTGAACCTGCCTCCCAGCAGGGAGTCGCTGCCAACAGTTCCCACAGCGTACCCGCCAAAATCCTGGTTTGGCCTGACGGTGGTAATATTGATGGCACCGCCGGCGGTGTTTTTGCCGAACAGGGTGCCTTGCGGACCTCGGAGCACCTCGATCTGCTCAACATCCAACAAGTCAAAAAATGCGCCCTGCATGCGGGAGATGTAAAACCCGTCCACGTAGGTTCCCACCATGGGTTCTTCAGTAATAATATCGTCTGTCCGACACAGCCCGCGCATGCAGGCCACCAGCGAACTGTCGCCACCGGCACCGCGCTGTAACTGCAAATTGGGCGTAAACGTGGAAATCGAAGTTAAGGTGTCCAAACCTATTTCACGCAGCGTTTCACTTGAGTAGGCGCTGACAGCGATAGGCGTTTGCTGCAGGCTTTCCTCGATTTTCCGTGCAGAAACAACCACTTCCTCAAGCTTTCCAGCCCCCTGGGCTGACACCGGCACCGATTGAAAAGCATACAGGACCAGCCCTGTCGCTAGAATCGTCCCCCGGCGCGTCTGGCGCACGCAATACCTGGCGTATGACATACCTACTCTCCCGCTTAACGTTATTGTTAGAATCGTCGACAGCAAACAGTACTTTACTCCGAATACAGCCACTAAAGATTGCAACAGAAATCTTTAGTTTAAACAACCGTCCCTTTGGTCCACCTGCCTGAACCGAACACCTGAAAGCATCGTGGCAGGTGATCATTGGCACCTCAGTCAGTTTGGGACCGGAAAACACTATCAGTGCATTATGCGGATGTGACGAGCGCCCCCTACCGGCAAAATTATCGTCCAGCGACTGCCAGCGCCGCACTGCGACCTGCCAGGCGACCAAAGAAGGTGGCATCCCCCACCGACATACCGCTGGAATAGCCCTGCGCCGTTCGGGGAAGTCCGGCGCTGGCCCGCCCCGCGGCGTACAGCCCTGGAATACTTTCAGCGGCGATGTTGAGTACCTCTCCCGACGGGCGAGTCTGCAGGCCGCCCAGAGTAAACATCAATGGGCCTACCGTGCCGGGCATAATGACCGCCCTCATTTCTTTCGCAGAATATTCCACTAATGCATAAGGGCCCTGGGTAAGCGGCTTCAGCCATTCGGCCGTTTTATGGAACAGCGGGTCCCTGCCGGTGGCTGCGTGCAGATTGAAATAACTCACGGTCTGTTCCAGCACACCCTCAGGGAAAGGGGCCTCTGCAGCCACTTCTGCAATCGTCTCTCCAGTCGCCACCACAGGAGGACGCTCCAGGTAGTCCGATGGCTCAAAGTCTTCATTCTGTACCAGCAGGTAAAAGCGTTTATCGGGCTGCTGGCAGGAATACCAGGCCAGACGCGCCAGGTAAGCGTCTTCATTGATGTAGCGCTGGCCATATTGATTCAAAAGAATACCGTAAGTGAGTTTTTCCGGAGGATATAGCGGAAGTGAGAGGAATGCCTGTTCCATGTTGACCGCCAGGCCGCCGGCTGCCATACCCAGTACGATACCGTCACCCATATCGTAGGTATTGCCGTACGGCACAGCGTACGAATGGATCTCAGGCATGTAGTGTTTGGTCATGGTTTCATTCATGACAAAGCCGCCCGTAGTGAGTATGACCCCCCTGTCCGCGCGTATCGCTACTTCACGATTGTCGCGCCGAACAATGGCGCCGCGCACACGGCCCTGTTGATCTGTCAGCAGGGCCGTTGCGCGAGTGTCGTGCAGGATTTCAACACCCGCATCAACAACCTGTTGCATAAGGGCGTCCATGAAAATCCTGCCGCCTTCATCACCCTCTCTGGAAGGCACATGACCACGGGGGACCGGTTCGGCAATTTTGTTAAACGGATGGGCCTTCTCGTTACCGGTGTAGAGCAGCGACTCGTCCGTCAGCGGCACCACTGTGCGCTCGAGAAAAGCGGCACGCCTGTAACTGATACCCAGGGCCTCCACCCAATCGAAGTGAGCAGCGGCGCCCTCGGCGTAAATACGGATCTTTTCTGTGTCGCCATACGAGCCCAGCGCCTCAGTCAGGTAGGCGATCATATTCTCCGTACTATCTTCGAGTCCGAGGTCCTTCTGCAGCGCAGTGCCACCACTGCCACCGAGATACATTTCGCAACTGGACATGGCGGTGGAACCACCGCCGGCGCTGGCTCGCTCAACCACCAACACGCGCGCCCCCTGGCTTGCGGCTTCCAGTGCTGCTGAGGCACCTGCCCCACCGTAGCCGCACACCAGTACATCGGTGCTGGCAAAAAATTCATCGACCGCCTCAAATGAGCGAAGTTTGCCAGGTGGTAGTTGTTGGTTCATATCCGACTCCAGAATTCATTGACAAAGCTCACCATCACCGTTTTTAACTATGGCCCGGCTTGACCGACTGCAAAGTGGCTCAGGAGCTTTTGCGAACGTTGACGGGAATGCCACTCATACGCGGCATGGCGTTGATGGTCTGACGATCGTGGACACTGCTGGTCAGCAGGTTGGTGGAGACGCCCTCGCACCGAAGTTCAGTGGAGCTTCCAGGCAGGCTGCCAAACCCGTGAGGGATCGAGATCACGCCGCACCGCAAGTTCGGGTCCGCTCTGGCCAGGGTTTCCACGCTGCCGTGGCGGGACTCGATGGTCACCCGATCAGCGTCCGCTATTCTTTCCCGCCGCATGTCTTGCGGGTTCATGTACGCCGGATTGAACGGGAGACGATTCTTGATGGCAGGCAGATCCTTGCAGGCAGAGTTGAGCGCATCACGTTCGCGGCGCACCGCGAGACGATATTGAAACCCAGCCTCAGCATCGACAGTCGACAGGACCTCTCCGAGTTCTGCCGCGACATCCGAAGGCATTGTAGTAAAACGGTGTCGGTTTGCAGAATCTCCCGGTTCTACCAAAACAGGTGGTCCGCCGAGCACAATGCCGTGTGGATGCGCAGCAATATCCTCCAGTGACAGCGGGCAATGGCGTGCCGCAATCTGAAGCAGTTCATCGGTGGAGGGTGGCTCGCTCATATCCAGCGCCTGTTCCCAATAGCACAGCTCAAGGTTCAGTCGTTTGGCGAGTCCCCAGAAGTAGTACCAGTCATCCCGCAAATCCGAGCCGGGTGGCGTGTTGACAATCGCGGGTGTGTAGCGCGTGAAGGGCTCTGGAAACAGCAGCGACTCATAAATGAACATGGGTAAATCCGCTCGCTCAAACTGCAGGGTCGGAGGCAGGATATAGTCTGCAAGCTGTGCGGTGTCGGTCATTCTGTGATCAATGCATATCAGCAGGTCGAGGCTCTTTAGTGCGTCTGCGGTACGGCTTTGATCCGGCATGGCCAGAGCCGGATTCCCTCCGTGTACCAGCAATGCCCGTATCTTGTCAGGGC
>Ga0115567_10005640_pt1 | contig 12102 bp, 12 predicted proteins | sample COGITO_mtgs_1204_2_FD_88679 | JGI IMG/M metagenome (GOLD analysis project Ga0115567, IMG submission 88679) | Pelagic marine microbial communities from North Sea - COGITO_mtgs_120412 | ecosystem: Environmental > Aquatic > Marine > Epipelagic | place: Germany:Helgoland, sampling site Kabeltonne...
AGGAAGCGAACGGGCAAACAATTTCTACAACAACCAATTTTGGAGATTATAAAGCAGTTGACGGAATTATGTTTCCTCACAGTATAACCCAATCTTTTGGACCTCAGGAACTGAAGTTCAATATTACCGAGATCATGGTAAACAAGGGAGTTACGGACGCCGATTTTAAATAAGAAATTTTATTTATCTGAAGAAAATACCGCTTTTTTAGGCGGTATTTTTTTTGTTCTTAACTTTCGGTTTGAAATATAAACACCAAAAACAATTAGCAAAGCTGCAAGCAATTGAAACCACGAAAATTGTTCGCCATCTAAAGAACCCCACAACAAAGCAACTACCGGAATTAAATATGTAACAGAAGTTGAAAAAACCGGAGTACTCAATTGCACAAGTTTGTTAAACATAATTTTAGCAATACCAGTACCTACAATAGCAAGTATCACTAAATAACCAAGTGATGTATGTGTTTTGGGAGAAGTTAATACTTCTTCAGTAAAAAAACCAGAAAAAGCCAATACAATTAAAGCCGGAATTACAAGTATGGCGAAATTACCAACAGCGATACCCAATGCTGAAATATTTTGTAAATAGCGCTTAATAATATTAACATTTATAGCGTAACAAACAGAAGCAATCAAAATTAAAATCGCAAACCAGTAATTTTGATTGGGATTAATCTCAGCACCACTCCAAATAAGCAAAAAACTACCTACCAAACCAATTATAATTCCGAGTAATTGATTTTTTGAAAACACAATTCCAAATAATAACGCACCTAAAATAAGCGTCATAATCGGTGTGGTAGAATTAAGCATAGAAGCTACTGCACTATCGATTTCTGTTTCTGCAAATGCGAAGAGGAATGCAGGTATAAAAGTGCCTACAAACCCTGAAACTGCGATCCATTTCCACTCGTTTTTTTTGATGGTTTTTAGTTTCGAAAAACCTATCGCAAATAAAAATATTGCAGCAAACAAGGTTCGCAATGCTCCTAATTGCAAAGGTGTTAAACCAATAAGCGCCTTTTTTATAAGGATGAAGCTACTTCCCCAAACTAGAGATAGCACTATAAGGTAGATCCACTTTTTTTGCATTCGGAATAATTTCTTGTAAAGATGAGAATTTAAAAGGAATGAAAATTTAGAAAAGAAACCATTTATGTCGCGCTTTTATCTATATAACAGAACCAAAGTATTATCGCTAACAACTTTTGCTATTCCTCATCAACTATATAACTTGCAACCTAATTTAATCCTTCCATTTCAAAGTTTCCATAATCGCCCGCATATCCTTTCTTAGATAGATTACTGCTGGATATATGGAATCAAAATTTGGTTTGGCTTCAAAATAGACCGAACCGGTTATAAAATTATTAACACTATCGGTCACATAAAACTGGGCTTGTGTTGCGGCATTACCGTTAATTTGGTAGAACATACCATATACATTGTTATCCTCGTTAACAAAAAGTTGTTCAGGTATACCACTAGCCTTTATGGTATGGTCATAGGTTAGTTTTTGTGCATCGTACAAAAGTGAATCCAAATTGTTACCTTTTACTTTTTGATAGGTAAGATAAATGGTCGCCTTCATTTGCGGGTAGTTAAGATTTACGGCACAATTGGATTTACTTTCCAAATAAGCATACTTATTTTTGAGAAAGGTAAATGGGCAATCTGTATTTACAGAATCGTAAACAGCCTTTGCATATTCAAGACTAAGCATCGCACTCGGTTTTACCGTTACATCCTCTTCACAGGAAGCAAGCAAAATAACCGCGATAAAAATGAATAAACTACGCATTTATAGGATTTACGCTCACCTTTACCTGTTTGATGCGCTTGCTATCAAAAGCTTCAATTGTAAAAGCATAATGTTCAAAATAGATAACTTCATCTTTTTTCGGAAATCCTTTAGAGACTTCCAATAGAAAACCCGCAAGTGTTTCTGCCTCACCTTTAGATTCTTCAAATAATTCTGTGTTTTCGATTTTTGCCACTCTATAAAAATCCTTCAATGGCGTTTTTCCTTCAAAAATAAAAGTTTGATCGTCTAATTTAGAAAAAATAAGGTCTTCATCATCAAATTCATCGCTTATCTCGCCAACAATTTCTTCGATTATATCTTCCAATGAAATAAGTCCGCTCGTTCCGCCATACTCATCTACAACAATGGCAAGATGCATTTTCATTTGCTTGAATTCATTAAGCAAATCATCCAGTTTCTTGTTCTCTGGAACAAAATATGCCTCGCGCTTCAGGATTTTCCAATCAAGCACTTTTCTATCAATAAAAGGCATTAAATCCTTGACGTATAAAATACCTGTTATGTTGTCAATATTATCTTTGTAGACCGGAATTCGTGAATAACCGCGATCTATTAGTAATGGCATAATCTCTTTAAACGCCATTTCTTCGTTCAGTGCAAAAATATCCATACGCGGTTTCATAACCTGCTTGGTATCTGTATTGCCAAATGTTACAATACCCTTTAATATTTTTTGCTCTTCGTGTGTAGTGTCTTTAGCATCTGTCAATTCAAGTGCCTGCGAAAGTTGGTCAACACTCATATTCGATTTTTGCTTACCGAATTTTTCGTGGATATACAAAGTAGCGGCACGCATTGGCGTGCTTAACGGCGAAAGCAATGTATCGAGCACATTTAATGGATATGCCATTGTAGAAGAAAACGAAAGTTTGTTACGGCTAGCATACACTTTGGGCAATATCTCCCCAAAGAGCAGAATAAGGAAAGTCACCATACCAACTTCAACGATAAACTTTATGTTGACACCGTGAAAATCTGTAGAAATATTTGAAAAAAGTATATCTGTAAGCGAATCGAACAGAAGCACGATAGCAATATTTATAAAATTATTGGCAACCAATATAGTTGCGAGAAGTTTTTTAGGTTTAAGAAGTAATTTTTGTACAATTTCCAATTTCTTGGAAGGAGATTTTTCGCCTTCCATACCCAGATCTGAAGGTGTCAGCGAAAAAAATGCAACCTCGGCTCCGCTTATCAGCGCAGAACACGCTAAGAGTATCACCAAAACAAACATGCTTACGATGCCTGCAATGCCAAAGGTGCCGATCATTAAAAATAAACTGGGAGGCTCTAGATCCAAAAGTGTATAGTTAAGTTTAAATTAAAACGGAAGATCATCTTCTTCTTCAGTTGGTTGGTTTTGAGTTGGTTGCGGACTATTTGAAGTTTTGTTGTTATTTGCAGTATTGTTATTGGTATTACTCGTATTTGATTGAGGCATTGGGCCGCTTTCACCTTTAGGAGTTAAAAAGGTAAAATCTGTACAGTGGATTTCTGTACTATAACGCTCCAGTCCTTTTTCATCTTGCCATTTACGCGTTTTCAATCTGCCTTCAATATAAACCTTATCACCTTTCTTTAAATATTTCTCGCAGATTTCAGCAGCCTTGTTGCGTATTGTTATATTATGCCACTCGGTATTGGTTATTTTTTGCCCGTTACGATCTGTATAAACTTCATTGGTCGCCAACGGAAATCTACCAATACTATTACCGCCCTCAAAATAATGCATCTTTACATCATCGCCCGTATGCCCTATAAGCATTACTTTATTTAACGTTCCGCTACTCATAAAATCAAAATTAAATTCAAATCCTTACAAAGGTATATTTTGAGTTTTAAATATAGCGGTTTTTTTAGGTTATTAGTAAACTAAGCTCGATTTTGAGTGAAGATTTTTCTAGAAAATTAATACGAACTAAAAAACTCCGACACAAAATCGGCTATCAATACGGGTACGGCATATTTTTTAATTTCAGAAAGTGGAATAGATTCTTCTGAAAGCATTTTTTCTTCGGAAGTAAATTCGGCAGTATTGACAATCCAGAACTTGGTAAGCAAATGTTGGTGCGAAAGTTTATGGATCTTTGATTTTTCATTGTAAAGTGAAACCGATTCGAAATTATATAGTTCTGAAAATTCCTGAAACTGCGGAAGGCTTTCTAATTGTATTAGATCAACTTCTGAAGTGGTTTCGATTAGAGGGAATTCATATAATTTCTGCCAAATACCTTTTTTAGTCCTTTGGTGGATCAAAGTTTTATCGTTTTCTGAAACAACAACGAGATAATTAAAAAAACGCTGTTTTACAGGTTTAGACTTTATCTTAATTGGCAATACCGAAACTTTTCCATTCTTGAAAGCGAGACAACGATCATTAAAAATACAATTTTCGCAATCGGGATTTTGAGGTACACAATAACGCGCACCAAATTCCATAATCGCTTGATTGTAAATTCCCGGTTGATCGGTATCAATAAGATCTTGCGCCAAAGCTTTGAATTCTTTAATTCCTATAGTGCTATTAATTGGTGTTTCAATCTCAAACACACGCGCTAAAACCCTGTAAACATTGCCATCCACCACTGCAGCAGGATAATTATAGCAGATTGATGTAATAGCACTTGCAGTATAATCGCCCACACCTTTTAGCTTTAATATATCTATAAATTCCAATGGAAAAACGCCTTCCATATTATGGTACACGTTTTTTGCGGTAGTGTGCAAGTTCCTGGCTCGCGAATAATAACCCAAACCTTGCCATAATTTTAATACCTTATCTTCTTCAGCCAATGCCAATTCCTTAATTGTAGGAAACGCCTCTAAAAATTTATAGTAGTACGGCAAGCCTTGCGAAACGCGGGTTTGTTGTAAGATTATTTCAGAAAGCCAAATTTTATAGGGATCATTTGTTTTACGCCAAGGAAGTTCTCGTTTATTATGTAAATACCAATGTATCAATTTATTAGAAAAATATGATCGGTTTTCATCCATAGCGCAAAAATAACCTATATGTATTTATATTTTAATATATTAACCTTTGATTTATTGATTTTAAAATTGTTATATTTGCCCTCTTGAAAAAAAATGCGAAAAATAAAAATCAATAAAAAATAGTAAGTATGACGAAAGCAGATATTGTAGCGAAGATTTCAGAAAAACTTGGAATGGAAAAAGGAGATGTTCAAGCTACCGTTGAAACCTTTATGGAAGAAGTAAAAACCTCATTAGAAGGTGGTGATAATGTTTACCTAAGAGGTTTTGGCAGTTTTATCATTAAAACAAGAGCCGAAAAAACTGGGAGAAATATTTCCAAAAACACTACAATAAAAATACCTGCACACAATATTCCTGCATTTAAGCCTGCAAAAGTATTTGTTGAAGGTGTTAAGACCAATGTAGAAGTAAAATAATAATAACCTGTCCTGTATTTTTGACAGGACTATCTTAAAAACAGATATTTATGCCAAGCGGTAAAAAAAGAAAAAGACATAAGGTAGCAACGCACAAGCGTAAAAAAAGAAGACGCGCTAACCGTCACAAGAAAAAGTAGTTTCTAACTACTTTTTCTTGTTTAAGTACCGTTGCCTAATAAAGTTGGCAACAATAATTAAAATGTTCTTTGAAAACGAAACCAAAACTTAAAGTATTTACAATACATTTGGTTTCAACGGGTTATTACCTGCGAAAAAGCAGGATAACAAATACAACCTGCAATAACATATTGTTTAATCCATTTGTTCCGAAATTGATTTCGGGATAGATAAAAATCATATACAAGTGAGCTACGAATTATTTATTAGATCCAGTTCACAAGAAGTTGATTTTGCCCTATTAAAGGATGGAAGATTATTAGAATTACACAAAGAGGAAGAGGACAACAAGTTTTCGGTCGGTGATATATATGTCGCTAAGGTACGCAAAACAGTTCCTGGCCTTAATGCCGCATTTGTGAACGTTGGGTACGAGAAAGATGCATTTTTGCACTATCACGATTTGGGACCAAAGGTCTTAACCCTTTTAAAGTTCGTAAAGCACATTAGCACTGGCAAACTTAAAGATTTCTCTTTAAAAGATTTTCCATTAGAAAAAGAGATTGATAAAAACGGTGGCATTAACGATGCCTTAAAAACCAATCAATCCATTTTAGTACAGATCGTTAAAGAACCCATTTCCACAAAAGGACCAAGAATTAGCAGCGAGCTTTCTATAGCTGGCAGATATATTGTACTGGTCCCATTTTCCGACCGCGTTTCGATTTCACAGAAAATTGAAAGCAAAGAAGAAAAAGAAAGGCTAAAACGCTTGATAATGAGCATAAAGCCAAAAGGATTTGGAGTAATCATACGTACTGTTGCCGAGGGTAAAAAAGTAGCAGAATTGGATCGAGATCTAGAAAATCTCATGGATCGCTGGATAGCGATGTGCAAAAAGATTAGGGGTGCGCACCACCCATCAAAAGTGCTAAGTGAATTAAGCAGAGGTTCATCGATTATACGGGATCTTTTTAACGACTCGTTCTCGAATATTTACGTCGACGATGAAACCCTATATTTACAGATAAAAGATTACGTGCAGGAAATCGCACCTAAAAAAGATGGTATTGTAAAGCTTTACGATAGCAATGTGCCCATGTTTGAAAAGCACGGCATAGAACGACAAATTAAAACCTCGTTCGGAAAAACAGTGTCTGGCAGCAAAGGAGCCTATTTGGTTATAGAACATACAGAAGCTATGCACGTAATCGACGTAAATAGCGGTAACAGAAGCAATAAAGCGAAAACACAAGAAGGCACAGCGCTGGAAGTAAACCTTATAGCAGCCACCGAAGTTGCAAGACAATTGCGACTGCGCGATATGGGTGGAATTATTGTTGTAGATTTTATTGATCTAGCAACAGCAAACCATCGTAAGGAACTTTATAATCATCTTCGCGATGAGATGAAGGACGATCGTGCCAAGCATAAGATATTGCCACCTAGCAAGTTCGGACTTATACAGATTACACGCCAACGTGTGAGGCCAGAAATGAATATCAAGACGCGAGAAATTGCGCCTGGCGACGAAAACGGTGAAATTGAAGCTCCTATCATTGTGATAGACAGAATCAACGAAGAGGTTAAACGTCTCTTTACAAAAGACCATAAAAAGATAACGCTAAACGCGCATCCTTTTATTGCGGCTTATTTAATAAAAGGCTTCCCATCGCTACGAACCAAATGGTTTATGGAGCATAAAAAATGGGTAAAGATCCAACCAAGGGATGCATATACATACCTTGAGTATCATTTTTCTGATAATAATGGTGAAATGATAAAATAATTAAAAACCCTTTCTCCCGATAGCTATCGGGATTGAAAGGGTTTTTTTATGTCTTAATTTCAAGGTTTAATTAGAGACAATTCTTTTACTTTACATTTGTGAAAACCAACAAAAAATATAGCGTCGATGAAGCCATACTTCGACTGAGCTCAGTAAGCTTTTTTGATAACATCAAACAAACTATTGGAAACCTATAAAACATACTCAATTGATGAGGCTAAGAGAAAATTAGAAAGCTATTGTGCCTACCAGGAACGTTGCCATAAGGAAGTGCAAAAAAAACTTTACGAAATGCGAATGATCCCAGAAGCGATCGATATGGTTATCGGACATTTAATTCAGCATAATTTTTTAAACGAAACACGGTTTTCACAAGCGTTTGCCCGCGGAAAATTCCGGAGTAAAAAATGGGGAAAACGCCGTATTACTAATGAATTAAAAATGCGTGCTATCTCAAAATATAACATAGCTCTAGCGCTAAAAGAAATTCCAGATACTGAATATTTTAAAACATTCGATGCGCTCGTAGAAAAACGTTTGCGTCAACTTGAAAACGAAACCGATATTCAGAAAAAACGAAAGAAACTGGCAGATTACTTACTCTATCGCGGTTGGGATAGTGCTATGGTGTATGAAAAGGTGAAGGAATTAGTTCCTTATTGAGTCTTACAAGTAAAGTTTAAAAAGATTCCTTAGGTTTGCTCTGAATTTAGTTTCAATTAAACCTACTTCAACTTCTTATTCGTCCTCGTTACGGCTTTCTCGTTTTTGGCATCAATCCACGCTTGACCCTTTAAGCGGCGCATAAGGTTATCGTAATGGCGCATAAAGAAAATATTATACAATGCCTTGCCAAGATTTTTAGGGTTACGCGCAATCGCCCTAAGGCTCATTGAAAAACCGGGCGTTAAATACTTCATATAATGCCAATAACCTTCAGGCATATATAAAACTTCGCCGTGACCTAAATGTGTTTTATAGCCTTCCGCTTTTTTAAGTGCCGGCCATTTTTCGTAGTCTGGATTCGAGAAATTAATATCCTCGCGAACAATCAATGAATGTGGTATTTTATAAAGAAAATCGTTCTGCTTCTGATCGAAAAGAATAATCTCCTTCTTTCCGTGGAAATGGAAATGGAAGATATTTGCAAAATCGATATCATGGTGCATAAAGGTATGCGAGTTCGTTCCGCCAAAAAACATCATTGGCAAACCTTTCATTAAACGAAGTCCGAAATCTGGATAGCTAAAATCTTTTTGAAGTTGTGGAATTTCCTTTAGGATATTCCAAAGAAAAATACGATATTTTGTGGGTTCACGCTTTAAAAGATCGACATACTCGCTCATATTCATCTTGGCATGCGGCTCGTTAAAACCATCTTTATGATCTACTGGACGATCGTCGTAAAGCGGAACGATTTTATCACCGCCAACCTTTGCCATGTAATCGAGGTCCCATTTTGTAAATGCAGGCCAATCCTCAATAAAACGCTCGATAACCACAGGCTTTTGCGGCCTGAAATAGTTTTTAAGAAACTCTTCTTTTGTTAGCGTCTGTACTCTGTCTATTTCTTGTAATTTCATAGCTGAAAACGGTAGTACAAAATTACGAAACTTAACGGAAACATTTTGTTAACGTAAAATTTACTTTGCTTTAGCCTTCGCTTTTGAAGCCTCATTGCGCTCAATAGAATGTCCAGGTCTCGACCAGCGTGGTTTTTCACCAAGTGTTGCATATTTTGAAGCATCTGCCTCAACAGTGTGGGGCTGCGATTTCTTTACGAAAGGCTTCATAGGTTGTAAGCCCAACATTTCGAACATCGCCATATCCTCGTTTACATCTGGATTTGGTGTCGTCAATAATTTATCGCCCGCAAAAATTGAATTGGCGCCCGCGAAAAAGCACATTGCTTGGCCTTCGCGGCTCATTTCGGTTCTTCCTGCAGAAAGTCGCACTTGCGTTTGTGGCATTACAATTCTCGTTGTCGCTACCATACGAATCATTTCCCAAATAGAAATAGGTTCTATCTCTTCCATTGGCGTGCCTTCTACAGCCACTAAAGCGTTTATTGGCACAGATTCTGGCTGCGGACTCAAACTAGCAAGAGCCACTAACATTCCTGCTCGATCTTCAATTGCCTCTCCCATACCGATAATACCGCCGCTACAAACCGTTACATTAGTTTTGCGAACATTACCAATTGTATCCAATCTATCTTGATAGGCACGTGTTGATATAACGTCTTTATAATAATCTTCTGAAGTATCTAAGTTGTGATTGTAAGCATACAGACCAGCTTCAGCAAGGCGTTGCGCTTGGTTCTCGGTAATCATTCCCAACGTACAGCAAACTTCCATTTCAAGTTTGTTAATTGTACGCACCATTTCCAAAACCTGATCGAATTCTTCACCATCTTTTACATTTCGCCAAGCTGCACCCATACAAACACGCGAACTACCAGAAGCTTTTGCTCTTAGCGCTTGCGCTTTTACGTGACTAACAGTCATAAGGTCATTTCCTTTAATATCTGTGTGGTAACGTGCCGCTTGTGGGCAATAACCACAATCTTCTGGGCAACCACCCGTTTTTATGGATAAAAGTGTAGAAACCTGAACCTGATTTGGGTCGTGAAACTTTCTATGTACAGTCGCCGCTTCGTAAAGCAACTCCATCATTGGCTTATTGTAAATTTCTAGAATGTCTTGCTTGGTCCAGTCGTGTTTTATTTCGCTCATGTATATTGCCCGCAAAGCGGAATTTTACATTTCCGCCTTTAGCAAATGCTCAGGATAAACTGAGGCGGAAATCTCATTATCAAAATTAATAATTTGCAAAACACTTAAGAGCGCATTGCAGGAGTCCAAAAATAACAAAAATTATTCGTCCATTTTTGGTTTACCAATAATTATACTTACAGCATTTCCACCAAAACCAACCGCGTTAATCATAATGGTTTGTAGTTTCTTCGGAATCTCTAAATCGATTTTAAAAAACGGATTTTCTATAAATCGGTTATTTTTGAGCATCATTACAGCCATCTCAACACTCAACATTCCGCTGGCAGCGAAAGTGTGGCCAACAAGCCATTTGTTCGAGGTAAGAAGTGGAAGTTTTTCTGAAAAAACTTTATTAATCGCATTATATTCTGCCAGATCGCCTTTTTTAGTTCCTGGAGCGTGAAGTACAGCAACATCTACCGATTTTATTTCTGCTGAATCAAGTGCCATTTTCATCGATTTCTGAAAACAGTCTGCGTGTTCTGAAATAGAACCGCTGTGTTCAATTTTTTCTGAAGCAAAACCATATCCTAAAATTTCGGCTTCGGTTTGTTTAGACAATTCCTTAGACAAAACCGCAACTGCGGCGCCTTCACCTAAAACCATAGTGTTTTTTTCTTTTTTAAAATCCATCGAACGGCACGGAAATTCAACGGTTTCGTTTGAATAGATTTTTAGTGCCTTCATTTGTGCAATCGTAAATGGCGTTAATGCGGCTTCACTGCCACCAACTACAAAAGCATCTGTCATATCTGCCTTGAGCCACGCAATTCCATTGAGCATTGCATGCAAAGCCGTGCTGCAGGTAACCGAATGACCTATCGTTGGTCCATCAATCGCCAAATGTTGACCAACCCAAGATGAAATATTTCCCAAAGTGGTAGTTGGTGAAGCAAGTGGAGAAAGATTCTCTTGATTCAAAAATTGTTCGTGATATTTTTCGAAAAGTGCTGTCGCTCCTCGCGAAGAACCAATATTGATTCCGATATTTAATGAGAAAAAATTTATGTTTTTAAAAGCATTTTCTGCGGCAATCAATGCTAGAACTACTGACCGATCGAGCCTTTCGTAATCTGGATTTTTTTGAAGAAAATCTTCTACTATTTTTTCTGAAGCATCCGTTAACGGAACTACAAAACATTCTTTCTCACTAAATTCTTTTTTCTGAAAAAACGATTTACCTTTAACATAGCTATTCCAAACATCTTCAGAAGATTTACCTAATGCAGAAATGGAAGAAATACTGGAAATATAAATTTTAGGTTGCAATGAGATTCAGTTTTCGGCAAAAGTATATAACAATGTCCGGTCGAACGTTGTGTAGAACTAAAAACCTTCAAAATAATTCCTTTTCTCAAAAAAGTTAATTAAAAAAAAAGATGATTGAATTTTTTTTAATTTTTCGTAGCAAAAATTAAAAATGTATCAAAAGCAACTGTTAGTCCTGGAAGTAAAGATTCAAGATTGAAGCCATTTGAACTTCTCCGTTAATTACCTTTTCGATTTCAATTTTCGTCTTTTCAGAAAGTAATTTTTTTAAAGGCTGATCTACTTTAGCTATAAGCGGAAATGCACTTTCAAGCTGAGAATCCCAAAACTCGTGGTGATTTTTAAGATCGTCTGGCAACACTTTTGTTCTATCTGTACCTTCATCTTGTGCGTCAAAAGCTTCGGTGACGTTAAGATAACCATAATCATCTGTCAATTCTTCGCCAGCTTTTATATCGCGTACGGCAATTTCAAAATCATAGGCTGTAGAAATGCAATTAGACTTAAAACTGTGGTTTACGTATTTAGAAATATCCCAACACATTACGAAATTTCCTTTGCCATTTCTAAAGGTATATTTATCGATCATCTCTTTAGAGAAATCGTTCATTTTTTCAACATCTTTTGGCGTGTACACATTATCCAATTGGTCTTGAACCCACGTAATTGTGCCTTTTGGAATATCCTGAACGGCAACAACGCCATAACCAATCTGCTCGCTAATAAATCGTACTTCGGTATGCGGATGCATCATTTTTTAAAGTGTTTTAAGATCTAAATGTAATTCAAATTTAAAGCGTTTGCAAAAAATTTTCTATGGTAGAATATATTTTTTTAAGCTGTTTATCTGTAATAATATATGGTGGTAAAATATAGATTGTATTACCTAAAGGTCTTAGAAAAATAC
>Ga0115567_10005642_pt1 | contig 12099 bp, 13 predicted proteins | sample COGITO_mtgs_1204_2_FD_88679 | JGI IMG/M metagenome (GOLD analysis project Ga0115567, IMG submission 88679) | Pelagic marine microbial communities from North Sea - COGITO_mtgs_120412 | ecosystem: Environmental > Aquatic > Marine > Epipelagic | place: Germany:Helgoland, sampling site Kabeltonne...
ATCGACGATGTTTCGATGCAGATCGCACCGGGTGAAATCCTTGGTGTTGTTGGAGAGTCCGGTGCCGGCAAGTCGATCACAGGGCTGGCGGTGCTGGGCCTGCTGGAGCATCCCGGACGGATTGCTGGCGGTGCCATTCATGTTGGAGGCCGGCGCGTCGATACACTGACTGAAGCGGAACTGACCAAGATACGCGGGCGTGAGATGGGGGCAATCTTTCAGGACCCGCTGACCGCGCTCAACCCGCTGTTCACTGTGGGCAAGCAATTGGTCGAAACGATCCGTCTGCACAGCGACATGGACCGCAAGGACGCGAACGCCCGCGCGCTGGAATTGCTGCAAAGCGTTGGTATTCCCGCGCCTGAAGAAAGATTGCGGCAATATCCACACCAGTTTTCCGGCGGGATGCGTCAACGGGTCGTGATCGCGTTGGCACTTGCTGCGGGGCCGCGCCTGATCATTGCGGATGAGCCGACGACAGCGCTGGATGTGTCAATTCAGGCGCAAATCACGGCACTTCTCCGCAAACTTTGCGATGAAACAGGCGTGGGCATCATGTTGGTCACCCACGACATGGGAGTCATTGCCGAAACGGCAGACCGCGTTTGCGTGATGTATTCTGGCCGGGTTGTCGAAAGCGGACCGGTGGTGGATGTGATTCACAATGCGCAGCATCCCTATACCAAAGGATTGATGAGCGCGATCCCAAGCCTGCATGACCGGGTCGAGATGCTATCACAAATTGACGGTTCTATGCCCCGTTTGAATGCGCGTCCGTCCGGATGTGCGTTCCATCCACGATGTCCCCACGCGGGACCGAAATGTGGTGTTCAATCACCACCATTGGTCCCGGTTGGCGTCACAAGTTCCGCATGCTGGTTGCAACAGGGAGGTACCCAATGAGCGATCCTGTTCCGGCGCTGAGCGTCGACCATGTTAGCAAGACTTTCGACGTATCCGCACCTTGGCTGAACCGTATGATCGAACGCCGACCGAAATTGTTCGTCAAAGCCGTATTGGACATTTCGTTTACTGTCGAAAAAGGCACCTGTTTCAGCATCGTTGGTGAATCGGGCTGCGGCAAATCTACAGTCGCACGGTTGGTGACAGGGCTTTACGAAACCACCGAAGGTCAAATTTCTCTTGGAGCCGGAGCGACAGGCCGCCCGATCCGAGTGCAGATGATTTTTCAGGATCCTCATTCCAGCGTAAATCCGCGCTGGCGTGTAGGCGACATCATCGCAGAGCCGATACGTGAAATGAAACTGCGTAAAAATGAACAGGAAACGAAGGCACGCGTGCGCGAACTGCTGGAAACCGTGGGCTTGGGGGCCGACGACGCTCTCAAATACCCGCACGAATTCTCTGGCGGCCAGCGTCAGCGGATATCCATCGCGCGCGCTCTGGCGTCAGAACCCGAATTGCTGGTATGCGACGAGCCTACATCGGCGTTGGATGTTTCCGTGCAAGCGCAAATTCTGAACCTGATGCGCCGTTTGCAGGATGAACTTGGCCTGACCTATCTTTTCATCAGCCATGATCTGAGCGTGGTGCGGCATATGTCCGATCATATCGCGGTAATGTATTTGGGCCGTATCGTCGAACAGGCCCCGGTTGAGCAGCTTTTTGCCGCGCCGCAACACCCCTATTCGAAACTGTTGCTCGCGACGATCCCGGATATCGAAAACCCAAAGCGGCGGATCGAGGCGCAGGCGGGCGAGCCGCCAAGTCCGCTGAATCCGCCGTCGGGATGTGCATTTCACCCGCGGTGTCCGATCGCTATGGAAGAATGCAGCAAGGTCATGCCCAGACTGTTGCGGGCCGATGGGCAAAGCCAAGTTGCCTGCCATGCCGTATCGGGTCACTGACCCGCCAGTCGGCCCCCTCGTTCTTGCCGCCGAGGTTGGGTCAACCGATGACTCATTTCGACGTTTTTCAGAAAGGCGCACAGATCACCGATTTCGACTCGAACGAAGATTCCACTTCAGTTCCAATCGCCGTGCGTGCAGTGTTGAGTCGGTGTAACCTGATGGGTCATCAGATCCGTTGAATGCCAGATCACAGGCAGTCTGAAACGCGATTCCGTCGAAGCCGTTTACCATCGGACGTTATGCAGGATCAGCGGCATTCTGATGGCCCGCAATCTCAGCCGTCCGCCGCATGATTGTCATGACTTCATCTTTGCTGACAATCTCGCGGTGCAGCCGCTGTAGGGCGTGGCTCCCATGCACAATTGGGCCCGGCTTTGGGATGTTCAATCTTCGCTTCAATCATGGCAGCCATGTTATCAGGCACAGCCCATGTGCCCTTGCCGATCTGCGCGTTGCGTAACAAGCCACACTCAAGACTTATGTCGACGTTTGGTTTTCATATGCCATGATCCAATCCTTTGTTTAATGAAATCTTTGCGGCTGAATGGGTCTGCTTCCATGGACGTGTGGTTCTTATCCCTCGTGCGGTCAAGAAAGCCGGTGTTGATATAACAGACTCGGTGTTTTGCGGCGGGAATGCACTCCTTGAGATTAACGTTGGTACGACGTTCTTTATCCAGCATGCCAAGTTTGACAGTATTGGCAGGCAAGCTCAGGCTCTTTTCCACATGGGTAAAGATGCTGCCGGCAAATGCGACCACTTCGGACTCGTGCATCTTGGGTTTTACCACTTAGACTGAACCATTGACTGAATTGCCCAGGCCGTGTGACTTTTTCAAATCATGTAATGCGATCACTATTGTGATCATTACATCCATCAACCCTTCGAACACTGCATTACCGTCTAGGTTCAGAATGGCGGGATTTGTCATCAAGTGCCCGACATTGCGCACCAGCAAAAGCGCACCGCCCCTTACTGAAACATCAACACCATTTGGCCCAGCAAAGAACCGGTCGGGGTTCAATGACCGGGTCGCCGGGTCGCCGCATTTCTCAAATGTCTCTGACAGATAGCGTTTCATCAGGCCCCGGCAGCTAAGATAGGCTATAAGTTTGCCCCCGACGTCCACACAGGCAATGGAATCCTCTAGATCAAAAATGGCAGAAAGTGCAGATTCAACCAAAACATCCGCAAGGCCAGAATGCGAAAGGCGTCCGATGGGATGTGTGTGATCAAACACCAGTTCCACATGTAACACATTGTTGCGCAACAAAACGGAGCTTGGTTTATCCGCATCACCGCGATAGCCTACAAATCTTTATGGCTGCATCAAGCCGGTTCCATCAACCTACATGGCCCCGTTTTCGGCCCTGTATTGCGCTGCTTTGCCGTAGCTTGTGCCTTCAACCGGGAATACCGCATCCAGAAACACGCCTGTGCGCGAGACAACCCGAGCACCACGTCCGCCATCAAAGGGGCCGGAGAGGGCCAGAATGGCCATTGCATCCGTCCCACAAAGTCCATCGTATAGACCGCCGCACCGCGCGTTTGCCCCATTCAAAAACAAGGCGCGCGTTGGTACTTGGTATCACCAGCGGTGGCGCCGCGAAAATAGTAATTCCCGGGTCGACGTTTGTAGTGTGGATTAGAAATGTCTCCCCTTCAGGTAGAAGATAGCCGATGTCAGTGAGAAACGCTTTGTACGCAACCGTGTCGTGGACATACCCGCGCCGCGCCCTGCGCTAGGTGACGATGGCGCACTGCAATGCCGCACGTTTCTCCAACAATGCGCGATTGCGGATGCCGAAATCGCGAACCAGCGTAGAAAGACCTGCCCAAAAGGTATCAGGGGTGATTCCTGGTCCAATCAACACTTCTTTTTCAAGAAACTCTGCCAACTCGTGGCAGATGCCAAGATCGACACGAATACGGCGCACTGAATTCATCTTTCTGGCCCCCCAATCAACCTTTCATGCAGGTGTTGGAACTCTGCCGTGTTGATACGGCTCGTTCAGCATTTAATAGATTGCGAAATTACTTATGGCCAAACGCATGGTTTTCCATAAAGCACTATCTTAATTCAACGATACCGCTTTCAAAATTCGTTCGAATATTAGCTCAGCCCAATTTTCAAGAAATGAAAACTTCCAGCTGCACGGATTGTGTTGCACCCATATAAACGCGTCAAATCAATGCCTAGATCGGACATCTATACTCCAATATTGCATTGGAGGCTGCTGCATTGCATTCCCGTTGAAGTCGGCGCTTCCATGTAGGGTATAGGACAGATTTCTCTACCCACTTCTGATTATTCTCTCGCCAAATCTGGAGTTCAATAGATGCATAGCTCCACTCTGGATCATGCAGCAGAGTTCGCGGCATTCTCCAAGCCGCGCAAAACCGCATCTCCAGTTCGCTCAAGATGTTCGCGCCAAACACTAAATGCAGCTTTCTGATTCCGAGAGCGTAGCGCTTCCATCAATAAGTCGTGCTCGCTCATAGCTTCTTGCCATCGGCCTTGATCCAAAATCGCCAGATAACGCCCACGGCTTGCGCGCAACATAAGGCGTTTGTGTGTGATGTTAATCACTTCACTTCCAGACAGATCGACAATTGTCTCGTGAATGTCTGAATTCAAAAGAAAATATGCATCTCTCTCGCCAGCATCATAATGACGTTTCATACGACTATGCTTCGTCTCTAGTTTTTTTAGATCACTATCTGATATCTGTCTCGCTGTATTCTCTGCAGCCAGCGCCTCAATGACAGCGATAACATCAAAAAGTTCTTTCACTTCCTGTGGCTCAAGCGGCTTGACGCGTGCACCGCGGTGGACTGGGCTATCGACCAGACCGTCGAGCGTGAGGGTTTTGATAGCCTCCCGGATCGGGGTTCTAGATACCCCAAGGACTTCGCTCAGTTCCTTTTCTATCAACCGCTCGCCTGCCTTTAGCTCGCCCGTGACGATCATTTCACGCAATGCGTCAACAACATGATCATGAAGTGAAGCCTTGAGTATTCGTTGCTTGCCATTTGATTTTACTGTCATTTTGCTTGTCTCATCGACTGCGCCCATATCTCTGTTCTCGTTGAACGCACGCTACACTGGACGGGGTAGGATAGTCTATTCTTTACATGTTGCATATTGCATGCAATCCTACGATCACGAATCCTTATGCCCATTGATACCAGGGCATCTGAAATTAGAAACGGGGACCGAAGAAGTTCCATCTGTCTGAATTAGAATCAAAATCAACGCGGGATATTCAAATGATCAATCTTTCGAAACTTATGTCTATCGCGATCCTGACTGGGTCACTTGGAGTAGGTGGGACGGTGTATGCAGATACCATCCGTCTAAGCACAACAGTAGCCGACACATCGAACTGGGTAGCGGCGGCCAATAGGTTCAAAGAGCTCGTTGAGGAGCGCAGTGACGGGGCACACACAGTCGAGGTTTATCCAAGCGGAGTGCTGGTGGGCGGAAACGATCGTGTCGAGTTAGAAATGGCGCAAGCCGGAGCTGTGGACATCATCATGAAATCCACACCTTGGCTCAGCCAGATCAATGGTGATTTCATGGTAATCTCGATGCCTTGGATCTTTCCGGACGCCGAAACTGCAATGGCAGTATTGGACGGTGCTGTCGGTCAACGCTTATCAGCAAACCTGAAGGCGACCGGCATTGAACCGCTTGGCTGGGGATCTGGCAGTTTCTTCCAGCTCTACACGAACCCTGGACCCATCAATACCGTCGAGGACATCAAAGGCGTAAAGATTCGCACTCCTGGTCTGGACCTCTATTTAGAATCTTGGTCAGCTCTTGGTTCGATCCCGGTGGCCATGAGTTTTGCCGAAGTGTTCACAGCACTTCAGGCTGGCGCGATCGACGGTGGTATTTCACCAATTCCGCTGATTTATGCTTCACGCTTCTTCGAAGTCAGCAAAAACATCGCCGAAATCAACTTTTCATTCGAAGCGGTTGGCATGCTTGGCAGTACAGCCGCATTAGCACGCTTTTCGGCTGAAGATCAGGATCTGATCCGGAAGGCTGGTTATGATGCCATGGTCTACCAACGCGAACTGGCGGCGAGCCAAGAAGCCGAGCTAGCGGACAAAATGCGGGCTGATGGCGTCACCATCCAGACGCCGGCACCTGAAGCTCTGGCCGAATTTAAGGCCCTTGTTGTCCCGGTCTACGACAACTTCCGTTCCAAGATCGGCGAAGAACTCGTATTGGAAGTAGAGGCCGAAGTGGCCAAACTCTCCAACTGACGAACCTTAGTGTCGCAGCGGGCCTTCCTCGTTGCGACACCATTTTTTCAAACAAGGGATCACGCCATGCCACCGCTCTTAGTCGCTCTGGACACTTGGTTGGACCGCATCGAGAAATTTATCGTGGTTTTTCTAATCGGTGGCATCGTGCTGTTGGTCTTCTCCGGGGCTCTGTCACGATATGTGTTCAGCTATTCGATCGCCTGGTCTGAAGAACTGGCGCGGTTCTTTTTTCTCTGGGGCGCGCTATTCGGAGCCGCTGCAGCCTGCAAATATGGCCAGCATGGCGGTATCCCGCTGCTGGTCGACAAGTTTCCACCGGCGGCACAACGCTGGGTCGAGCGGCTGGTGCTTGTCGGGATGCTGGGGTTTTTGGGCTTTCTCGCTTGGCAAAGCTTTGGCACGACCAGCAAGGCATTTTCGTCGGGCCAGATAAGCATGACAACGAAAATCCCAATATGGGCGGTGAACATGGGCATGGCCATCGCGTTTTCCCTAGCGCTGTTGCGGACTATACAAGGCTACTTTTTGGGCGCGTTCCGCATCGACAAGCCCGTGGTCGAATAGCGCATTAGCTGACTCCCGCTGAAAATAGGATCAATTTCATGGATTTTCTGACCAACCCTGCCGTCATCGGCATATTCCTTTTCTTCGGGCTTCTCGCACTGAACTTTCCAGTCTTCGCGGCCATCGGATGGGCTGCACTCGCAGCTTTTGTCGTGTTCGAAGCAGGCCCGTTGAGTGTGATGCCCTACATTTTCTCGGGCTCTCTCGACAGTTTTCCTCTATTGGCAACACCACTTTTCATTGTGGCTGGCAACATGATCACGCGCACTGGTATCGCGACCAAGTTGGTACGTGTGGCAGAACTGATCGTAGGGCCTTTGCCGGGGGGCTTGGCTCTTACTGTGTTGGTAACCGGAGCGGTGCTCGCGTCGATGTCTGGTTCCAATATTGCAACCGTCGCCGCGTTGAGCTTTCTTGTTAATCCCATGGCCGAACGCGGCTATCCTCGCGGCTTTGCCGTGGCCTGCGTTGCGGCAGGCTGCACCTTTGGGGTAGTCATTCCGCCAAGCATAGGCTTCATCATCTATGGTGTCGTCACGGAAACCTCGATCCCAAAGCTCTTCGCGGCTGGCGTTGGCCCGGGGATGGTGATGCTGACGATTCTTGGCGCCTATGTCTTGTTTATTTCGTGGCTTCGCGGCTATGCAGGCGTCGCAAACGAAGCGCGCACCATGGCAAATTTCTTTGACGCCGTGAAAGACGCCTTCTGGGGCTTGATGGCACCGGTGATCATTTTGGGTGGCATTTACACTGGCATTTTCACGGCGACCGAAGCAGCAGCTGTAGCGGTGGTCTATCTGTTTATCATTGATCGACTGGTCTATCACTCGATCAAGATCAGGGATCTGCCCGATGTCCTGTTCGACAGCGGGCGGACCATAGGGGTGATTGCCCTGATCATTGCCACGTCGGCTGTCTACGGTTGGATTATGCAGACCCAAGGCTTGGCTGGACGGCTGAACGAGACGGTCATGTGGTTGTCGGGCGGTAACCCGGTGCTGATCCTGCTCTGCTTCAATATTATCCTACTGGTAGTAGGGGCATTTCTCGAGCCCATCGCGGCGATGTACCTGCTGGTGCCGCTGTTTAAGCCAACACTTGAGATGATCGGGTTCGATCTGGTACATTTCGGCGCGGTCCTAACCGTGAATCTGTCAATGGCGCACCTGACGCCACCTGTTGGCGTCGGGTTATATTTGGCCGCTCAGCTGGGGGGAGTGCCGTTTGCAAAAGCTGCGCGCTACGCCATCCCATTTGTTATTTTGGAATTTCTAATCGTTCTGATCGTTACTTACGTCAAGCCGATTGCGATGTTCCTGCCTTCACTCATGTAATTCAGAACGAGAGTTTCAATGCGCATATTGTTAATCAATCCAAATACGACACAAGAATTGACCGACAGGCTTGAAGCCGCCGCACGCGGTGTCATGACCGAAGGCACGGAACTTGTCGCGGTGACTGCGCCAATTGGCGTCCCCTACATTTCTACACGGGCAGAAGCGCAGATTGGAGGCGTTCAGGTATTGGAAATTTTGGCAGAACGTCATCAGGACTTTGATGCCGCAATTGTCGCTGCTTTCGGTGATCCCGGGCTAGGGGCAGCACGGGAATTGTTCGATATTCCCGTCGTCGGTCTGGCTGAGGCGGGCATGCTGACAGCTTGCATGCTGGGGGGTAAGTTTTCCATCGTCACTTTTGCGCAAGCTTTGGGGCCATGGTACCAAGAATGCGTTGCGTGGCATGGATTGCAGGGACGCTGTGCCGGGGTCTATATGCTGAATGGGGCCTTTTCGTCGATCAATGCGGTGCAGGACGAAAAAGCCGATCTTTTGGTTGATCTGGCCAGACAGGCCATTGATGCTGGCGATACTGATACAGTTGTGCTGGCCGGGGCACCTCTTGCGGGATTGGCAGCTCGGGTGCGCGACCAGATTCCGGTACCTGTTATTGATTGCGCCGAAGCCGCGATGAAGCAGGCCGAGGCATTGGCTGCACTGCGCCCACGTGGTGCCAAGGCCGGCAGCTTCAAACGGCCAGCGGGGAAACCGTCTTTCGGTCTGGCAACAGCGTTGGCGGCACGAATTGGGGGTGAATGATGTGGTTGAAATGAGCACAATGTGGAAATTGGGCATTGCTGAGCTTGCAGCCGCCTTTCGCGCCGGCAGGGCGGATCCTGTTGCGGTCGCCGCTGAATATCGCGCACGGATTACAAGAATTGACCCAGAACTCAACTGCTATGTGGCCCTGAATCCTTACCTCGAGAAAGAAGCCGACGATAGTGCTGCGCGGTTTCAAAAAGGTACGCCTCGCTCGGCTTTGGACGGCGTACCGATTGCGGTCAAAGACAACCTTGTGGTGAGCGGAATGCCCGCAAGCTGGGGGAGCGCAGTTTTTGCCGACCGAGGCAACTGCGAGACTGATGAGCTGCCAATTGCGCGGTTGCGCGCCGCTGGAGCGATAATTTTGGGAAAAACTAATACGCCAGAATTCGCCGTTGAAGGGTATACCAACAACCGCCTGTTCGGCACCACTGGCAATGCCTGGAACCCCAAACTTACTCCCGGCGGATCATCTGGTGGGTCTGTTTCAGCAGTGGCCGCAGGGATGGCAGCGGCGGCCATCGGAACCGATGGTGGCGGATCGATACGACGTCCGGCTGGATATACAGGGCTCTGTGGCCTGAAGCCTACGATTGGTGCCGTACCGCGTTCGGGCGGATTGCCACAAGTGCTGCTGGATTTCGAAGTCGCTGGTGGTATGGCCCGCAGCGTAGCCGATCTGCGACTTCTGCATGATGTCATGGCGGGTCCGGACCGCGCTGATCCGATGTCGCGCCGCCGTGCCGAACCGCCAACGCAGCGAGAAAGTCTGCGCGTACTTTATGTACCATTGTTGGGTAAGAACCCCTGCGACCCGGGCATCCTGTCGCGCTGTGCCGATGCTGTCGATGTCCTGCGAAAAATGGGGCACATGGTGACCGAGGGCCACATTCCTTTTGAGCTGGATGCGCTCAATGCGTTCTGGTCCAAATTCGGGCAGGTCGGGCTGGCAAGTATGCGGGATGCAATTCCAGAAATGGCAGCAAAGGCCTCACAGAAGTACCTTGATATGGCGGATCAGGGAGCCGCTGTGCCAGCTTCTGAGTTCTATAGCGCGCTTGATCAGGTGCGCGAGCTTCGCGCCGCCGCCTCGATCTTTTTTGCCGATTGGGATGCCATTATGATTCCGTCTGCGGCTGCACAGCCTTGGGCAGCCAATCAACCCTATCCTCTGACGATCGCCGGCCAGGAAGTTGGCCCGCGCGGCCACGCCATCTATACAGGTTGGGTCAATGCCGCCGGTTTGCCCGCCATAAATCTACCGGCTCAACGCCATGACGACGGGATGCCGGTCGGGTTTCAGCTGATTGGCGATATGTTTTCCGAGGACATGTTGCTTGGGTTGGGTTCTGACTATGAAGCCCTTAACGGCGGTTGGGTTTGGCCCGAGTGGCTGAACAATGACTAGCGCAATCTCAACAGAGGTTGCCCGCGCGTTTTTGGCTGTAAGGCAGGGCGCAAAAAATCTTTCGCGTGAATGGGCGGCAGATAAAGCGTTGACGCCATCTGACGCTTATGATGTCAGTCGCTGGTGAGCTCAGAACTTGGTCCTGTTGGCGGCTTCAAGTTTGCGCAACGTTCCGGACAACTTGCGATCATGGCACCAATTCAGCGCGCCGATATCCTAGAATCCGGTGCAGGTTTTCCAACATCTGGTGCGACTGTCGGTGTCGAACTTGAAGTTGGCTTTCGGCTAAATGCTGCACTTCCACCAATTGATGCGCCAGATTTTGAGCAGCGACTGCGCGCGTGCGTAACCCCTGTGGCTTTAATCGAAACAGTGCAAAGTCGCCTCACCGATCTGGACACCATGCCGGCAGTTCTGAAACTCGCCGACCACCAGTCGAACGGCGGGCTGATCGTAGGCGATGCTGCCAATGTTAGGGATGGATCACCGTTCGGAACCGTTGATGCATATTTGAAATTTGACGATGAGGTGGTGCTAGATGGCAGGACTAACTTGCCGTTCGGCCCCGCTTTTGATTGCCTTGTTGCGCTTGCTCGAATGGTGGGTAATCATTGTGGTGGGCTGAATGCAGGCCACATAGCCATCACTGGGTCACTGAACGGGTTGCCTTGGCTGCCCCCCGGCACCAGAGTACGGGGAAGCATCTCAGGTATCGGATCTGTCGCTGTCGACTTGGAATAGATTCAGCGCGGAATTCCGGGCATGCCACATTTCAAAAACTCTCCGCGACCAGGTTGCGACTGCAATTGTGCGTCCCGCACCACGATCTCACCTCTTGAAATGACGGTCTCCGGCCAGCCGGTGATCTTGCGGCCTTCGTAGGGCGTGTAGTCGACATTGTGGTGCAAAATATCGTTGCTGATCGTCACCTCTCGCGATGGGTCCCAAATAACAATGTCTGCATCTGAACCTATAGCGATGGTACCCTTGCGCGGGTAAAGCCCGTACAGCTTGGCCGCATTGGTTGCGGTCAGTTCGACAAAGCGGTTAAGCGAAATACGTCCCTTACCAACCCCTTCTGAGAACAGCAAAGGCATGCGAGTTTCCACGCCGGGTATGCCATTTGGCACATGTACGAACGAGGCATCCGTGCCGTGCACTTTCTTCCCCTTGGGATCATCGTACCGGAACGGTGCGTGATCAGATGAGAATATCTGAAACGTTCCGTTTTTCAGACCACGCCAGACATGTTCCTGATCGGCCGCATCACGCGGTGGTGGGGAACAGATATGCTTGGCTCCCTCAAAGCCATTCAGGTCGAGATCGGCGGCGGTTAGAAACAGGTATTGCGGACAGGTTTCAGCATAGATCGATAAACCTTTTGTCTGCGCAGCAGCGATCTGCTCCATTGCCTCCTGACCCGAGACATGCACCACCAGCAGCGGCACATCGACAATCTCAGCCAGCGAAATCGCCCGGTGCGTGGCCTCGCGCTCGGCAATGGCCGGGCGCGCATCGGCATGATATTTCGGCGCGGTTTTTCCAGCGAGTTCCAGTTTTTCGGTCAACCATGCAATGGCATCAGAGTTTTCAGCATGCACCATCGTCATCGCCCCTTCGCGGCGGGCCAGCGCCAGGACGTCAAGGATTTGGCGATCATAGAGTTTGAGGTCGTCATAAGTAGTGTAGATCTTGAAAGAGGTATAGCCGTCGCGGATCAACGCAGGCAGCTCTTGACCAAGCACCTGTTCCGTGGGGTCAGTCACGATCAGGTGGAAAGCGTAGTCGATCACAGGCTTGCCAGCGGCGCGGGCATGGTAATCTTCGACCGCCGTGCGCAGAGACTGGCCCTTTTGTTGACAGGCAAATGGAATGACC
>Ga0115567_10005644_pt1 | contig 12098 bp, 18 predicted proteins | sample COGITO_mtgs_1204_2_FD_88679 | JGI IMG/M metagenome (GOLD analysis project Ga0115567, IMG submission 88679) | Pelagic marine microbial communities from North Sea - COGITO_mtgs_120412 | ecosystem: Environmental > Aquatic > Marine > Epipelagic | place: Germany:Helgoland, sampling site Kabeltonne...
CTGGGCACTCTGGCCAATAATGAGGACTTCTCTCGCGCCTACGACTGTCCCGTTGGTTCCGTTCTGAACCCAGGGCCGGAGAAACGCTGCAAGTTGTGGTGATGACTGAAGCGCTTGTCAGCGAGTCAGCGAAAGGTGGGCTTGTTTACGCTCACGCACCGGTTTCCGGGAAGCACTCTCTTATGTTCCGTTCTCATTCTACGGTGCCGCGGGCTAACACTTGGTCGCACAAGTGCATGCCACTTGTGCAGGAAGGTACAGTTGTGCACAGGACGAAGGAGGGGAAAGTGTATTAAAGTTGTGTGTAGATTCATAACGACGTATGCTGCCAGCGCGCCTTCCCAGTGTAGCCTAGATCATTTAGAGCATTTCAAGCGGAGGTTCGCCCGCGTCCTGAAGTGCCTGCATGAGATTAAGGACTCGGCTGACGTTGTGCGGATCACTTTCGAGCACACGACAAAGATCCTGCACGATTCGATGTTGGCCCTTGTACTGTGCGAGGTCTGAAGGCGGCAAGGATGCGCCTCGTGTCCGCAGGAATCGGTTGTACTGGGAATCCCGCTCCTTGAGCGGCGAAAGCAGAGCCTCTTGCGTCAGCATGCTCTGCACAACCTGACAGAAAATCACGCCGATTAGTAAACAGCTATACAAAGCAAAACGAACTCATACAGCCGGTAGAAAGAAGGCGGGATCCCGCCCAGCGTTGCAATGCACACCTCGCTGACCGGCGTGGCAGGCACCATGGCCGGCTGCTCTCTCGTTTGATTCGACTCGATCTGGCCAGCAGCCCGAGCTTTAATAGGTGTTCTATGTGAATCGACACCATGCAAGTACTCTCCGAGACCAGCCGCATTTCTCATAATCCGGGCCTGCTCCTCGCGCTCGATTTCATCCCGCCAGCGACGGTAGAGGTAGTACAGCGATCCGGCTGTAGCCATGCCTGCGCCGATTGCCAGAAGCGTACGCCATCGCCTCCTGGGCTCCGACATGGCCTTCTTCTAGTACGCTGCGGATCCTGCTGATCAAGGTCTGAAAATCGGGCCTGCAGAATGGCGTCGCCCGACGTGCAACCCACCGTTCAAGACCTCGCTAAAACATAAACCAAATCAGATCATTTTTTAATAAAAGGAGATAGGGATGGTGGGCCTATGGCTGCCGCCGGCATGCTGCAGCAGCAACCAAGAAGTGCCGCAGAGCCCACACACCGAATGCGATCATGTGTCGTCTCGATGCAGAGCGTCTGAATCTGCGTCAGATCATGTGCTCCAGAAGAAGCATCGATACGGTGCCGCGCACCTGCGGCGAGGTGACGGCGGGCGGGTCTCGCTCACGAGATTAGGGCTGGCTTCCCTTGTCCTGGCAGCCCTGTCAGGTTAGTAGACGTCACCAGGCCTGTCCGAAGTGTTCGGAACGCTCGATTGAGATTTATTCTTCTGAGATAGCGCTCCGTGCATTGATAGAGCAATCCTTTGCTGATGTTTTTGGTGCGGAATTGCAGGCCAGGCAGGAGGGGTCCAGTGCCACGTTGGGTCAACAGTGAACACTCGTGTAGCGGAAGGTCTTCCTGTGCTGAAGTGTAACAATACCGAGGAATTCATATATTCCGGGTGCTACTCAGTGTGCCAGGAGATGAGATTCTCGAACGGTACCGGCAGCGATCCTTTCATGATAGGTGAGCAGCCGCTATTGACAACGTGCTAGTGCCTGCCCACACACAAATTTGCAAGCTGGCGTGAAAATGGTGAACGGTGCTCCCGGACCCCTCACTCCTTCACTGGCTGCGCAGAGATTTGCAAGTTCGGCTGCAGTACCTCGCTCGGGTGCTCGCAGTTCGAAAGGAAAAAAGATGGACCCTTCGATGTCGCCATGGTCTGCGACTGTGTATGGATGCAGACGGGAGTGTACTGGACAAAGGTCCGCCACCACAGTTGCTAAACGTTGACCGCAGGATCGTGCATGTTCCGCGAAGCTTGGTTCGCTACACACCTCTCGAATCTGATCAGGTGGCGTTGGTTCTGGCAGGCACTGAAGGGAAATGTTCCTTTCTGCTGTCCCGACTGCTGGTTCGGTAGTGTAAAGACTGCCATGCAGTGTCCCAGTGCGCTGGGGTTCACCAAGTCCTGCTGCGATGGCGACGGCTGCAATTTCAGCACAGGAGATCGTATCTGCCCGAATGCTCGGAATACGGTCATTTTCAGCATAGCACTGGCAGCAGTCCTTACTTACGTGAGCGGACTGGCACGTTAAGTACATGAACACATAGGGCACACGAGCCCGACTTCAATCAAGCTCATTGTTGAAAGCTGATAGAATAGCCACCCGTGTCAGGGTCCTGCGTAGCCTTGAAGTTATCAAGACTCAACCCAAATTTGCCGAGAACGGTGTTGCCCAAATCCTTCAGCTTCCCCATCATTTCTTCTTTTTGCCTCTCTCTCTCCGCAGTCGCCGGCCCCTCCAGTCGCTTGCAGGCCGCTTTTGCCAGACTGCAGACACCAAGAATTTCTTGGTCAATTTTTGACAGTACGGCCTGACGAGGCCATACACACGCGCAAGGGACAAAAAAATAGTGAGTGCAACACTCTGATCATGCAACTACAGCGCCGTGAAGCCAAGCTTTACACCTGTTGGCACTCTCCAACTGAAGAACTCGAGAGAAGTCATCAAATGCCTCGACGACCTTCTCCTCTTTCTCATAAGCCTGCACAATTCCCGCATTGAAGCTTAGCCAACCCCAAATATGCCTTCCCCTCATGGTTGAATCGAGGTAAAACGCAGTGCACCCGTGCGGAAACCGGGGCTCGTGCCTGTGCGCGCCGCAGCAGGCACTTTGTGTAGTCCGAGTCGATGCGAAGTGCTGCGGAACAGTCTGCAATAACGTCGTCTGTCCGGTTCAGCTTGAAATGGCAGGTTGCACGATTGTTATAGTACACAGCTTGCTCCTTATGTCCGTCAGGCGCAACCTCGATCGCCTCGGTGTACTTGCTCAGCGCCTCTTCGTACTGACCTTCGCCAAAGAGAGTGTTTCCCTCCTGTTTGATGGCACGAGCTTTCTCGAGCAGCACCTCCTGACGTTCCCGATCTTCTTCCGTGAGTTTCTTCGGAGCAACATCTGTGGTCGACTTGTCGCCACCGTTGCTGACTGTCACGCCCGATGCGGCAGCATCATCTGGCTTGCTGCCATCGTCAGCTGTGTGCTTCGCACTGTGCGAGCAATCGCCCTCTTCAGCAGCTTCCCTCGCCCCGCTCTTCTCCAGCAGGGACGAGGCCTCGAATTCATCTGTGACATCTTCAATATGGGGCATGATTCTTTCCGCTCCGTCCGCTCGAGCAACAAGGGGAGTCCTTGCGGGGGTGTCTTGCACTGCCAGCACAACCTCCCCACTTAAGTTGTTTGTACACTCAAAAGTGAAGGATGGTTGACTGATGTTCAGAAATCCCAACTGCCTTCGCGTTGTTTTGAGAGCTCCCAGCGGGTGGCTGCTGTTGCCCGGCGGCCAGGCGGTCGGGCGAATTGAGCCTGGGTCCCATTGGAGCGCTCCTGGCAGCAGTTAATACACAGCTATGGCCAACGTCACGTATGACCTGTTATGGCGAGAAACCATGCGGGACTTGCTCGACATGCTGGAGCTGGATCCGCCGCAGGACCAGGAGGAGGAGGAGGCTTTTCAGCACTTCTCCTACCTCTACATCAAGTATGTGCAGATATACAAGAACCTTGAGGACTGCTATGACCAGCACGTCCACCCGCAGAAGCGCATCGACATCAAAGAGGTCCTTGAGGCCGTCATTGGTCGCATGCTTGAGATCAAGCAGTACCTCATCAAGCTCTCGGGTCTCAAGTTCATCAACTTTGATGACATTTTGGTCGATCTTAAACTCATTCCAGAGACGCTTGAGCTGCCAGTGCCGCGTTACTTTGTGGACGAGCGGCAGAAAGATCTAATGCTGCGCGAGAAGCTGGTTCAGACACTCATCGCGGCGCGAGAGGCTGAAAAAGAAGAACAGCCTGACGCTGCTAACGCACAAATGTCGATCGAGGAGTGTATCCGTGTCATCCAGCAGAACGAGCGTGGAAGGCAGGGAAAGCAGCGTGCGCGCTTTATGAGAGAAATCCGAAAGCAGGAGGAGATGGAGCGGAAGATGCGGGAAGTTGGGCAGCCAGAGACTGATCCGGACCATGCTGCGACAGTCATTCAGAAGCTGTTTCGTGGATACAAGACAATCAGACAAGCACGAATGATGCGTGAAGAAGAGCTTGTATTCATTGGTATGAAAGAACCTGAACCGAAGCCGCGAGAGCTCGACCCGATGGCCCGCCAGGAAGACATACGGGCCCGCCGAAAGATCCTGCAAGCCCAAAACAAGGACGAGTACGAGGAGGCTTTGGTGAACATTCGGCGTAAAATCTATGACGATGAGGGTGTTGACATGCGTGAGCAGATGATGGACAAGATTCGGCAATGGTTTGTAGCATTCAAGGAGCAGAACGAAACATTTCCTGACTACCCCGACGAAGAATCTGGTGGGAGCGTCTTCATCTTTGACCCACCTCCAGCGGGAGAGGACGAGGAAGAGGACGAGGAGGGGGGTGGGAAAGAAGACAAGAAAAAAGATGACAAGAAAAAAGATGACAAGAAAAAGGGGGAGGAGGAAGAGGAGGAGGGACCACAAGAGCTTCCTGTGAGCGAGTTCGTCCTCAAGATGCAGTCCTGCACTGAAAAGTTTTGCCAGGTTAGTTGCGTCGTAGAGGAATCTCTCATTTCCTAGCATCATTTGCTGGCATGTTCGTTGTATTCTGTGCATCATCATCCACTCTTGGTTTTGCGCCCCCTCAGCATCATAAGAGCGCAACCGTAAAAAGCCTGACGGGACTTTCCGGCAGATGTGGCAAGACCGTGACGAGACGCACAACTTTCCTCAGAAGTATGATGCCGAACTCGTGCGGGAGGCGTTGAGACCCGGGGTGAGAGACGAAATCCGCATCAAGGAGGTAGATACAGTGATGCAAGAAGAGCTAGAGAACCTGAAGTTGGCTGTTGAAAAGGGCAAAAAGAAGGGCAAAAAGAAGGGCAAGAAGGGCAAGAAGGGCAAGAAGGGCAAGAAGGGCAAGAAGGGCAAGGGAAAGAAAGGGCCAAAGGATCTGACTCCAGATCGCACGATGGATTCGCTGATCAAGGAATTAGTGGACAAAGAAATCCTAACCATTCCGAGAGAAGTTGGGGTAAAGGACTATGTCGGACACTACAAAAACCTCGATGCTGTTGAGCAGAAGGCGAACGATCCCGTGATTCCAGAGGCGTCCATGGCGCAGATTCGGCAAACTGTGGTAGAGCAGCTTATTCTTCCGCTGGGGTCGCTGCCGGTACATCAGCAGGCTCCTTACGTTAACAAGGCGCTCATTTACGGGCCAGCGGGCACCGGAAAGACTCTGCTGACGGAGGCGATTGCACGTGAAACTGGGGCGAATCTGATCAATCTTTCGGCAAGGAATTTGGATCCAGGAGCTCCCGGGTCCGCACAGATCAGGTATCCTGACAAGAAAGGAGCGAATTCGGCGGTGATGATGTTGCACATCGCTTTCAAAGTGGCGCGCGCACTGGCTCCATCGGTCATTATGATGGATGAAGTAGAGTGGACATTTATTGCCGACAAGAAGAAGGTGAAGTCACAGTGGCCCGGGGAGAAACCGCCCTCGCGCTTTCTCAAGGACTTTCTCAAGGAAGCAAAGTTCCTGAAGGAGGATGATCGCATCCTGATTGTCGGTAACTCGCGTCGGCCGTTCTTTGCTGAAAAGGGAGACCTGAAGAAGATGAATGCCTTCTTCAAGGAGTTCAAGCTCTTCTTGCCAATTCCAGATTACTCCTCTCTTCAACTCCTGTGGAAAACCTTGATTGCGCGTCACGGTGGCATTGTCACAGATGCCCTCGACATTCAGACACTTTCATGGGTATGCAAGTGTGCAGGATACACAGCGGGTGCGATTGATGCGGTCTGTGCCAAGGTCCTGACGCAGCGACGCATCCAGAGGCTTCCGCTGAAGGCGCTGACACAGGCGGAATTTGTTCCGCACTTGTCCAAGATTGACCCAATTTTCAAGGAGGAATATGAACAATTCAAGGCGTGGACGGACAAAAATAATCCTCAAGGCAAGGGAGAGGACAAGCCCAAGAAGGAGAAGAAGGAAGGAAAGGGGGACAAAAAGGGGGGCAAGAAGAAGAAGTAGGCGAGTAGGGCGTGACCAGTAAGTGCGCTAATGTACAGCAAGATTCCGAATCTCACAGCTCAGCGGTGTGTAACTGTGGTGGCCGCAGTCTCTTTAGACCGTAAGCCTATTGCTGAGGATGAAATAGCATGTGCGGCTACTGGCGGCAGGTTGTGACACACAATTTGTGAGATCACGGGAGTCGGCAGCTGCGCTATCCCGCATTGGAAATCACAGCCAGAAAGCGCCCGATGATGATACGTATGGAGCAAGGGGCAAGGGATCACACAGAGCGCCGCACGTCAGAGCCTGGTTTACCCCACCTCAGATTACTAGTTTTTTTGTGTTGATGCGATCGGTAGACGAATGCGCTGGTGCTCAGCGCTGCTCGCACTCCGAGGCTCGACAGAAAAACATCTTTCAGGAGCTCGGCTGATCTACATCCCAGGGAGTTTGACCATTCCACGTCTAGAACCGGGCCCTTTCGGGCGAGCCATGGTAGCAGGCGCCGCTGGCTCGACTGCAGTAACAGGGGCATCGTAAAGTTCTTGCTCCGAGAGGTCTGACTCGTCACGAACCTCGAGCTTCAAAGCAATGGAAAGACCCAGACCCTCAGCCGCAGCCTGAACCGCTGATTTCGCGGTCGACGCCATCATCTTGTCGCGCACCTTAGCACTTTCGGGGCAGAAGTAGACAAATACAGCGCCCGCGCTGTCAGGTGTTGTACGGAAAAACGAGAAGCGGGGCAGCCCGTCTGACAGAACGTGTTGTCTGTAAGCATCAAAACTGTCCACTGTTGCCGAAACGTCCAGCTGCACGCTCTCTGTGTCCTTGTCCAACTTGAGCTTGACGAAGTTGCAAACCTTATCCAAGAAACTTTTAAGCGCGGTTTCACTCTCCTCAGAAAGCGGGTACTTGACTCCATGCACGTAAGAGCGTCTTTCGATCCCCGTGTCGACTGGCGCTTCAACTAAACGCATCCTCTCCATGTGTGTCATCACGCTTGTCCTGTCTGCATCACAAGAAGTTGTCTGTCTCTGCATCTCTGCCCACGACATTTCTTCTTTCTCACTGGCATGCATCTCGGCAACAAACAAGGACGCGCCGAGTTCACGCTTGAGGCACTCGCGGGTAGAAGCATAGAGCATCTTTGATCGCACGTTTGCGATCTCAGGGACATAGAGAGCCTGTTGCCTCAGCACGTTTTTCTCAGGAGTCGTTTCAAACCGCAAAGCCCGGGTTCGAGAAGTGTGGTTTCAACAGGGAACGGAGTCCACCAGCATCCAGTCAGCTGGCTTTCCAGCATCCAGTCGGAAAGCGACGTAACAAGGAACGTCATGGTCTAGATGTCCCCTTAGGCTCTCCCAGTCTGCGTCCCGATAGCGCAGTATCGTCAGATGCTGTGCGGCTGGAAATCGGGGATCCAGCAGAAAGTTGGAACGATGACTCACCGCCCTGAGCGCTGTCACTCTGATCGCCCTTTGCTGCAAGAACGATTTCTGATCCCTCCACTTGTATCTTGAACCACCGTGCAAGGCCACCCTCCTTCGCTGCAGCAAATGACTGCCGCAATTCCTGCTCACCCGCGATGTTTCAGGCACAGTCGCCGTGCATTCCAGGGTCGGCTTCATCCCGCTCGACATGCCCCACCACATGGAGGCGCTGCAAACCTCGCTTGGCAAAATTCCAGAGCTGTGCGACATGGCGTCTTCCACAAAGCTATCTCCTCGTTCCTTGCGTGCTGGCCCCGCTGCTAGTCAGAGCGCTCCTGGCTCTACTACTAGGAGATCCTATCGTTACGTCGGTAACGTTCCGGTTTTTGCGGATTCTGAGCTCGCCTCACAAGGGGCCTCCCTCAGCAAGGGGTCCGGCCTCCGTGGCCGGAGGAGGTGTTGGCATACCGTGGTATAGGACGAGAGCCATGTCTGCACATTCAGGGAGGTCTGATCCCTCCATGATCGGACGGATGGTCGGGTCGTCTGGTTTGCCAACAGCACAACTGCCTCGGCCGCCCCGCCCTCGATTCTAGATGCTGAGTCAAATCGTAGCAGGGAGAGAAACACGTTGAACGAGCAGCTCCTCATAAATGACAAGCCTTTGGAGTCGTATAGCCCTCTTGGGGCGCCAGAGCCTTCGCAGCAATGGGCGGTGAGGCCCCTTCCTCTTGCAACATATCAGTGATATCACATGTGAAGAATCATTTTCTAACTACTGGCCATGCCACAGGCTCTAGCAGCAGCGCTGGTGCAGGTGTTTTTGCAGGGTGTCGCATGGGGAACTTTTGGGGAGGCGCAGGCAAAGCTGGAAGGAGTTTGCTCCCCGCCCGATGCTACGAAGACGCCTTCGAGGCTTGATGTCTGGCCGTGTCTGGCCATCACATCGGGCGCCGCGCATTTTCTCTGTGCGCCGTTTGCCGCAGTGCTGGTGCAACGTAAGATCAAAAATGCAGACGTGCAAATGATTGCGCTGGCAACCGGGATTGTTGGTTCGGTACTGCTGCTGACTGCTGGAATCACCGCGCCGCCGGCGGACTCTGCGCCCGGCGAAGATTCGTACATAACGTCGATCTCAGTAAGCCGCCCATTTGGGTATGCGCTCAGCTGGATGGGAGTAATCGTTACAGCTGCTTCAGCCGCAATGCTACACCCGCTTCTTGCTATTCTGACAGCAGACCAGGTCACTGTCTGCCCACAATCACCGCGCTATCACGCATGGCAGGGTAGGTTCCTGACCGCAGAAAGCACACCGCTAAGTCTGTATTGCCGACCGTGTCTAGGTCCGTGAACCGCTTCGGCGAGCAAAGGCGGTTGGGCTCACATACTGTTCGTTTTTGCTCGGAACGTCCGCCTGGGCAGTTTTCCCTCATGCCTCGCTGGTCCCGGTTATCGTCGTCCAAATATGCTCGCTCGTTGTTGCATTCTTACTGTTGTGCGCTGCGAGACAGCGCCTAGTCAGCAACGACAACGCAGGTTGGACCGCATCCACAACTATTGAGATGCTCACATCTGGCCACGGCGAGACGAGGGACGAACCGATACGCGGTTCACGAAGGTCCGGAGTGTGGTCGCTGATCTGCCTTTTCTGTTGCGAAAATGGCGGGGAATCAGATGGTTGGGGGGGACTGGCGGTGCGTGAGTTCGTCAAGATCTTTTTGATGATGGGATTGTTTCGTGCACTAATGCTACAGTCGGCGCTGTGGAGCGTGCAGGCCGGATCGATGAGCCACCGTTTGTGTATGGGCACAGACACCAATACAACAAATGGGATGTCCATGGAGAAGCTTGGGGAGGAGATCGGGCCATCAATTGGCGCGTCTCAGATCTGTTTCGAGCTTTCTGACGAGGGCATCTGGCTGGTGTCTCGTGTCATCGCGGTGGTGATGGTTGTCTCCATCGAAGTGGGGGGTTGCACGTGGTTGCACTGGTGGTCGCAGCGTGGCCTGGAACGAACAGTGCGTCACTTGTCTTTTGGGTACCTGATGCTTCTTTTAGCCTTTGGCTTATCACTTGTTCTTCAGCTTGCTTTGGAGCATTCTCAGGTATGCACCAAAGCCAGATGTAGTGTGAGCATTCTGGCATCTGAGTCCTTGGACCATGGAATGGTGCAGGTCGGAAGTGTGTTGTGGCAACTCCCGCAACGGATCTTGCAAAGCATTGGAGACGCTGTGGTGATCATTGCCGGAACCGAGTACTCGCTTGGAGTTGCGGGGGCAGTCACCCGCACAGGTGCTGCTGCGACTCTATTTGCTCTGCAAGGCCTGGGTGGATTGATCGGTGCTGTCCTGGTACTTGGCGGGCGGGACAGCTCCGGAGAGGCTTCTCTTAGCATCCATCTCTCAGTGGCCTCGGCATTTTCTGCTGCACTTCTTGCCGGCCACTTTTTCGGATGGCTTTGGCGGTGATTAGTAAGTAAACGTGCTTGATCCGCACGGATTGCATCCCCTGGCCTTGTCGTACTGCATATTTGTAAAGAAACGGGTTCCTTCCGACGCAATTGTGAGACCTGCCATCCAACGAAACGCCATGGGCGATCCCACTTCAAAGTGTGCTGCAATGCACGGAGACCAGAGGCTTTGTTGGGACTCGAGCACGGTCCGACAGAGTTTGCGGAGGCAAACTCTGTCGGACCTCGGCGACGACCTCAAAGAGCAAGAGGGCGCGGGGGGGGGGGGAAGAATCCGCACGTATGAAAAGGCATCCGGACTGCGGAGCTACGGCCATGGCACCCACGGAGACCTCAATCGCACTCAACAATGAAATGTGATTCAGGTGTACACAACACATGGTCACGCCCATACGAAACATACTCGGTGTGCTTGAAATCTCAGCATACAAGCGGGTTCTCAACAGGGCTAAGCTCCTTCGCGTCTGCCTCAATACTTGGGTGGGGTTGACCGTCGTGATGGCGTTCCGCCATTGCGTCGCGGCCGTCTTATGCTTAGGGATCATTATTCCCGGCGATGCTTTTCTGGCCATGTCACCGGTCAGGCAGACGAGCATGGTCCGGGCATGCGCGGGAAGTGTCAGGACTCGAGCGCCACCGATGCACTTGATGAAAAATAATGATCTCCCGGTAGATGCGGGGGATTCTTCGAGCAATCTGCAAGAGGCGGGGTCACACAAAGCCCAGAATGCGTTGTTTGGGATAGCTCTTGCTGGCTGGACGGTGATCCTCGCCAACGGCGCACTCCATGGTTCGCTGAACGTTGAGACCGCAGCGCGTATCGCTCAAAATGCGCCTGTGGCCTTTCTACTCATCGGGTTCGCTGACATAATTGCGCAAGTCCTTGGCGGTGCTCGCCCATCGCTCCCGCTCTCTCCAGGACAGCGTACTGGAAATGTCCCTTCGCCGCCTCCCCTGGATCTGAAGCACAGCGCGGAGGTGCGTAGCTTCCAGGTCCGATATCATGTCTGAAGTGAGCACCAGTCTATTGATACAGTCGACTCTGATGCAGGTGGGTGCAGTTGGAATCGCGATCACAGCGGTGGGACTGACCTTGTGGCTAGACTCTCTTCACATTTTGATTCCTGCCGAGTCGCTAGACCTGAGCAAAGGAACTCCGGCGGCGCTCAATCTGGCAGCAAAGACAGCGATCGACTCACTCTGCTGGGGTACACTCTCGAATTCAGCCTCGATCCTGGCGCAGCGCTTCGCTGCGGGGGATTCTCCAAACAAGGCGCGGAAGTTTTGGGCCGACGCGATCCTGGGGGTTATGGTAAGCGACCTGGTTTTCTGGCCTGCCTGGTCGGCGGGAGCCTTTCTCTTCGTCCCGCCACAGCTTCAGGTGCTGAGCCAGTCTGCAGAATCCCCATTTGATTCTATGTATGCTGTGACAAGCGGACAATATCAAAGGAATGCGTTTCTTAGATCCGTTCACGTGTCTAACAAACGGGAGTATTTTCTGACAGGTTGCTGGCTATTCGCTGGCCAACATCGTTTGGAATGTTTATCTCGCCGTGACTAGCAATCCGGACTCACCTGTCGATCAGGAGCCCGACGACTTCACGACACGGCTCGCTGCGGATGCAGCTACACCGGAGACCGCCCTGGAGGAGTCGGGCCTCGCGCCACCATCCGCAACCCCCCCCCCGCCTCCACCTACCAGGTCGAACGATCCCGACGAGCGGGAAAGAGCTGAAGTGCTAGGGACAAAGGTTAAATGACGGTCACTGCCGAACCCGCCTTGTTCTGCTGGGAGCGCGCTGCGCAAGCTGTACAAAACATGGTCTGTAAATATGAAAAATATGAAAGATGTTCGAATCGACACGTTGAATTAGGGTTTAGGGTTTAGTTGCTTGTATGCTCCGCTGCTCTGCTTGGGCAGAGGCTCGAGCGGCGCCTCGTCGAGGCGCTCTGTTTAGAGTGGAGATTGTGTGTGAGAGTCGCTTTATAAAAG
>Ga0115567_10005647_pt1 | contig 12094 bp, 7 predicted proteins | sample COGITO_mtgs_1204_2_FD_88679 | JGI IMG/M metagenome (GOLD analysis project Ga0115567, IMG submission 88679) | Pelagic marine microbial communities from North Sea - COGITO_mtgs_120412 | ecosystem: Environmental > Aquatic > Marine > Epipelagic | place: Germany:Helgoland, sampling site Kabeltonne...
AAAATGCGCTAGCAATCGATGGCGTTTGGTGTATAGAAATTTACTAATTCCAGCTCCAATCTTTGAACCTATTGGCATACTTGCCGACCGTCCGCCATGGAAGTAAACCCGCCGTTTAAATAATGCATATACCTAATTGCACTTCTGTTGCCCTTAAAATACATTCACAATGCACAGCACTATCGAACAGTCACGACTTAAAATGCTGTCGGTGTCATGCAAGAAGTGTCGTTTGACGAGTTGGCCCGCTGGACCACATTTTCTTAGAATATGAATTTTTATTTCGATAAACGCTGTCGCAAGTCGTTCAACAACCAAGCTGCTGCCGGCCCCAAGACTTGTTCGCGCTGGTGGGCTGCGTAAATAATCAGATCTGGCTTATGCTCCTCTGGGTCATCTTCAATTGTAAGCTGCAGCAACTGTCCTGCTTCTATGAGGGTACGCACCATTTTTTCTGGCATTCGACACCATCCGAGGCCCGATAAAAGAAAGTCTAAACGGCGACTCAGCTCTACAAAACGCCATTTTCGTGTACTGATGACACCATAGTTTGGCCCGTTATTTGGACCCGATAGAACAAGTTGTATATGCTGATTGATGTCAGATACAGATAGTCCGCGCGCATGTTGGGCTAGCGGATGTGCTGCAGCAACAACTGGAATGAGTTTGATATTAGTGAGAGGAAAAGCAGTGAGGTCGTCGGGCACCGTTGGCAGCAAAGTGCATAGGGCTATATCTGCAACGCCTTGACGCAACCTTCTTTCAGCGCCTCCTAAACCTTCTGTAAAAAAACTAAGAGAGAGCTGAGGAAACTCAAGATTCAACGCTTGCAGGCTGTCTATGCATGCGTCACTAGGTACTAGTGGGTCGATCGCAATCGCTAACTCTGCCTCAACACCGCTTTTCGCACTTGCTGCTATTGCTTCAAAGCGTGCGGCACTATCTAAAGTTGAGCGCGCTTGTTCTACTAAGATACGCCCGATAGTTGTCAGCATGGGTCGGTGCCCTGATCGATCAAACAACTGTACCCCCTGAATACCCTCAAGTGTTGCTATTGCCTGACTGATTGAAGACTGAGCACGATGCAGTTGTCTACTGGCGGCCGAAAAGCTACCCGTATCGGCAATTGTGACCAGAATACGCAGTTGATCTAAAGTAAATCGACCTATCAAACCATCACCAAAACCGATAGAAAGTATCGTAATATTATCACTTCTAATGAAGGTGAGAAAGGTCCAAACTAGCTTTGTAAAATTATCCAATACATTCATTCAAGCAATTCTAAGGAAAATACAATGACAAGCCTTTTAGTCGTAGATGCTAGTCCCCGTGGTGAAAAAGCCATATCGCGCAACATGAGCGCTCGTTTCGTTCAACAATGGAAAGCGGCCAATCCTGACGCGACTATTACTAGGCGCGACTTAGTAGAGACGTTTTTGCCTTATATTAGTGAGGAATGGCTACTCGCCTATTTTACGCCTCCCGACGAGCAGACAACACAGATGAAAGCGCAATTGGCACAATCAGATGAGTTGGTAAACGAACTGATTGATGCAGATCATCTTGTTATTTCAACGCCGGTTTATAACTACAACGTTCCCGCAAATCTAAAATCGTGGATAGACTGTATTGTGAGAAAAGGGAAAACGCTTGGTTTTGACGGCTGCGGATTGGTAAAGCATAAAAAGGCGACATTATTGATCGCATCAGGCGGCGTATATGATGCAAGCTCTCCCATTAAAGAAAGAGACATTGCTACGCAATATTTAACCCTTATTTTAAATGTATTGGGTATCGACAATGTAAGTGTTATTTCAGGAGGTGGTGCGAAGGCGGTCGATATGGGCCAAACCACCATGCACGACTTTATAAATCGTTTTGAAGCACAATTTGAGCAAAGGGTAACATCAAGAATTTGAGCGACAAAATACGAATTGGCTATACGATATTGGTAAACGCTGCCATCGCCAACTACTGCCAACTACTAAATAGATGCTAAATAATTCAGTCCACCGCCCCTGCCACCTGTAAGTTCATCTCGCAAAATCTGGATATCTTGTTTAGGCGGCAGGCCATAGAGTTTGGTGTACTTACGGCAAAATTGCGAAGGGCTATCATAACCAACGGCCCTAAACTCGTGAATAAAAAAAAGAATATTCTGATAACTAGTAGGTAAGGTGCTTTATCAAGCAAGAAGTAGTTCATGGCTTAGCAGGGGCTGCAAAGAGTCAGATGACCGGCGAGTATACCAAGCTTGCTGCCATTGCAGCGCGATACAAAACTTAATTAATATTGTCGCTATCCCACTTACTGAATACGTAGGGCCGATATCCAGTATAAGCACTACCAATCCTTTTAATTCAATACTGCCGATAGTTGGCGCAAAAAAAGGTAGTGCTTGTAGCGTGTTTTCCTATACGCTCATTTCTTGTTTTATGAGCTTATAACTATTAATACTGCTAGGGGCACTGTCCCAATTGCCAATTTTCGCCATCTGTTGAATAGAGTCGGCTAACTCCCCAAGTTGATCCGCTCAGTGCATCATTACTGCCTTGGGCAAAGTAACTAGGCGCAAAGAAACTGCCGGTGCTGAAGGCTCGACCTGCAACCTTGTGGTAATAATTAGCAGTACTGAACTCGGCGCAATCTGCGGGATCAGCGCCGCCATCGTCACCACTACCGCCACCACCTATAGCGCATGCTTGCTGTGGACCAACGCATGAGGCATCACTGTCTTGCCACTGACACTGTGTAGCATTCAGTTCGATTTTATTTAGTTTGAACTGATTGGTACTGTATTCTAAGTAACAGTTGGCGTAATTGGTGTAGTCTAATCGTGAGGCGCTAATATGTTCGCTTAACGTAGCTGATACGCCAGCATCAATGGTGAAATTTACCGATGCGGTCGATGTTAGATTAGTGCTATCCGTTGCAGTAACAGTTGCTGTTTGTGCACCACCCGCTAATCCACATTTCTCTGCGGTAAATAAGCTGCCATTTAACGTTGCGCTTTCGATACCGTTATCAAAGTCTACCGTGACAGTGTTTAAGTCTTGATTAATATCAAATACTTCACCTGTCACAGTCGCACACTGAGCGGCGCTTGTTACCTGCACATTGCTTAACTCTGGCGCAGTGTTGAGCGGCGGCGGTCCAATACGAACTGAAGTAGAGACTGTTTCAGAAATCGCTCCTTGGGAATCTGTCGCATTTACGCTAATAAAATACAGTGCATTTGCTAGGGGAGTTGTGGTCACGCTAAACGTCCCAGAACCCGTATTCTGGGTACTTAAGTGAATCTGATTATCGTCGGTATCGCGTATATGAACATCAACCTGATCAACGTCGCTATCATTGTCTGAAACATCTCCGGTTATAGTCAGCACGGTGTTAGTTTCCTGAACATTCAGCCTACTCACTACCGGCGCCTCATTGCGATCGACACGCGCATTGTTGTCGAGAAAGTACTGTCCCAAATACATCGCGTAATTAATATTACTTCCATTAATGTAAGAACCAGACGCACCCACGCCGCCTGACCAAGCATGATCAACGCCATTAAACCACAGCATCGACACGCGATTGCCTTCCCACAAGTATTCGTCGGCGGTGCGCCCATTTTTGGTCACCACGTTGCTGCCACTTAGTTCGTCTACACCGTACACATCTGCCATGCCTTCCGCATTTTGTCGATTGTAGCACTGGTCTACAGTGGTATCTGCGTCACCAAATGCGATTGATGCAACCTGTGTATCAAGAAAGCTACTATAACTTCCCGCGTATTGCTGACAACGTAATGCGACATTGGCAGATTCGCACGATCCTATAGCCCCACTCGAACTTGTACCAATACTCGGTCCAGCGCTAACGCCCATTCCTGCATATATATCAGGGGCTATGCATGCTGTAGTATTAGCAAATGCGGCACCAGATGATAAACCCGAAATATACACTTGGTCTGCATCAATATTGTAACCCGCGCTGCTAGTTAATGATGTTGCTAAGGATATTAGATTTTTATAATCGCCGGCGTTGCGCGATTTGCTCCCTTGTCAATATGACCAACAGCTAAAGCCTGCCTTATTAACCGCGTCTGGCACAGCTATAACCATGCCGTAGGCTTCAGCTGCATCTTCTAAATTTGCGCTAAGGTAAGCATCAATCGATTGTGTGCAACCATGCAACACAACAAGTAGCGCTTTACCATTTCCAACACTTGATTGAGTATCAGGTGTGTATATATGAACACGATTGAAACCACCTACACTGACATTATTTTGCCAGCTTCCAGCAGTGGCGCTGCCAATCAGCACAAAAATCAAGTTTATTGCTATTAACGATGTTTTAATCACGATTCCCATTTCCCACTCCAAGTTGTTAACTAACCGTTAATATATTGTAATTTTTCACAGCATTTGGCTGTAGCACTTTAGTACTGTATTACATGCAAATGATGTCGATAATTAGTTATTAAATAATACATTAACGATCTGCATCGTTTGTAACGTTCTTGCGGAAGCTTTCTTACCTGAAGTTGGACGAATAGAATTATGCTATCTGTTTTGACAAAGCGGAGATAATCCTTGAGCTCAGCCCCAGCGCCAGTAGTGGCTAGAACCAAAAAAGTACTATAAGAGGACAGCCAGCAGAGCTATTTTAAGAAGTCGTAAAAGGTCAGGCGGGCAATAACGGCTTTGTCGCGCCCGTATCTTTCAATGATATTTAGCGAATCTGTGGCGATCGCTCAGAGGGCTGAAGCACCTTCCTTTCCAAAATTGCTGGAGGGTGCTTAGTTTATCAGGATGACTGGTTTTGCGCTGAATCGCTGTTAGTCGTCTCGCTATCCGATTCACTATTCTTTTTAAATAAACGCGACACCAAAATAAAGAAAAACGGGGCAAAGAACAGTACAAAGATCGTGGTAGCTGTAATACCGCCCAGCACACCAATTGATATTGCGTTTTGCGCACCAGAGCCCGGACCCGATGCAAAGGCCAGTGGCATTACCCCTAAAATAAACGTTAGTGATGTCATCAAAATTGGACGTAGGCGCTGTTTAGCGGCTTTAACCGCTGCATCATAAGCGCTCATACCTTCTTCTACATTGGTTTTTGCAAACTCAATGATCAAGATCGCATTTTTTGCCGCCAGTGCAATTGTCATCAGCAAGCCAACTTGAAAATATACGTCATTCGATTGCCCTGCGCCCCATGTTGCCAGTACAGCCCCAAAGATACCCAGTGGCACCGTAAGCATGATGGCCATTGGAATAGTCCAACTTTCGTAAAGCGCAGCGAGCGCTAAAAATACCGCGAGAATTGAAATGACATAGACAATCCACGCCTGCCCTGCTGATTGCTTTTCTTCATATGATAGACCAGTCCATTCGACCCCAATACCGTCTGGCAAATTTTCAGCTAAAACTGATATCTGATTAAGCGCCTCGCCTGAACTAATGCCCGCTGCAGCCTCGCCTTGAATCTCTAAGGAAGAGCTGCCGTTAAAGCGCGTTAACTTAGGCGAGCCGTATGTCCATCCGCCACTTCCAAACTCAGAGATGGAAACCATATCACCCGAACCGTTGCGCACATACCATCTGTCAATATCTGAAGGCAGCATGCGATAAGGCGCATCTGCCTGCGCATAAACACGCTTAATCCGGTCGTTCTCAATAAAATCGTTAATGTATGAACCACCAAGCGCGGTGCTCAAGGTTTGGTTAATGTTGGTAATCGGCACGCCCATTGCCCTGGCCTTGCTTGCGTCTATATCAATATTGTACTGAGGGCTAGGTGCAAGACCGTTAAAGCGCACTCTGTTTAATTTTCCATTTTGATTGGCTTCTCCCAAAAATTGCTGCATTGCATTATTAAGCGCATCTTGACCTAGGCCAGCCCGGTCGACTAATTGAAACTCAAAGCCGCTAGAGTTACCCAGCGCTGCTACAGCAGGAGGCACAATGGGAATAATCAACGCGTCTTTCACTTTCGACAATGCCCCTCCCGCTTGCTCGCTAATATTAAATACGCTCTGTTCTTCACCTCGCTCTGCCCAGTCGTTCATCTGAATAAAAGCAATGCCGACATTTTGGCTATTGCCCGAAAAGCTAAAACCAGCGGCCGTGAATATTCCTTTAACAGCACCGTTTGTTTGGTCTAAATAGAAGTCTTCAACTTGTTTATTTTTTTCAAGCGTTTGCTGCAGAGTTGAGCTAACTGCGCCGTTAACTAAGGTAAACATACGGCCTTGATCTTCATCTGGTAAAAAAGACGTTGGAATTTTAAGGAACAGGCCAACAGCGACAGCGATCATTGCAAAAAACACGACTGGCAAAACAAAGCGTTTGGCCAATAGTTTTTCCAACAAGCTCGCATGCCCGGCCTTCATTTTATTGAAACCTTTGTTAAATAGACCAAAAAATCCACTGTCTTTTACCGTTTTACCTTGCTGTAAAACAATCGCGCATAATGAGGGTGACAAGCTCAATGCCACAAAAAGCGAAATACCCATCGCAATTGATATGGTTACCGCAAACTGCCTGTAAATAACCCCAGTAGAACCTTCAAAAAATGTAATAGGAATGAATACAGCCCAAATTACTGTGGTTGTGCCAATGAGCGCGCCTGAAATTTCTTTCATCGCTTTAATAGCCGCCTCTTTTGGCTTTATATCCGGATCGTTTTCTAATTTATTTTCAATATTTTCGGTGACAACAATCGCATCATCAACCAGCATACCTATTGCTAGCACTAGCGCGAACAGGGTCAGTACATTAATGGAGTAACCAAATGCAAACAAGAAGGCAAATGTACCTAGCAAAACCACAGGAATTGCTACGGAGGGTATAAAGGTTGCTCGCGGTGTTTGCAAGAATACGAAAATGACCAAGATAACTAAAAGTACCGCTATTAGCAGGGTTTTCACTACTTCATAGACAGATGCTTCAACAAAAGGAGAAATATCAACGGGATAATTGATTTGCAATTGTTCCGGGATGATATCGTCAAATTCAGCTATCCTATCTTTCACTGCTTGAATCGTTTCCAGTGCATTGGCATTTGGCGCAAGCTCAATGGCTATTCCTGATGCAGGCCGACGGTTATACCGACCAATCACGCTATAACTTTCAGCGCCAATTTCAACCCGTGCAACCTCGCCTAAGCTCACCTGCGAACCATCCTGATTAACCGTCAGCAAGATTTTTTCAAACTCTTCGACCGATTGCAGTAATGATTGTGCAGTAATAGTGGCGTTTAATTGTTGACCCTCAACACTTGGTGCTCCACCGATTTGACCAGTCGCCAACTGCACGTTTTGCTCTTGAACCGCGTTAATCACGTCTTGTGTGGTAATGTTGAAGTTATACATTGACTGCGGGTTAAGCCAGATGCGCATTGCATGCTCAGGTCCAAATGTTCTGATTTGACCTACTCCGTTTACGCGACTCAGAGGCTCTTCCAAATTAGACGCTAAAAAATCTGAAATTTCGTTGCGCCCGTACGATTCATCACTTGAAGAAAAGGCTACAATTAGCGCATAACTGCTGCCTGCTTTACGAACTGCAACACCCTGACGCTGAACAGCTTGAGGCAACGATGATTCTGCTTGAGATACTTTATTCTGTGTTTGAACTTGTGCAATATCAGCATCTGTTCCAGGCTCGAAAGTTAGGCTTATATTAACTCTTCCAGATGAAGAACTTTCCGATTGGATATAGCGTAAGTTGTCTATTCCGGTTAAATTTTGCTCTATTACCTGAGTGACAGTATTTTCGAGCGTCTGTGCTGATGCTCCTGGATAGGTTGCTGAAATTGACACTTTTGGCGCGGCAATACTTGGATATTGTTCAATCGGAAGCGTTGTGATAGCTAAAACGCCTGCAGCCATAATAACAATAGCAATCACCCATGCGAAAATGGGTCGTTCAATAAAAAAATTAGCAATCATTGCTTGGTACTGCTTGTATTATCATCAGTAGGCGCAACTTTCGCACCTGATCGCAACATCATTGTTCCCTCGACTACCACCTTATCGCCAGCCCTTAGTCCACTATCAATTACCCAATTATTTTCATAGCTTGAACTGGTCACAACCACTCGTTTATTTGCTGTGTTGTTTTCATCTACTATCCACACCGACTTGGAACCATCTGTCTCTATGCTAACGGCTTTTTGCGGGACAATAATTGTGTCTTGCGAGCCAAGATCTTCAATTGTCGCTCGAACATACATGCCCGGCAACAGCAGTGCATTGGGGTTAGGAAAAATAGAACGTAAGCGAATTGTTCCTGTGTTTTCATCAACCGCTAAGTCGGTGGCGTATAACACACCCGGCTGAGGATAGGTATCGCCCTCGTTATTTAGCAGAATTTTGACCTCAAATTGTGACTCATCACCATCCGACATGCGACTAGAGAACAGTTGTTCTTGCAGCTCTTGGGCCGATGAAGCCGATTGAGAAAGGTCAACATATATGGGATCGAGTTGTCGAATGATCGCTAACGCCCCTTGCTGTTGGGCGGTAACTAAGGCTCCTTGGGTTACGGCCGATGGTCCAATGTAGCCGGATATTGGCGCATAAACTTTGGTGTAATTCAAATTGATTTTGGCTGTTTTAACTTCAGCCTCAGCAAGAGCTACTGCCGCTTTAGCCTGCGCTAAACTTGCTTTTGCGTTATCAAATTCTTGTTCACTAATCGCATTTGTTTTAATTAAACTTTGGTAACGCCCTTGCAGCGCTTCGGCAACTTCCAACTCGGCATTTGTATTTTGCAGATTTGCCTTGGCGCTTTCGTAATCGGCTTCGTAACCTGAAGGATCAATTTGATAAAGTTGCTGGCCTTTATCAACTCGGCTACCCTCTTGAAAGAAACGGGATTGAATTATTCCACTTACTTGCGGACGAATTTCTGCCGTTTTAAATGCTTCTACACGTCCCGGCAATTCCTTTGCCATGGATATTAACTGGGGTTTTATAGTCATTACGGTAACAGATGTTGCGGGGCGATCTTGCGCTGCTCCACTGCCTTTATTTTGCGATGCTGCTGACTGCTCGCTGTTTTCTACACAGCCTGATAGCAAAATTAGGCTCAAACAAGCCAGACACAATAAGTTTCTCATTTTAACCTTCTTCGTTACATTTTGCGTTAGACAGACAAGTAGCGTCGATAGCAGTCGGACTTAGAAAAACGCTATGCTTGTTTGAATAGATAGTAATCTTACAAAAATTAGAATGGCTTAGATCAACTTTTACAGAAATTGCCCTTGCCGGGCTTACCATTTAATTTGCTCGCAAATTAAACGTCAGACAGTTTATTTACCACCTTACGTTAAGCGTTTAATAATGATTCCAGCAGTCCCTAAGGACTCAAATAGAAAGTCGGCTTGTAATGCTATTCATAACCGGCATTGCTTTAGCCTATTTGGTCTAAAAGGAAACAGAAACCGCAGTAATAGAATTAGGGCAAATTCATAGAATAGATTCAACTGAAAGAATTACCGAACGGTTGTGTAATATATTGAAAGTATTACAAATACCTCAAAAACTCTTACGCGTGAATCTCAAAAAAACTAAGTATTTCAGAACCTTAACCACATGGTACGAGAGTTGCTAACCGGAGGTACATGCGAGTCGGCACTAAGCACTCGAACAACCATTTTTATAAAACACCAATAGGAGATTTAATGTCTACTACATCAAACTTACACAGCAAGAAAATCGCATTCGTTGCCACTGATGGTTTTGAGCAAAGTGAACTTTTTGAACCTAAAGAAAAATTAGAAGCAATGGGCGCAGTTGTTGAAATACTTTCAATAGATGGTAATTCCAGCATTAAAGGTTGGAGTGAAAATAACTGGGGCAAATCAATTGCTGTCGACAAGCAAGTTGAAGATGCCGACGTTGGTGATTATCACGGCGTTGTTCTTCCCGGCGGGCAAATAAATCCTGACATATTGCGCAATAATACAAACGCAGTCGAGTTTGTGAAAGCAGCTCACTCAGCAGATAATATTAGCGTAATAGCGGCAATATGCCACGGTCCATGGATGCTAATAGAAGCAGACTTAGTACGTGAGAAACAAATTGCATCATACCCAAGTATTCGCACCGACGTTATAAACGCAGGCGCAAACTGGAATGATAAACCCGTAATGATCGACGGCAAATTAGTCACCAGCAGAAATCCCGATGACATTCCCTTGTTCGTAGAGAAGATTGCCGAAAAGCTTAATAGCTAAACTGGGCAGCTTGTAAATATTGACTACACAAAACACGGAGCAATTATGAGTAATGAAAAAATAGTATTAATTACAGGTGCATCTAGCGGCATTGGCGCCGCAACAGCGCGAAAGCTTGTAGAGGCAGGTCACAAAGTAGTTATTACCGCAAGAAGCGAAGATAAGCTAGATAAACTTGTTGACGAACTGGGCGAGGATAAAGCTTTAGCCGTTGCGGCAGATGCCACTCAATTCAACGAAATAGAGTCCGTTGTCAAGAAAGCGCTTGATAAATTTGGTCGACTTGATGCTGTTTATGCTAATGCTGGAATGGGCGTTAGTACTGCCGGGACTGAAAAAGGTGATCCCAAAGAATGGGATGACATGATCGCTATAAACATTAATGCGCTTATTTACACCGCAAAAGCAAGTTTGCCGGAGCTACGTAAAACCACTGGTCACTTTATAATTACCAGCTCTATAGCAGGTAAAATTGCCTTGAAGGGTTCAATTTATGGTGCAACCAAGTGGTTTGCCTATGGATTTGGAAGGAACCTCGCCGAAGAAATGAGCGAATGGAACGGACGCTGCACCACAATATGCCCAGGCATGGTAAACACCCCGTTTTTTGACGAAGCTAAACCAGATAAACTTGACCCAGATGATGTTGCCGAGGCAGTATTATATGCACTTTCAGCCAATGCTAGATGCGATGTCAGAGAAGTCTGCTTGATGCCAACCCAATAGTCAGTTTACAGCTAGACTGATCGAAATGGCGCGCTGTAGAGTTATAACCCTATAAACTTTAGTAGTATTTCTGTAAACTACGGTCACATTAATACAACACAATTTATTGGGTAACGAAATTTGCAGCGCGCTAAAACTTGGCTTACTTATGCCTCAATCACACTTATTACGATCTTCCACCTTTTACCTAGCGCAAATGCTCAATGGGGCGGCGCTGACAAACCTAAGCTAGTTGTGGTAGAAACGCTGAGTTTTGAATATCAGTCGTCACTTGTAGAGGCAGTAGGCACAGCGCAAGCAAAACGATCGGTTACCCTCTTTCCTAGTGTTTCAGACGAAGTGACAGCAGTTAACTTTGTGCCCGGGCAAACGGTTAATAAAGGCGACGTATTAATTACGATCGACAGCCGCATACAAGATGTCAACTTAGAGCGCGCCCGCATTCAATTAAAAGATGCCCAACGAAGCTTCAAGCGCGTTAACCAAAGCTTGTCGAAAGGTGCAGTTACGCAGTTGGAATTAGATGACGCTGAAACCATTGTTAGTTTGGCAGAAGTAGCTTTAAAGGAAGCACAAGCAAACAAACAAGACAGAGTTGTTAGGGCTCCTTTCACTGGTGTTGTAGGTCTTACCGAAGTTGAAGTAGGCGATCGTATAACCACGCAAACCGAAATTACTACCATAGATGACCGAAGCGTTCTCTTTGTTAACTTCACAGCACCTGAATTAGCAGTTTCCTACTTAATGAGCAAACCCGATGTTCAACTGCAGCCTTGGACAGACCGTAGCAAGAATTTAACGGCTAAAATTGCTGAGTTAGATTCAAGAGTTAGCATAGAAGACCGTACTATTCGAGCTCGAGCTTCACTAGAAAACAAACTTGACCAATATCGACCCGGTATGAGCTTCAGGGTTAGTCTATCTGTGCGCGGCGAGCGATTTGTTGCGATACCAGAAGCTGCGCTTTCGTGGGGTGCATCAGGTGCGTTTGTGTGGCTAGCAGCCGACAATAAAGCCGCACGGGTTAATGTGCAGGTTCAACAAAGGTTACGTGGCAGAATACTCGTATCTGGAAATATAAGTGATGGTGAAATGCTTGTAGTTGAAGGGATTCAGGGGCTTCGCGATGG